>ERZ773069.447-NODE-447-length-28106-cov-24.846137_pt1 | contig 28106 bp, 28 predicted proteins | sample MGYA00580619_ERZ773069 | MGnify/ENA primary metagenome ERZ773069 (study PRJEB29015, sample SAMEA2738007) | human oral metagenome | biome: human oral; feature: human-associated habitat; material: dental | place: China | collected 2108 ...
CAATATCGATTCCCAAAATGTCAGCCTGGAACTGCATGAGGAAATTGTTCATAGCAGCACCGCCATCAACTTTGAGGACTTGAATAGCAGTCTTGGCATCCACCTGCATAGTATCAATGATGTCTCGTACTTGGTAAGCGATGGATTGCAGAGTAGCCTTGATAAAGTCTTCCTTACTGGTTCCGCGGGTCAAGCCAAAGACAGATCCGCGGGCATTTTGATCCCAATACGGAGCGCCCAGACCTGTGAAGGCAGGTACGACATATACTTCGTCATTGTTGTGAGAATCAAGGGCATATTTTTCAGATTCTGGTGAATTTTCAACCATCCGAAGACCGTCTCGCAGCCATTGAATAGCACTTCCTGCAATGAAGATAGAACCTTCTAAAGCATAGTAAACCTTGCCGTTGATACCGTAGCCGATGGTTGTCAAGAGGTTGTTTTCAGACAGCTGCATCTCTTCACCAGTGTTCATGATGATGAAAGAACCAGTTCCGTAAGTATTTTTAACCATACCTGGTTCAAAGGCCAACTGACCGAAGAGGGCCGCCTGTTGGTCCCCAGCCATACCAGAGATTGGAACTTCTCCGCCGTAGAAATGGAATGGAGCAGTCTTACCATAGATTTCTGAGTTAGAACGAACTTCTGGAAGCATAGCCTTTGGAATGTTAAGGATTTCCAAAATCTCATCGTCCCATTTGAGTTCCTTGATATTATAGAGCATGGTACGGGCTGCATTTGAGTAGTCGGTCACGTGAGAAGCACCGTCAGTCAATTTCCAAACCAGCCAGGTATCAATAGTACCAAAGAGCAATTCGCCCTTTTCAGCTCTTTCTTGCGCACCTTCTACATGGTCCAAAATCCAGCGAACCTTGGTAGCAGAGAAATAAGCATCAATGATTAAACCAGTCTTTTCATGGAATTTTTCCACATAGCCTTGGCTTTTCAGCTGTTCAGCCAGAGGAGCAGTCTGACGAGACTGCCAAACGATAGCATTATAGATAGGAAGACCAGTATTCTTATCCCAGACGACAGTTGTTTCACGCTGGTTGGTGATTCCGATGGCTTCGATTTGGTTAGGTTTGACTCCACTTTCGATGAAGGCACCGGCGATAACGGACTGCACTGAGTTCCAAATTTCATTGGCATTGTGCTCAACCCATCCAGCCTGAGGGAAAATCTGAGTAAATTCTTTTTGACTGGAGCTAACTTTTTCTCCTTTTTTGTTAAAGATGATGGCGCGGGAACTAGTAGTTCCTTGGTCGATGGCCATGATGTATTTTTCTTGTGACATGAACTGTCCTCCTAGTAAAAATCTTGAGGATGTTTCCTCTACAGTAACTAGTATATAAAATAAAACGCTTTCTTTTTTATCAACTTTTTTTAAATTTTAAAAAAATCTGAGGAGATTGTGCGAAAATCACAAAGAAACCTGGATTTCTCCAAGTTTCTTAATGAAATATCATGTGACGGATTTGTGCCAAATCTTCCAAATCTAAGTCATTTTTTAAATAATAGATGGGAACTTGCTGGGTTTGATGGATGGGATTGTTGGTGACGATGAGGTCATATTTTCTGGTAAGGTCGTAGGATTCAATCGTAATAAAGCGATTGTACTCTAAATACCGTTTTAAAATGGCTGTCATCCTGGAAACAACGATAAAGCTATCTGTCAAGTCCATGCCTATCTTGATGACTTGACCGTCGTTTTCAGCAATGTACTCCATCAGCTGGAGCCATTCCCACAAAACCTTTTTATCCAGAGATGTTCCCTGTTGAAAAATAGGGAGTTTACTAAAAATAGTGTCTGCAACTTGTCGATAATCGTATTCGCTCCACAAGTATGGGTGGCGCAATTCCAAGTTGTGCTTGTATTTGTCTTGCAAGAGATAGCCTTTGAAAAGAAAGACACTGGCGCAGAGCTGACTGAGTTCGTAGGTCACCTGATCCTCAATATAATCCCCTAGCAAGTTCTGACCCTTCATCTCTTGAATCAGTTGCGTAATCAGACTGGCAATTTCACCGCCAAAGCCCAGAATATACTCCATGGTGTGCAGAGGCAGAATCCGATGGGAAAGCAGAAATGAAAAGAAAATCATCATTTCGCCATCCTCGAGACTCAGGGTGATGTGCTGTCCAGCAAAGAAATCATTTGTTCGGCGATGCAAGCGCTGGTAGAAGATATTTTCAAAATAGCCCTGCATTTTCTGCTCAATGTTTTGGAATTGACAGGCATTGACTCTTAGGCGCTGTTGGGTAATATGCGCCCAAAGGGCCAAGTCCAATCGCTGACCTTGAGAGAGTTGGGCTCCGCAGAGTTCTTCTAAGACGGCAACTTCCTGCCTTCTTTCTGATTTTTGAAGTTCTTTTTCCCAATCTTGACTAGACCAGACCTTGCGAAAGAGGCAGAAATAAAAATAGCGGATCTGGTGTTCAGGCCCTTTCAGGCGGCCATTTTGGATAGATAGCTCAAACTCTGATAAAATCTGATTTAGACCGGATATATGACGGCCGAGGGTTGCTTCACTGATCATGAACTCTTGGGCTAATTGATGGGCTAAAAACTGCTGATGATAGAGCAAGTAGTTTAAAATCTGGTATTTGACTGCATTGTCCAAAAAGAGCCTGCGAATATCCCGTCCCTTGGTATCAGATGCGATGGACAGGCTGAGTGTTTCGTCCTGAAGCTGGATGGATAGGGCTGCATGATGGTCCGCTGCCTTGTCGTTAATCAGGCTAATGTACTTGGTCAAGGTTGCTTTCGAGAAGCCTGTTTCAGACATAACGTCCTTCAAACTGGATGTAGAATGCTGCTGTAAATAAGACAGGACAATAAACTGCCCCGCTTCACTCTTTTCCATTAAGTCTGCAAGATACATACGAAAACCCTCTCAATTCACTAATCTTAGCTTATCACAAAAGGGAAAAAAGACGAAGCAATGTGCTTCATCTGCTACATCCTTCTATGACTAAACAAAAAGGAGATCTGAACCAGCGGGATGATTTTCCCAGCCGTCTCAGGATCCCTTTGTATCATCAGGCTTGGTTCACCTTTTTAAGCATGATATTTACATATTCTTTGCAAAATCAAAACGGAACCCAACCTTTTGACCTAATTGAGTCAGTTCAGTCAAAGTCTCTCTGCGGCAGACAAAGATGACATAGCTGTCGCTATCAATGTCCATTGCTCCGACGCAGTAGCCTGCTTCCTCCCATTTTTCATCCAAAACCTTGCACCATGATGGAATGTCTCCATCTTCATCTAGCCAGTCATCTTGCAGTGAGAGATTCTTTTGCTCTGCCAATTCTTTCATGAAATAGGTGAAGTCTTCTAATATTGAATTCCAATCCAGTTCAATAACGTCACCACTCTCAATCAACTCATCCACAATTCCTAGCCAAACAATGGTATCTTCCGCTTCGTCATCTTCTATCCCACGATCGTCATACCTTTCAAGATTTTCATCAAAGTAGTCCCACGGTGAGGCAAGACAAGCTTCTATAGCAGAATGGACAGAACTGTCCTCTGTAAGCAGTTCAACCATGCTCATAAAAATTTCTTTGTTCAGTTCATTTGTCATAACTGACTCCTTTCTTGTCCATAAGGATATATTTTAAACTTTATTGAAAAGAATTTTATCTATAATCCCGACTAATCCTAGTCACGGGACTGATCATTTAGGCAATTATCGCTTATTCGTTTAAGAATGGTTATCATCCATAGTGTTCATAACCTTCAATATTTTGGTAGTGGAGTTCTAAATCCGAAATCAATCTTTCGCCATATTCCAATAATTGAGCTTTAGTGAGGACATTTACATTCTTGACAGAAAAACCAAGCTTTGCCTTCAAGTCAACTCGACAACTTCCAACAAGACTCGCTTGGATATAGGCTGCATAGTCATTTCTAGCAGATGCCCAGCCCATTAGTTGAAAGTCCATTTCAAAGCGAATAAACAATTCCCTACCATTTTGCTGCAAGTCTACAATAGTAAGACCTTCGCTATCATGAATTTCAGATGAATCAACCATGTCTAGCTTTTCTCTATTAAGATAGTCCAAATTCTCAGATAATGCTTTGAAGACGGACAATTCCTCTATTTTATGACCAATAAATTCCCATAAAATAATTTCTAAATCTTTTATTTGTAAGTACTGCTCTTTAATCATTATGCCTCTTAGTCTTTGGCTAATAAGATGAGGACACCTAGTAAAGTAAGAATTCCAATTACAAAAACAGCTATTTCTAATTCTTTCAATCCTTCAATATAGGGTATGATATAGATACTTGATTCCACAAGTAGAAAACCGATAAGAGTAAGGTCAATCGAAAAATATGTCTGTTTTTTATCCATTTTTATGTCCTTCCCTTAGCTAGCTCGAAATTCTATTTCCCCTCTACCCACTTATCATTATCCATGATAAAGGGCTTGGCCAGTCCTTCCCCTGTGTAGTCTTTATATTTTGTCTGCAAATATTTGTAAACATCTTCCTTGGTCGCAAACTTGATGGCCTGATACGGCTCTTCAAAGGTCAGCTTTTCGACAAATAAATAGCCATCTTTATCTGGAACCAAGACGCCGACATGCCCAACAAAGAGAGAGTCACCGTCAAGATTGTCGTGGACAATGACAGAAAGCATCCGAGCCTTTTCGTTAAACTTGAACTGTTTGAAGTATTCCTCCATCTTCTTAGCGTGGACTTTTACATCTTGAGTCGCTTCAGTCTTGACTCTTGAGAATAGGATATTAAAAGCTTCCTTATCCTTGGCATCAAAAAGCTTGCCCTTGTCAATGGCATCATTATCTATGAATAAGAGTTCGTCGTCTTTTGCTATTTGAGGGATTTCGATGCTGTTTTTCAGCAAAGTGTAAGTATTAATCCGACAATTTGTCCCGATAAAATCGCCCTTCTTTGCCTGCCAGAGAGGATTGATTTTTTCTACGTCATATTCTGTTTTGGTAAATTTAGTGAAATCGCCCCTTAATCCAGTCGAGCCAACAAGTCCATTGTAGTCATTAACTAGATTGACAAAGTGTTCGACACTGTCTTTATCCAAGTCGGCAGCTAGCAAACTCTTGACTTCTTCGACACTCTTTTTACTATTTAGATTTGAATAAGTCGCCTTCCATGGGTATTTTTCTGAGCTAGTCTGACCAACTCTTGGATTCTCTTGACTGCCGTTTGATTGCTTTTGTACCTTCCCACATGCAGCTAAGCCAAGAATTGCCAAAGTGCAGGCACTCATCAGCATAATCTTTTTTACTTTCTTCATTCTTTCGTCCTTTTGACATTTTTACTATATCTTCTTCAAATAATTCCTCTTGTTATTATATCAAGAAATACTAGAAAACAGAAAGAAAAAAGCCAATTTGAATAGAAACTTCCTTAAGCCATAATAAATGACTGCAGTTGATAAAAGTGCAGTCACTTTGATTTATGAATAGATGAATAATCTAGAGTAGCCAACTTAAAGAAGGGACTCGCTCTAAACTGGTAAGTCTACTTAATCTTGTGCTTGTTCATCTTTTCTTCAAAAATAGCTGTCATGATAGCGCGCAATTCCTCACGCTCCTTTTCAGGAAGTTCCCCTGCTTGCTTAGCCACAGCGTAAAGTTCTGGATATTGCTTGGCAACTCGCTCAACCGTCTTGGTCGTTGCATGCCCTCTAACAAGGAAGGGAATTCGCTTAAGCCATTCTTGTGGCACCAGAGCCAAAATCTTTTTTGCCGCTTCCTTATCGCTAATGACGGCTGTACTAAGACCCTCTTTGATCTGCTCCTGCTCTTTTTCGGTAAAATCTTTTAATTCCATTCTGAATTCCTCTTTTCTACTAAGTTACTTGCTAAGGACTCATTATACACCTAAGCCCTAAAAACTACAAATATATAACTTGAACAGGCTGCTTTTAGATTGGATTTTTTGAAAGCTGAATAACTTTGAAAAGTCTTTAAGTCAGATTTCCAAAAATTAATTTGCAGCAGTTTCCAAGACTTCCACAAAGATTACAAAGCCTTTTGGTAAGATATGAAGCTGCCCGTCCGATATTTGGCAATGACTTGCTAGAGTTGCAGAATCACTCTCTACAAGATAATTTTCTCCTGATTGGTTAAAAATTGCTCGGACCTTTTGACCATCATAATCCCATTCCAGAGACAGCACATCAGGCTTGATCTCTTCTAGACTGTATTTCACATGCTGGATAATGTCTGAAACACTCTTACGAAGCCGAATCAATTTCTTCATGAAATCGAGCATGTCATTGTCACTGGAAACACGTTCCCAAGGCATAACACGACGACAATCTGGATCTGGCCCTCCGTCTAATTCTAGCTCGGTTCCATAGTAGAAACACGGTGTTCCCCTTTGTAAAAAGAGGCAGGCAAGGGCAGATTTAACGAGTTGGACATCTCCCTTGGCAGTGGCTAGAATGCGCTCCGTATCGTGCGAATCCAGAAGATTAAACATCACTTCCGAAATCTGCTGTCTATAATACATAGACTGACCATTGATCTCATCAATGAATTGACCGGTCTTCTTAACCCCACGCAAGAAATAATCCTTGATACTGTCAGAGAGAGGATAGTTCATGACCGCATGGAACTCATCACCATTTAGCCAAGGCTGAGACGTGTGCCAGACTTCTCCAAGAATATAAAGGTCAGGCTTTTTAGCCAAGACAGCCTTACGGAAATCCCTCCAAAACTGGTGGTCGACTTCGTTGGCCACATCCAGCCGCCAAGCATCGATGTCAAACTCTTCAATCCAGTAGGTCGCAACGCTCAACAAATAGTCCCTCACTTGAGGATTTGCTGTATTTAGCTTGGGCATATAGCTCTCAAAAGCAAAGGTATGGTAAGGGAGCTTTCTTGGATTTGCAAGCTTATCCTTTGTCACTGGGAACTCTTGAACATGGAACCAGTCTTTATAAACAGAATTTTCACCGTGTTTGAGGACATCCTGCCACTGTGGAGATTGGTCGCCGATATGGTTAAAAACAGCGTCCAGCATCACCTTCATGCCACGTTGATGGGCTTGCTCCACCAGTTGACGGAAGGTTTCCTTGTCTCCAAAATGACGGTCAATCTCAAAGTAATCTGTCGTATTATACTTGTGATTGCTCGGAGATTCAAAGATAGGACAGAGATAAAGACCTGTAATGCCCAAGTCCTGCAAGTAATCTAGATGGTCAATAATTCCCTGTAAATCTCCACCAAAGAAATCTTCACTTTTAGGCGTGATCGACGAATCCCAAGCTAGCGCTCCTTCTGGTGAAATCTCAGGATTTCCATTTGCAAAGCGTTCTGGAAAAATCTGGTACCAAACCGTATCTGCTACCCAGTCAGGTACATGGCAAGCATCAATCTCATGAATATAAGGAACTTTAAATCCGTTTCCTTCATAATGAAGGTTTTCTAGCGTGTTTTCAACACAACCCTTATCGCCATACAAGATACTCTGGCCTTGCTTATCCTTAATCTCAAAGAGATACTGGAGTCGCGCGTAACCAACTGAAATCTCCACCTGCCAATAATCAAACAAAGCATCAGAAGTTACTTTGACCATTTCCTCGCTGTCCTCATAATGATCCTCCATAAAGATAAAAGAATCTCCATAGTGCAAGGCTATACTTTCGATATCTCCCCTTTTCGTCCGAATGCGAATGTGCATTGTCTTATCTTTGTAAAGATAAGCATACTCCGACTCTGGTCTGTGGTAAATAGCTGACAATTCCATATTTTCTCTCCTAGATTTCTCATTATAAGGTTATCTCAACTTTGTGCAAACGATTTCATAATTTTAGTATACTACTTTAAAATTTTATTTGCAAGGCTTGTCCATAGTTTCAAGTGGTTTGTTTTTAAAAATGAAAAGCAGCAATTCTTACGACTTACTGCTTTCCAAATGATGATTTGCAAATATCTTTCCAGCCACTCTATCTTCTTAAAATCTTTATTGTTATTGTGCTTATTTCGAAATGAATCATTTACCACCCAAATGCTCTCTGAATTTTTGTCAGAGGCTCTATTATATCTTTTTAAATTCTTTATATTGTAGATATTTCTGTTGATAAGCATAGGCCAATGGAATAACGCCAGATTCTATCCAAATGAATAGATATGCCAACATACCATTCAACACTAGGATAGCAGCTTCTGTTCCATCATCTAGTCCCATATAAATAGCTAAAGCAACTGCATGTAAAATAATAAAGAGATAGGCATGGAATTGTCTTTTTTTCTTATTATTCTGAAAGACTATTTTTATACCTCTTCTTTTCCTGAGATAAACGGCTTGAAATTTCCTTCCGCGACTTCATTAAAATACTTTGGTAAACAATATAAGCTATCAAAATAGATATGAAAAATAAAGATACTTTTAAATACGGAGAATGACTAATATTATAATATCTAAAAATTGACGTTACTAGTCTGTAGAGAAGTAGGCCAAAACCAATACCTACCATACGCATTCCTGAAGAACCCGTCTTAATTTTTCTATCAAAAATTTTATTATTGCTATCAAGTTCTATCAAATCAACTTCAAGATTGTCGGGGGAAAATCCCCAATAATAATTCTTTGGTGTCGTGGAGTTGGAATCTAAAACATACTTTTTTTCTCCCATCTCTTACACATCAAAATAAGCAACATCTAATCCTCTAAAATTAATTTCCAAAATTACCACCCAAACACTTTCTAAATTGATTTAATACCTGATCAATGTTGCTTCCAATTTCCTTAATACTCTTATCCAGATTGTCCCCCAAATCATTTGCTATAGTTTTAATCCCCAAAAAGTTATTATAAGTTATAACTTCTCTATTCCATCAAAAATAATCTCTTGCTTTTCGTAACTTTCTCGGAGTGGTAACATACCTAAGATAACTGTAAAGAAACCCAAAAATAAAATACTGTTAATGATAAGGATAGAGGCCTCTGTCCCATTATCAGTAAATATATAAAACCCCAAACATCCTATAACCATAACGAAAAGAATAGGCAGAAGTTTATACAGTTTTAACTGACGTTGTGGTCTTGCTAATTTGAAAACTATTTGATACTTCGTTTCTTTACTTGAAAGCTTTTGTTGAAGATTATGACGAACCACAAAAGCAATGAACCTGAAAGTAAGATAAGCTAGGGCGATAAAGAGGGCAAATAAACCTAATTTAAAAGAAATATTATGGCTAATGTCATAACTCTTAAAAGCATTCGTAACAATCCCATAACAAGCTCCACCTATTGCTACACCTATTCCAATACCAATCGATTTACTCATAGTTGGAGCCACACTTTCAAAACGCATATCTCTTTTATCTAACTTTAAGCATTTAGCTGTGATTTCACTAGGAAGATAACCCCAGAAATAAGTTTTAGGACTAATGCTAGTCATATCCAAAAGATATTTTTCACCTTTAAATTCTACAATTTTATGAAAAGTTTTATTTGTTTCTTTAAATTTTAATTCCATATTTACCACCCAAACATTTTCTGACTAATTTAACAAATCTTTATTCAATTTTTCGAACACTTTCAAATATTTCATTTCCAATTCAACACTACTTTCGATAATACTGCAGACATTTCAACCAGACGGTTACTTTTTTCGGTTTCGTTCATAAACTCCCCCTTATTGTTTAAAGATTGTTAAATCTAGCTGAACTGTCTTAGCCTTCGAATTCAATTGGATTGTAATCCCATAAATCGTGCCACTAGAGTACCTTACTCTAATTCTACAGGTTGTATCCTCTAGTAAATCGTACTTGCTTTTGAGTTTTTTGAAGAACTCAGAGTGATTTTCAGGCTGGTAGATAATATCGCTCAATTCAGTTTCAGCACTCTTAAAGGTTTCTTTTATATTCAAGGAAGCGAAATAATCTCTTTGTACTACCAAATTAAGAATTTCTTCGTCAAACAAAGGTTCTAACTTCGATTCATACTGTAATCTCCCATTAGAGTAAGTAACAGGAACTGTTTCTTTATTATCCCCAATTTTTATTGTATAGTCACCCTTAATGTCAGATTGGCTAGTATCTAAGAATACTTCATAATCCTTTACTACGTTTCCACTCTCTATATAAATACTATTTTTGTAAAGCTTTAATCCCGTAAAATCCTTCTTGTCTTGCTCTAAAAATTTAAACATAGGTTCAAACGTTTTTTCAAATTCGTATTGTTCCTTTGTTCTGTTTTTGGGAATTGTTTCACTACTCAAACTACAGCCATTCAATGATAATAGTGATATCAGTGTGATGACCAAGCCAGAAAGCCATAATAAATGCTTATATTTTTTCATTTATATCTCCAAAATCACGAAACTTAAGTCTATTATAGCATGAACATACTGGAAATGACTTTCTATAACCATTTAGATTCATTCATAAAGTTCATTTAAAGACATTCGACCTATTGATAGGAAAATTTAATGGTTTAAAACCTTCAACCTTACTCTTATACAAAAAAAGACATTCAAGAAAATCTTAAATGTCTGTATAAATACGGTATCAAAGATATCGTTTGTTGAACTCTATCAATCTCATTTCCTAATCAGAATCGACATTAAGAAATCTTACTGTATAGCCATTATCGGTATATAGAAACTCTACTTGCAACATCATATCTACTAATTCAGAATTTGAAGTCAAATCATAATCAACAGCAAACCCAGTCTGGTCATCATAATCATAAATCTCCAATTGAGAATACTCATAGGGCGGATTGAAATGACATTCTACACCATACTCATCAATCGTGTCAAAATCATTTAATTCTAATGACTTTTCAACATAACCAAAGAATTCATTTAAATCATCAATCTCTGATTCGTCGACATAATTCATAATGTCTTCGTATTTTTTTAGGTGAATAGCCTTTAAAATATTTGTGATAACGTCTATAACTTTTTCTTTTTTATACTTATCAAGTAATTCCATAGGTGACACCTTTCTATTCAACTAAACAATCATTTTCCTGCTATGTAAAGCTCCCATCGACCAATGATATCCTTTAAGGGCTCATCTAGATAGGAATAGGCCCTCACCTTGATCCAATCAGGAATACCATATGCCGCCTCAGCTATGCTACCAGTTATTGCAGCAAGTGTATCACTATCGCCACCAAGGGAGATGGCATTTCTAATAGCATCTTCGAAGTCTCTACTTTCCAGAAATGCAATAATGGCCTGGGGTACGGTATCCTGACAAGTTTCATTGAAACGGTAAGTAGGGCGGATTTCATCTAGAGTTTGAGATAGATTGTAGCCGTATTCCTGCTCAATATAATCCTTGATCCGTCTTTTGCACTCTGTAGGATTGTCGTTGATTGGTTGCTCATAATCCCCACAATAACCTCCAAAGTAATAACGACACAGAAAGATCGCATCAGTTGTCGCCATGGCGCCTTTGATACCTTCAGGATGATTATGGGTGACTTCTGCAGAAAGTCGTGCAAACTCCCTAGCTGATGGTGTCATACCAGTTCTCGCACAAAAACCACAGTCCATAACCCAAGCACAGGGAGAAACACGCATAGCAGATCCATTTCCAAAGCTATTGTAAGGATCACGATTGTCACTATTGATCCAACTACTAAACCGAGCACCGTAGCCTGCATCGGGATACATTTTGCCATATTTCTTCATGGCGTCAATAAAGTTATCTTTCTGACCACCCTTCATAATAGCCTCAGCAACAGCGCAGGTCATAACAGTGTCATCTGTAAAAAAACAATCGTCCCTGAACAAAGGAAAATCCTTTGTTTTGATATTGTTCCATTCGTAAACTGAACCTACAATGTCTCCAGTAATTGCTCCTAGCATGGTATTCCTCCTTGTGAACTATTGGTTTCGACTGACATTTCTACTTGCCATACTCTTTTACTTTATCAGCATATTCAGTTAAAAGATTCTTTGAGTAAATTTTTTCATTTTTTGAATTTCTAACTTCTTTCCAAAGAATAGAAGCAACTTTTAATTTGTTTGAGTAGTTGCGACTATTTTCGTCTGCACAGAAATCCTTTAGAAATTGATTCCATTGACAAACCGAATGGTCATACTTAGCATAGTCTGAGTTTCCATAATAAACTTTTAGCATATCTTGGATTGTAAAACTCAAATCATTTTCTCTTTTTACTTTTCTCCAAGCAGTCGCCATATCAGCAGTAAATTTAAAGGGCGAAACATCTGTTAAAGTTGAGAAATATTCTCTAAAGTGTGAATTAAAGGAGAAACCACAATCAAGTAAGGGCGTGTCTAAGGTAACGACTTCCACTTGTTTCTTTTTCCTTTTTATTGATGATTTTTTAATCAAATTACCCTTAAAGTGCTGCTCAATAATATGATTGAGTTCTTGTTTTGTACCTCTATATTCAAGCCCTAATGACTTGCATATCTGTGAAAGTTCATCACGATACCAATAGTATTTATTAAATTCATCAAAGGATGTGATTTTATCAAACTCAGGTCTGCTTTCTATCAATATTTCACCTCCTTAAAAACAGTTTAGGTTTTCATCTAAAAATAATGGAGTTTTAGTTTCTTTATTTTAAGGATTAACTACGTTTCACTAACAAGCTTACACATTCAGCGGTTCGGACTTACCGTACCATCAGTGAAAAAACAATTCTCACGAAATAATGGAAAGTCCTTGGTTTTAATATTGTCCCATTCATAAACAGAACCTACAATGTCTCCAACTATTGCTCCTAGCATCCGTTTCCTCCTTATGGCATATCAGATTCATTACACATTTCCAATGAATCACTCTTTAAAAATGGCACCACCAGATCAACCCACTCTTGAGGCAGGTAAGCTGATAAATAGCCGTGGTTATAGCCCTTTGCTTCATACAAAATCGTATTTGAATGTAGCTGCTGAAACAATCTAACTGACTCTTTCACACAGTTCAACTCTTTTTCACCATAGATATACAGAACCTGAGCCTTACTAGCAGAAATCGTCTCCTTCAGCTTGTAACGCCCCATATATGTTTTGTAAATGGTCACCAATGTTTTGATAGGTGTCCTTGGTAGATCCTCTAGATAATAAGCTTTTATTTCCTCTGGATAAGTCAGTTTAGGATAGAGTTTGTTCATCATGCTTAATTGAAGTTTGCAAGAAAATTTACTGAACATCAGTTTACCAAATAGAGCTACTAGAAAAATGCTGATTTTAGCTAACCTTGGTTGAGGAATACAGAGGCTTCCGTCTATGATGGCCTTCTCAGCTATCTCGCTGTCTAATGACAAAAGCTCCATGGCAATTTGACCACCAAGCGAAACGCCACCGATCGCAAACAACTTCCCACCACAGTTTGCTTTGACATAGTCTAGGATCTCCAAAGCAGAATCTTCAGTAGAAACATAATCGAGTTGATATTCTTCACCGTGGCCATTCAAAGTGGGTAGAATAACACGGTAGTCTTCTGACAAGATCCGCACTTGACGAAGATAGTTCCACCAAGAGCTACCACCTCCATGTATCAGTAAAATAGGAGGCAAATTCTTATCCCCAAATTCATGGAATTTCATATTTAAACTCCTTACTGTGAGACTTTCAATAGATACATCCTTGTCCAATCAGTTTAAACAAGCAGTGATGTCTCTTCAAATAGAAAGCTCTCTATAAAATCCTCTAAATAGCCAATCATTACTTTCAATAATGTATGTCCAGTACTAAAATTCAAGATATTTTTTCCTTACTAATTCTATTACTTGCTAATATTGTATAAATTAAATAAGCTATAAAAATGATAATAAAAGTAAGATTAATCTTCAACACAAAATAGAGATTTAACAAATTTGCGAACGCATGAAATAAAATACAATACCCCACAGATTTCGTTTGACGGTAAAGAAGCCCTAAAACAAAACTTAAAAATAATGTATATATAAAAAATAAAATAAAAGGAAATCCTTGATGACTTTCTCCAACTATAAACCATAAAGGCAGATGCCAAATCCCCCAAATTGATCCTACAATCAAATTAGATTGCCAATATGTATATTTTTTATCAAGTAAGGGTTGTAGTATACCTCTCCACCCTAATTCTTCATGTCCACCACCAAAAAATATTAATTGAATAAAGAATAGTGGCATCAGGTAAATTGATACTCCGTTTAATTCTAAGGAAGATACAGAGAATAGTATCAAAATTGCTAACAGGTGAATAATGAAATAAATACTAGTATTTTCTTTCTTACTTAATACAAAATGTTGAAATTTTATATTATTCCTTTTCAAATAAAAGCCACTTGCAATAGCTGGTCCAAGTGCACCTACTATATGTAACATTCTCCCTATAAATGTTTCTAATCCCAAAATATGAGATTGAGTAAAGATGGCAAGAATCCCCCAAGCTATATAAGTAATTCCAAATGCAAAACAAAGATAATTTTTTAAATTCTTTTTGTCAATTTCTGTCATTTTATCTTCCTTATTTTGATTATTTTATGAATAATATTTTTTACTGCTTCTTAGTTGCTATCGATTATAACTACCTATATTCTATCACAAAAACACAAAAAAAGCCTTACAATCAAGGCTTTTCATTATTCATTTCGTCAATACTTTAGTTTCGTAGATTCAGATTCGCATGATTAAAACTAGTCAATTTTCTCTGTGATATTTCCAAGTTTATCCAATACAAGACATGAATGATCATTTAGTGGAATTATGGGAACATTAACGAGTTCTTCAGCTCTATCCTTATTTGCTTTATCATTCCATGAATCATAATGGACACTAATTAAAAACTGACTAAAGACTCCTAATCCTTTTTTTATCTTTATCTGATGTTCTGAATTATCATTAGGTGAGACATAGACTTTTTCTCCTAATAATAGGGCTCCCGCAGAAAACCCTATAACTTTTGCCCCTTTATTAAGCATATGATCGATATAATTCTTGAACTCCTGATTGACATAAGTAGCTAAATATTTTTCCGTATTTCCTCCACCGATGATGATTAGATCAGCATCTAAATAGCTATAAAAATCAATCTGCTCAGTGTCCAAAAGTAAGTAATCAGTGTTTAGATTAGGAAATTGACTTTGGAAAACTTCCGTGTACTTTTTCATATAGGGTTGCCAATTATCTCGAAAAACTGTAAAAATAACAATTCTTTCAATCTTGCTTGATAATACAATTTTATCAACAATGCTATATTTCGTTATTGGGGGATTCCCACCCATCAAAAAAATTTGTTCTTTCAAGTTATCACACTTTCTAAAGATACATAAAGTTTAAACAAGTTTGACCGCGTTATGAAATTATAATTTTTCCAAAGCGAATAAGTTCTACTTATAGCATATTAAAAACTTAGATCTTTATCACGGCGTTCTTATCCTATTATCCAATTCCCTTCTTCATTGGTTCATTTAGAAGGGAACGAGCCTCTTCCTTAATCCAAGTCAACAAACCGTAAATCGATTCCAGTGTGCTCACAGAGATTACTGCAAGATAAAAAATATCGCCACTAATGTAAAATATGATTCATATAGTACCAAAATTAAAATAAATAAATTATTCTTTTATTTCACTCATAAAAAACATACTCTCAGTTAGTTTTAAAGGTAATTATCCCTTATTTTGTTTATTAAATTTTTCTATTTCTAATTCTATATCCTCGGGCCATTTAGAATTTTTATTTAATGTTGCTTCCTCTATCATCCACTTTTTAAATTCTTTCTGCCTAATGTTTTTTCCTAAATTGAAAGGCTCCTTATCAAAATTTTTACCTGAAACCTTTTTTACTTTCGTCTTAAAATCAAGTTTTTCAGCTACCTCTTGATATGCTATATACGAAACATATAAATGCCATTTTTGAGTAGGATTTATAGATTTTATGGTTTCGACATCCTCATATCCTGATTTTATTAATGTATACGCCTCTTCCTCAGTAAAATATTTGAAAGTTGCTAATTCGGTGAGAGTTCCACTATTCATTCTACTTATAATCTCATTAGCATAGAAAATATCATCATCAAGACCTTTTACTTCTCCCTTTGAAATGTTATAGAATGTCTTCGCTAATTTATTACAATCATCATCACATTGTTTTCCTGGGATATTTTTCTTATCTTTATAAAAGAAAATTATATCATCGTATGTAATCATACTATTCTACACCTTTCATAAATTCTTAAAAAAGTATTATCTTATCGTACATTTCTCACTCAACGACAGATATAGCAAAGGCGTCTCTGGAACTCAAAAGGTTCGGGGAGTTCAAGGCTCCAGTGGAGCTTTGAAGCCTCTCACCCTAAAATGAAAAAGTGAGAGGATTAACTACGTTTCACTAACAAACTTACACATTCGACGTGTGTTGTCCATAGGATAGGAACACAAATTATTAACCTCGTCGCTTGATTGAGGATACAATTTACTGTCAGCTTTCTCATTGACTTCCTTAGCATTTTTTCTTCTGCTCTTAAATAATCTCCCGTCCTGAGAATCTTTTTTCCCGGTCTTGTATATGATAGTAATCATTGCAGGATCAATTTCGCCTTCATCGTTAGTTCCCCCAATAATGATTTTATCTACTATACTTTCAAATACAGCTCTATCAAATTCCTCAAGGTATTTATTGGATTCAAGTAATTTTTTAAAACCCTCAAGCCTTTTCTTCAATGCTTTTTCATCAGTAAGTGTTACTTCTAAAGTCCTTTTTTCTGCAAGTAATTTCTCTTTGCTAATGGCTATTTCATTATACTTGTCCTGATATATATCCATGCTGATTGACTCATTCAGCCTTAATTCAACAAGATCTTTTTCTTTCTTTATTATTTTATCAAGTTGATTGCTTATCTTCTTCAGGTCTTTAGCTAAACTATTGTCTTTCAATTCTTCTTCAACAGTTTTAAGGAATTCGTTGGTAATTTCTACATTATTGTGGCATACCTGACGATAGCTTTCCATGAATGCTTTTTCTATGGCTTCTTCTTCAATCCCTTTACTATGCGGACAATACTTCTTTCCGTTTTTAGTAGCATTGACACACTGCCATATAACTTTTGTATACTCTGAACTCGAATGCCAATTTCTTCTTGAAAGATTATGACCGCAAAATCCACATTCAAGCATACTGCTAAAAGCATATTTTCTTGAATACTTTTCTCTCTTACCGCCATTATTAGCAACGGTATTTCTGTTTTTTGACCTTCTTAATCTAATACCTTGAGCTTTTTCAAAATCTTCTTCCGAAATGATTGGCTCGTGATGGTTCTCTATATAAAACTTATCCTGTTCTCCGAAATTATCCAATCTTCTCTTTGAAATAGGATCAACCGTATAGGTCTTTCCAATCATAAGATCCCCTTTATATTTCTCGTTTTTTATGATTCCTAAAACTGTTGTTTCCGTCCATCTTTTATTTCCTCTTGGCGATAAATATCCTTGTTCTTCAAGTTCTCTGGAGATTACCATACCGCCAACACCTTCAATATATCTTCTGAAAATATATCTTACAATCTCAGCTTCTTTTTCATTGATAGAAATGCTTTTAGTTTCCGGATCATAGTCATAGCCTAAACACCCTTGAAAGCCGACCATTTCTCCTCTTTCCATCTTCATTCTCAAACCTTTTTTGACATTGGCTGAAATGTTCTCTACTTCCTGTTGCGCAACTGAACTTAAAATTGTTAAAAGCAACTCTCCGTCCATTGTTAAGGTGTTTATGTTTTCCTCTTCAAAAAAGACCGCAACATTAAACTCTTTCAACTTTCTTACATACTTTAAGGTGTCTAATGTATTTCTTGCAAATCTTGATATAGACTTTGTAATTATCATATCTATATCGCCGTTCATACAGTCATTTATTAACCTTTGAAAGTCAATTCTTCGATCAACCTGTGTTCCTGTTATCGCCTCGTCAGCATATATTCCGGCAAGAGTCCACTCTTTATTTTTCTGTATAAATTCTGTGTAATGTTCTACCTGAGAATTATAGCTGTTAATCTGATCTTCAGTATCCGTACTAACTCTGCAATACGCTGCCACTCTCTTTATTGAGCGTTCAACACAGCCTGATGCAGTTCTTTTCAGTGTGGTATCACCTTTAATAACTTTTACATCTTTCTTCACTGCATCCGCCTCCTTGTTTGTATCTTTCTATACAGTTCTATTATACCACACTCGCAAAACATTATAAATATAATTCTGTTGAAATGTTGTACTTTTTCATCAGTTTTAACTTTATCTTTCTGTATTCAATATCGTTTAGTAAATGTTTAGAGAGCAAGATAGATAGCATAGATAATTGGAGGCTATATTTTAGTAATTCGTTATTCATTCTAAACCCTCCTTGTTAAAATTCAATTTTAAGTTTTATGACATTGGTAGGTGCATTGGCTGCTACATAGGAATCTCACCTCCGCCTCTTATTCCAGACGAGGCAGCTTAAACTATTGAAGTATCATTATCACTACTTGTATCATCGAACAGATTGCCACCTCTGTTTTTTATGTATTCTTATTTATCGCTCACTTTCTTGTATCCTTGGCTAACCCAGTATTCATAAAACCGAAATTGCTTTCAGCAGAAAGGTCATGGCGTAAGTCATAATTCTCCACAAGCAGATAAAGTCCTACCTTGGTCTATTCAGTTGTCAAAGAGCAATATTTGAAAGGGATTGTTTTCTTTACAATTTCCTATTTGCCATAAGCAGGCATATCTCTTACCCAAGAAAGTAAAGGAGGTCAAACTCCCCTTCACTTTACATAAGGAAAAGTTGACCCCTTTGGTTACCGAGGTTTTAAAGTTCTTCGATAATTTTTTTCAGCTTTTCAAGAATTTTGTTTCTTCTCTTCATTAAAGCCGGATGTGTAATACTTTTTAATTTTGCTACTGATCGAAGTGTTTCATCATTGAAGTACAAACGCTCTATGATGTCCCTTTCTTCATCATTCAGTTTTGATATAGCGTATCGCAATGATTCAATCATCATTTGTGTTTCTACAATCTTTGCTACATCAACGCTTTCATCGACAATATTATCTACATAATGTCCATCATGATCCAACGATGAAAAAAAGAGCAAGTGGTTTTTTCTGTCCACCTGCTCTAAATACTTTTCATGTTCTCTTTCACGCCAGTAGACTTTGTATATCTCCTCACTGACTTTTACCTTTTGTCCGTTTACATATAGATAAAATTCTTTTTTCATTTTGAAGTCCTCCATTTCTTTTGACTGACTGTTTTTCAGGCAAAAAAAATGGAGGACTTCTGCATCCGGGCATAAGAAGTCCTCTAAAATGAACGAAATTCGTTCTTTTTTGAAATGTATTTAATTGTTTAAGAGAGTATGCGTAAGCACAGACAACTACAAGGATTATAGAAAAAAGGAGTATTTTTATTCCATTTCAATTCTACAAGGAAACTTTTACACTTGTTCATCTCCCTTTCCCTCCATTCATTATTGATAAATAGCATCTATACCCTCAGCCTCTTTTGATTATTTTCGCTTTTATATCAAATGTCCTTATCTTTATGCTTTGTCTTTCCCCATTTTATTAAGTTCACTAAGCATCATAAGTATTCCAACAGTAATCATAATGAAATCTACCAGTGGTTGTGTGAACCATACCGCTTTTATTCCAAATGCCATTGGCAAAAAGATCATTGCAGGAACAAATAAGAATAACTGTCTAAGCATAACAATCATTCCGGCTTTCTTTCCATTTCCGATTGATTGGAAGAATGTAATCGTCATAACCATCACGCCGTACAAGATAAATACGGAATAGAACAATCTGAAATTTCCTACTCCTTGTGCAATAATGCTTGCCTCTACACCGAACAAGGAAAGAATCTGACTTGAAAACAGTAAAGATGGAAGCCAAAAGATTGCTGCAAGGATAAGTCCTCCAATAGAAAATACCTTCATACCTTGTCTTACTCTATCAAACTGTTTTGCTCCGAAGTTTGTACCAACAACAGGTTGCAGCCCCTGACTCATTCCCCAAAGCGGAATAAAGGAAAAGGCATATACACGAAGTGATGCCGCCATTAGAATTCCGTTCGTATCTCCACCATATTTAAATGCCATTTTATAAAGCATTGTTTGTTGTATCATAAATAGGAGCTGCATCATCATAGCGGATGAACCAACAGAAAACATTTCTTTTTTAATTTCCGCATCAGATTGTATCTTATGAATTTTAACGACCTTACTCTTTTTCAAGAAATAATGTAGTGTTACAGCAGCTTGAACAAATTGGGCTGTGATCGTTGCAAGGGCAGCACCTTCAATGGCGTATTCACCCATAACGGTCATTAGTATCGGATCAAGTATGATATTAAGTAAAGCGCCAAATCCCATAATCAGCATGGCTTTTTTCATCAGTCCTTCGCCACGCATTACCATGTTGGCAGACTGTGTAAAGTTCACAAATAGAGAACCGATTAAAATTACTCTAAGGTATCTGATTCCATAGGCTTTGATTTCACCTGTCGCACCCACCATATCTAAAAAGTGTGGTGCGAGGAGGATTCCTCCGACTGTGATGATAGCAGAGAACAAAATCACCCAAAAGATTAAGTTCCCCATAACTTTATCTACAGTTTTTTGATCTCCTTTACCGATTGCTCTTGAAAGTACAGAAGCAGAACCTACACCAAGTAAAGTTGAAACACCGCTGTTAAAAAAAGTAAGTGGCATTGCAACGCCGCAGGCAGTCATTGCTGTCTGTCCTATAATTTTCCCTGCAAATATTCCGTCCATTAACGGATACAAACCGATTACTATCATTCCGATAACCGCCGGAATAGATAGCTGAAAGAGTAAATCTATCGGTCTTTTTGTTAATAGTTGTTCTTTTATATCCTGTTTCAAGTACTTACCTCCATTTATAATAAATATATTCTTACAGTATTTTTACGCCATTATTTTTATTTTGCAGCTCTACCATATTTTTATAAATCCCATTTAAAGCAATTAGCTCATTATGGGTTCCCTGTTCTGCAATATTACCTTCCTTGATTACAATAATATTGTCGGCATCTCTAATAGTATTTAATCTATGGGCGATAACTAATAATGTTTTATTCTTTACCAATTCACTAATTGCTTCCTGTATATAGCTTTCATTGTCCACATCAACACTTGCTGTTGCCTCGTCAAGAATTACAATAGGAGCATCTTTTAACATGCAACGGGCAATAGAAATTCTTTGTTTTTCACCACCGGATAAAGTTGCTCCTCCCTCTCCAATCATTGTGTCAAATCCATCAGGAAGTGCCATAATAAAATCATAGCATCTTGCTTTCTTGGCTGCTTCTATAACTTCTTCTTTCGTTGCATTTTCTTTCCCCATGGCAATATTGTTAAAAATCGTATCTTGAAATAAATAAACTCTCTGGAAAACCATACTGATTTCCGACATCAATTCAGATAGTGAAACATCCTTTATATTCACTCCTCTAATCAAAATTTCACCGGAATCCACATCCCAAAATCTTGTCAAAAGATTTGCTACTGTGGATTTACCTCCACCGGACTGTCCAACTAAAGCCGTCATTGTATTCTTATTCATTTTGAAACTCATATCATGCAAGACCTCTTTTCCACCATAAGAAAATTTAACATGATTAAAACAAATTTCAGGTTCTGAGGTATCAGATTTTGAAATATGTTTTTTGCCCACATCTTGCAGTTCAGTTTCATTTAACACTTCTTCAATACGATCCAATGCAGCGTTCATTACAGTAAGCCTTGTCGCTTCACCATAAAGTGTTTTTAAAGGGCTGAATAAGTCAAACACAAACAAAATAAGCCCCAACATATATGGAAGTCCCAAAGTTCCTTGATGATTAAGATATAAAGCCACTGCTAAAATAAATGTAATCCCAATTCCATAAATAATATTTAAACCGGTTGTCCATGGTGTTATTTTATTTTCAAATTTTATAGATGTGTCCTTTGAGGATATAAAATTATCTGTAAGAGATTTAGAATTTTCGCCTAAAAGGTTGTAACTTTTAATAACACTGATCCCCTCAGCAAATGACAAAACTGCATCGGTGAGTTTTTCACTTTGTTCTTGTCTAATAACCGCTTCAGATAAAGACATTTTATTCATGCTATTTGCAAGCAATGTTGCAACCAGTGTTACACACACCGCAATCAGTCCAATTCTGTAATCTAAAACAAACATGAATACTGTTAGTACAAGTGTTGATAATACATAGCTCATCATATTGGCAATCGTACTCATGGAAACTTCTTCAATAAAAGCCATGTCCGAACTTAAAACAGAATTTATTTTTCCTAAATTACCTGCTGTAAAATATCCCATCGGAAGCTTTCTAAGATGATTCCCAAGCTCCATTCTTTTATCAGCAAAAATCATAAAGCCGGCTGCACTTTGTAATTTATCGCTTAAGAAGTGAACCACAGCTTGTAATAAAACCACTAAAACAAGTCCCACCCCTACATATAGAAAAGTTTTGGAGGTATTCGTTTTTTCATAAAATCCAATCAAAACGGTAAATGCAATAAATATAGGCATTTTACTTAATATAGATTCAATAAAGGCAAATATAAATGCAGACTTTATTCTGTTTTTGTATTTGCCTGATAAATTTAAAATTCTTGAAATTAGTCTAAACATTCATTTCACCTTCCTTTCTGCTGATTTTCCAATCTTTACTAAATAGTATCGCATCCCATAATTTACGATATTCTGCTGAAGATTCTAATAGATCTTTATGCTTTCCATTCGCAACTAAATGACCATGATCCATAACCAATATCTGATCTGCATCTACAATAGATGGCAGCTTATGTGCAATAACAATTAAGGTTTTTCCTTTCACAAGTTCACGAATAGCCGCTTCCATTTTTTCTTCATTTTCCGGGTCTGCGTAGGCTGTTGCCTCATCAAGTACAACAATCGGAGCATTCTTCAAAATAGCTCTCGCTAATGATATTCTTTGCCTTTCTCCACCTGAAAGCATCTTTCCTGCTTCTCCAGCCAAAGAATAAATACCATCCGGAAGTCTATTTAAGAATTCCATGCACTGGGCTTTTTTAGCTGCTTCAATAACCTCATCATCACTGGCAGCTAAATTACCAATGCGAATATTTTCTAAAAGCGAGGTATTAAATAGATATTGGTCTTGTGCTACATAAGAAATTTGTTTGTTGAGTGATTCCAATCTTATGTCTTGTATGTCTTGTCCACCAATACTTATGCTTCCATCTAAAACATCATAATAATGAATTAAAAGTTTAGCCAAAGTACTTTTTCCTGAACCGGATTCGCCAACAATCGCTGTCTTTTCACCGGCTCTTGCCGTAAAACTAACATTATGAATAACATTCTTAATATAGGTTTCAGGCTGTCCGTTTTCTCCCATCTTGCTTAACTGATAGCCAAAGGTAACATTGTCATATAAAATAGTATGCCCTGTTCCCTTAAAATCATTTTCTCCCTGTTTTAAAGGAGCCATATTTAAGGCTTGTTCTAAAGCAGAAATCTTATAATTTAACTGTGGCATAGTTGGTAAAAACCCAAGAGCTTTCAGTAGTGGTAATCCTATACTTAAAGAAAGGCATAATATCAGTATTAAGTTAGAAAGACTTGCATAGCCCATGTATACAAAGTAACCACCAAGCGGCAATGTTAAAATAATCGTGCATGGAAGTAAAGCACTGTATAACGCCATCCATGGCCATGCCGTCTTATACCAAGCGAGTGCATAATCTCTGTAATTACTGATATCTTTAGAAAGGCGCTCATAAGACTCTGTTTGCTTATTAAATACTTTTACAACTTCCATACCGTTTACATACTCAATAATGGTATTATTCATTTTTCCACTTGCCATATAATATGGTCCCATTTGTTTCATACCTACAGAGTACATAATCATCATTGCAAGAATGCTAACCGGAATAGAAGCTAATGACATTAACGCTAATCTCCAGTCAATAAAAAACATTGAAACATAAACCATAATAGGTACAATTAGGTTAGCTATTCCTTCAGGAAGTGAATGGGCTAAAAGCACCTCTAAACTGCCAATATCATCCACAAACATTTTTTTGATTGTACCAGTCCCTTTTTCTTCAACAATACCCAATGGAAGATTTTCCATTTTTTTCTGTAAGGATGTTCGAAGTCCAAGCAGCGTGTTGTATGCTGCTTTATGGGATACATTAAGACCTAAACCTCCTAAGACAGCTTGCAACACTAAACAAACTAAAATACTGATCAATAAAATAGCAAATCTTTCAAATTCTAATTGCTCACCTAAAATAAGTGGATTGATAATCTGATATGCAAATAGAAAGGGTAGCACACCCATAATTACACTAATAAGCATAATAAAACTTGCTAAGTGAATTGATTTTTTATGCGAACCTGCATATTCAAAAACCTTATTTAACATAGTTTTTCTCCTTCAATAAATTTCCTTTTTTATCCATAAAATCCATAATCAACGCTTCATTTCCCTTTACAGATATTTTTTTATAATCCTTATCGCCGAGCATTAAGACGGAATGACAGGTTTTAAATAACAACTCTAAGTCATGAGTAATTATTATAATTGGAATCTCCTTTGCTTTTTCTGTCATTAAATCGGACATAATTTTCATACTTTTATAATCAAGACCTGATGTTGGTTCATCCAGAATTATCAACTTACGACCGGATAAAAACGAAGTAATAATCGCCAATCGTTGTTTTTGTCCACCGGATAATTTCTGCGGATGATTGGTTTTTTTATGCCACAGGTCTGTATCTTTTAGATATTCTCGTATTTTTTCTAAATCACTTTCCGAGTTTTTATCTTTACAAAATATCAATTCATTTTCTACTGTGTCTAAAAAAATCTGAGCATCTACATCTTGTAATACACAATACGAGTTTCTAAGCCTTTCCTTTTGTTTCTGTCCATAGCTGACATCTAAATATTTTTCAGATAATCCGCATAATGCTTTTGCTAAGGTACTTTTTCCAATACCATTAGGCCCAATCACTCCCATTATTTCGCTCTCACCAATCTCAAAGGTTAAGTTTTCTATCAAGATTCTTTTCCCTTGATGGATACAGGCGTTATTTAATTTTATGTAGCTTTTAGCCACAATCGGTTCTTTTTTTGATACCAATTCTCTTTCATTAAGCGTTCTTAACTCAAGCTCCTTACATTTATTATTACTAAGACTCCCATTCGGAAAAATATCACATATTGTACCGTCTTTTATATAAATCAATCTGCTAAAAATCTCTTTTAAATAATAGAGCCTATGTTCCGCTATAATTATTGTCTTTCCCATCGCCTTCAATCTGAGAAGTATTTCACTGAAGTGTTTTATACTATCGTAATCAAGACTGCTTGATGGCTCATCAAAAAAAATAATATCCGTATCATAGATAAGAGTTCCAGCTATAGCTACCTTTTGCCTTTCCCCTCCTGATAACTCGAAGATAGACTTTTTTCTTAGATACTCTATTTCAAGTAACTGCATTGCTTCGTCAACTTTTTCTCTTAAGATTTTTTTCTCTAACCCTAAATTTTCACCAACTAAAGCAATTTCATCTTCAACCACATCACAAAAAAATTGATCTTTAGGATTTTGAAATACATTGCCAATATATTTAGCTAACTCTCCCTTTTTATATGCCGTTATATCTTTCCCTAAAATCTTGATTTCTCCGTCAAAATCACCATCATAAAAGGATGGAATAAGCCCGTTTAGTAATCTTAAAAGTGTTGTTTTTCCGCATCCAGAAAGACCTGTTAAGACTACAATTTCGCCTTTCTTTATAGACATTTTTAAATTTTTTAATATCAACTCCTCTCCATAATGAAAGGATCTTATTTCTGCCTCTAAAATATTTTCCATAAACTCGCCCCCAACAAAATCATCCCTCCTACTATCATTGAGATATCAATAAATGTAATTTTCACCTCATGAAAACTTGTTTTTTCCCCATCGTATTCAATTCCTTTTGATATAATTGAACAAGTTAAGGTATCACTTATGTCTATGCACTTATACATAAGAGGAACAAAATATAATTCAAATGTTCTAATTGGTTTGAAAATGCTTGCTTTAAATCCTCTAATTTTCATACCATTATTTATTTCCTTCATCCTAATAGAGATTTCCAGAATAAAACGAAAAAATACTGTGATTCCTATACCTATTCCACCATCAATTCCAATTTTTCTAAATGCAGCAATTAGATGCGAAGAGCTATATGAAGACAGAACTCTTCCCAAGATGAAAAGTGGAGCAAATTTCAACACTATAAGTAGCATTGTATATATAGAACCAATCAAAACATTTCCTAAATGGGGTTTTAGTAAATAAATAAGTCCCCATACTATAAGCAATGAAAATATTGTTCTAAATGCTTTTTTAATTGAAAATAAGGATAACAGTCCTAAAACAAAAATAAGGGAAAATAAGTATTGGGTTTGTTCTCCTATTGTTAAAACAACAGAAAATAGCAAAATCAACCCAACTATAGTAAGCGGGTTGATTTTGTCTGATAGTTGGTATTTGTTTATATTATTTTTTTCATCTCTACAAAACACTTTTTTTCTTCCTATCACTAAAAAATTTATTGTAAATATATGTTCCAAAATAGGCACCTATAACTGAAGCCACAATTGCAATCAATAAACAAATCAAGATATTTTTAGGTGTGTAAAAATTGTAAAGGAATGTTGCGTAATCGGTTGTAAACATCTTTGGAAATTGCTTTGTAAGTCCTTCTACGCCAAATACAAACGTAAAATACATAGCATGTAAGGAATATATGAACATACCTGCTCCAAACGCAGCCCCAATCTTCATATTCTTATTCTCATAATTTTCCTTTTTACCAATTACAAGTTCTGCTAAAAGTCCTGCAATAGCACAAACAGCAATTACTGGCCACATTCCCATGAGAACATAGAAAACATCCATCAATAGGAAGTATAAAAATGCTGTACCTCTTTGCCCGACCTGCTTACACATAATAACAAAGACCGGTGCTACAATAATTGTTGGCAGGGCTGATGATAAATATAAACTTGGAAGCATCCCAAACGATCCCGTCAAAAAACCTAATCCCATTGTTAATACAAACCCAATAACAGAAAATACTGCTATTTTTACAATACCTTTTAAATTCATAATTTTGTCCTCCTTGTTTTTTCAATTCGATATATTTCTATTTTCATACAGAAACAATATCCGGTTTTATTTTTATTCTTCTGAGATCTCGAAATATAACTAAGTTATGTTTCGGGTAAAAAAATTTGTCTATATTCCTCGTATCTTTTTCCATCCCTCATTAAAGAACTCCGAAATCAAAGTTGCATTCAATTTCACTTCTTCTTTACTTTTAGAATGAACTGCTACTTCCGATAATGCATAAAAGTACGCATGGTTGATTAGATGAATTCCTCTATTAGTTATCACATTATTTACATGATCCGCTCCGTATATCATACTTAAAATTTCAAAGTGATTTTTATCTTCTTTCTCAATAATTCCGTCTAAAAAGTTGTTAAATTTTGTTCCATAAGAACCAAAGACCAGTAATTCAAATGCATCTTTATGTTCAAAGAAATATAGAACCATTTTAATAGCACCTTGTGCTTTTGATTCCAAAATCTTGGAAATAGTTTCTTTCTTTATATGATTTTCTCTTTTATAAACATCAAAACTCTCATCTTCATACATGGCATAAGAACTTTGTATCTGATTCACGATTGGCTCTACTAATTCGGTGAAAAGAGCTTCCTTATCTTCAAAATGACCATAAAAAGCACCTGTAGTTACACCCGCCGCTTTGCAGATTGCTCTTAAATTAGCTTTTTCAAATCCTTGTGTTTTAAAAATATTCTTTCCACAATCCAATATTTTTTTATGAGTTGCTTCGTAATCACCATTAGCCACGATTTACTCCTCCTTTCTCCAAATATAACTTAGTTATATTATACTACCTGCCATCTCAAATTTCAAGAACAAAAGTTGTAATATTTTACTTTTATATGGTATAATATAAAATACAAATCAGATACACGCTTAATGCTTGCTACCTTAATCACACTTTTGTAGCAAGCACAGTAAGTGTACGGACACTTACGGAAAATTGACGAAGCA
>ERZ773069.454-NODE-454-length-27845-cov-16.143109_pt1 | contig 27845 bp, 20 predicted proteins | sample MGYA00580619_ERZ773069 | MGnify/ENA primary metagenome ERZ773069 (study PRJEB29015, sample SAMEA2738007) | human oral metagenome | biome: human oral; feature: human-associated habitat; material: dental | place: China | collected 2108 ...
CTTCTTGTACTACTTCTCTGTTTATGTAAATCTTTTCAAAGAACTCTTTCTTTAAGTGCTTTAAGTAACTTACCAGGTGGCTTGTTTTGTAAAGCGAATGCAAAGGTATACAGAATTTCCGTTACCACCAAATGTTTTGAAGATTATTTTTCAAAAAACTTAAAAATCAACCAAAGCCTTGATACAAATCAATCAAAACAGCATCAAGCACACCCCTACCGTAACTCAGGAAGCCATAAAAACAAAAATAGCACTACAAAGCCATAAAACAAGAAATAGCCCCTTAAACACAAAATCGAAAACAAAGGAAATTTCAAATTTAGCCAAAACAACAAATACCTACAATAGAACAAAACTATATATTAATGCCACCAAAGCTGGTGCACCCTGCTTTAAAATAATAGTTGGACTACTTGTAATACCGCCATAAATAGCCACCAATGCTACATATGTCAAAAAACAACGTGTCCAAAACAAATCATTCGTAACCCAAACTGCTATTAAAATCAACACTGCCAATAAAAGATTATAGACACCTTGATTTTTAAATAACGTAGACACAGATGGGCGACTTAATTCCTCCACTTCCATATTGAATGTACGCGCAGTAGTTCCCGATTTAGTAAATATCGTTTCAAGACACATTATATATATGTGTTCGACAGCTACCAATGTAGCTAAAATCATAAAAGTAACATCCATATACAAACCTTATATTATATATAAAGAAAAAATCTGCATCTTGTCAATATGGTATAGACAAGATGCAGATTTATATTTATCAACGTTTTCTATTCTATCAATGCAGTAAATACCACAATGCTTCTCCGAAACACTTTCCACAGAAATAAACCACATATATGGAAAGTGCAACCAACAACCACTTATATAATCATGGGTATTGCAGGAGTATTCCGAACAAAACGTTTTTACTCATCAACAAATTACTTTGTAGACTTAGCCTCTGGAGCCTCACCAATGAGATCCATAAACTGATCAAGCTTAGGAGTAATGATAATCTGTGTACGACGGTTACGCTGCTTACCTAACTCCGTATCATTTGTTGCAAGTGGGTTATACTCACCACGACCACCAGCAGTCAAGCGCTTAGGATTTACACCGAAACGATCCTGCAGATACTGTGCAACAGAGGCTGCACGGAGACAAGAGAGATCCCAATTATTACGGATATTCTTCATCTTGTCTGTAGTTGTGTTGATAGGCACATTATCAGTGTTACCCTCAATCAGCACATCATAATCCTTATAATCAGTGATAATCTTAGCAATCTTGCTCAATGTCTGCTCAGCACGATCATTCACCTCATAAGAACCACTCTTATAAAGCATATTGTCAGCCAAAGAGATATAAACAACACCCTTCAGAACCTGTACATCAACCTCCTTCAACTCCTCGCGGCTCAAAGAACGCGTAAGATTGTTTGTCAACACCATGTTCAATGAATCGCTCTTAGACTTCACCTCAACCAAGTGACGGATATACTGATTACTCTCGTTAATCTGATCAACAAGTTTAGAAATGTTGATATTGTTTGAATTGGTATTTCTCAAACTGTTATCAAGACTACCCTGCAACGCAGCAGCACTCTCTCTTGCCTGAGCCAACTGATCTTCCAAGCTCTTGATACGTGCATTATTGGCAGCAATCGTTTCCTTAGCATTCTGATAATCTGCCGTCAACTGATTATTCTCTGTACGACAATTCTCCAAATCCTTCTTGCTGGCACAACTGCTAAATGCAAGTGTACCCAACGCCAAAGCTACGATAAAAAGACTCTTTTTCATATTTACTATTTTATTTTGGTTATTATTCTACTTGTAATAGATTCTTCCTACAAACATTAAAAGAAATCAGTTTATAACTATGCCAAACGTGATATTCCAACTTTTATGAAGACAACGTAAACTGACACAAAGAACTGACCTCATTTCACAGAATGCGGCATATCTATTGCAAAGATATTATAAAGACGTGTAAAACAAAGAGTTGTATAATGAGTTTAGACATTTTTAACCTGAAACTTACAATTAATGGAACTTTTTGATGAAATTATACAGAATAAACAATTGGAAGATATAATAACCGAGAGACAGGTCTTCGAGCAAGAAAGAACATAGGAACATAGGAAAAATGTTTGTATATACGGTGGATGCTCTCGCCCACAATGCGGAAGAGGCAAAGAGAAAGGATTAAATCCGAAGCCGAGCCCCCGTCATGTTTCTCCAATGACAGGCGAGTTAACAGGTGACCGATGCCAAACTTGCCAAAAAGATGAAATAAATCATCACTCATTCGAGTTTTAACACTCAAAAGTTTGGATAACTCAATTATTTTCTCTATTTTTGCATCCATAACAGTTGCAGCTAAAAGTAGCTCCAAGATTGAAGTAACAGAAATCAAGCACCATGATGGTTATGATGAGGTTACCTTTAATGACGGAAGCTATGGCTTTTTCTTTGAAGATGGTACATATACCACGCGTTAATCGGGTAATAAAACATTAAAGTTTTTACTATGACAGAATTTAGAACTATGCGGCGCAAACGCCAAGAATTAACAGAAACGGAATGTATAGAAATATTAGAAAAAGCAACCTCCGGTGTGCTTTCTTTGCTTGGCGATGACGGCTATCCCTACGGTGTACCCATCACTCCTGTACTTGTGGGACGCAAACTATACTTCCATTCTGCAATAAAAGGGCATAAAGTGGACGCTATTCTCAACAGCGACAAGGCATCGTTTACGGTAATCGACCGAAACGACGTGAAGCCTAAAGAGTTTACTACCTATTTCAGAAGTGTGATATGCTTCGGAAAAGTCCGCTTGATAGAAGATGAAACGGAGAAGATGGAAGCCCTCTGCAAATTGGGCAGGCGGTACAATCCCGACGATGAAGAAGGACTCAGATACGGGATAAAGAAAGATTTCTCACACCTTGTCATGATTGAATTTACCATCGAACATATCAGTGGGAAAGAAGCCATCGAGCTTGTGAGAATGAAAAAAAGTGCGAGATAATCATCTGAAGAGCCTCTGAAAGCTGGATAAAAAACTTTCAGCGGTTCTTCATTTTTATTATACTCGTAGAAAACAACATAGTTCTATAAACGTTTGAACATATAATTTGGTTCTTCCGTTAAATGCGCGGATGCTTTTCGTATTGCTTTAACGGAAGAAGCAAAGTTACTTATTAAACAAAAATATAGCTAAGACCGTCAACTATCTATTCTTTTATCATCCTCTGACACTGAAAACCTTTTCATTTTAAGACCTCGAAAATCTGTAGACAAGGATTTGAAAAATTATTACATAATTTCAAATGAGACATCTGTAAATAACGGCAAAAACATATACACGAAGCAGGTTTGTAACCATAAGGAAATCAGTTGGTTATAAAGTAGATAAGTAAAAGGTGCTTAATTGGACTTCAAAAGGGCGTTAGTTAGCCCTCAAAAGAGCATCTTTTGCAAGTCAATTAGCCGTCTTTTAGAATACAAAAGAGCATATATTGAATTTGAGTTGATTAAAAATAATTTACAAACATCGGTCAATAAGGGCATAAATTTCTTGTAGGCGGCGGATAGATATAGTATCAATTTGCATTTTATCTTGTAGCTTATCCCCATTGAAAGACCATCTAATTTGGGGTAGTCATACTAAGCAGGTGTATAAGTCTTATTCTATTTTCAATCTATACATTTAACGGAAGAACCAATTATTTTCATGAAAAGAAATTCAAGACAACAAATACGACTTCAGCAGGATAAAGCAGACAAAACCGAGTCTGATTATTTATAATACCTAAGAAGACTAAAAAACACTGGACAAAAAGGCAGTATATCCAAAGAATATCGTATCTTTGCAAACAGAAGTAACACCAAATTTTATATAAAGACTATGATTCTTTTCTTCAGAACTCAGTCCAAAAGCGTGATTGCCACAGAAGTCAATCATGCATTGTCCGACGCGGAAATCAACGAACTTTGTTGGCTCTATGGCGATGCCACCTACTTGCAGAACGAAGAGACACTGCAGGGCTACTATGTGGGACCACGCCGTGAGATGATTACTCCTTGGAGTACGAATGCCGTCGAGATTACTCAAAACATGAGTCTTGACGGCATTTTGCGTATAGAGGAGTACTTCCCTGTAAGCAGCAAAGAGGCTGATTACGACCCGATGTTGCAACGTATGTATGATGGTCTTGACCAGACTATCTTCACTGTCAACCACGAGCCAGAGCCTATCAAGCGTGTGGAGGACTTAGAGAAGTTCAACGAAGAGGAAGGTTTAGCACTCTCACCAGAGGAGATGGAGTATCTCCACAAGATTGAGAAGCAGAATGGCCGCCCACTCACCGACTCTGAAATCTTCGGTTTCGCCCAGATTAACTCAGAGCATTGCCGCCATAAGATTTTCGGTGGAGAGTTCGTCATTGATGGCAAGGTGATGGAGAGTAGTCTCTTCAGCCTCATCAAGAAGACTACAAAAGAGAATCCTGGTAAGATTCTTTCAGCCTATAAAGACAACGTAGCTTTCGCACAAGGTCCAGAGATTGAGCAGTTTGCACCAGCAAACCAGAGCACATCCGACTTTTTCCGAGTAAAGCCTATCGAGAGTGTTATCTCTCTGAAAGCCGAAACCCACAACTTCCCTACTACCGTTGAGCCATTCAATGGAGCAGCAACAGGTACGGGTGGTGAGATTCGCGACCGTATGGGCGGTGGTGTTGGTTCATGGCCAATCGCAGGAACAGCAGTCTATATGACCGCTTACCCTCGTCTGACAGAAGATGACGGTACAACTCCAGCCCTACGTGATTGGGAAGACATCCTTCCTGTTCGTCAGTGGCTCTACCAGACTCCAGAGCAGATTCTTATCAAGGCATCTAATGGTGCGAGCGATTTCGGTAATAAGTTCGGTCAACCACTGATTACTGGCTCACTGCTCACATTTGAGCATCAAGAGAATGGTGAGAAGTATGCTTACGATAAGGTAATTATGCTTGCAGGTGGTGTAGGTTATGGTGCTAAGCGCGACTGTCTGAAGGGTGAGCCACAGGCTGGTAACAAGATAGTTGTCGTTGGTGGCGATAACTACCGTATCGGACTTGGTGGTGGTTCAGTATCATCAGTTGATACGGGTCGTTATTCAAATGGTATTGAGTTGAATGCCATACAGCGTGCTAACCCAGAGATGCAGAAACGTGCCTATAACCTTGTACGTGCATTGGTAGAAGAAGACAACAACCCTGTTGTTTCCATCCATGACCATGGTTCTGCAGGACACTTAAATTGTCTTAGCGAGTTAGTTGAAGAATGTGGTGGTAAGATTGATATGACACAGTTACCAATCGGTGATAAGACACTGAGTGCCAAGGAAATCATTGCCAATGAGTCACAAGAGCGCATGGGCTTGCTCATTGATGAGAAGCACCTCGACCACGTGAAGAAGATTGCTGAGCGTGAGCGTGCACCAATGTATGTTGTTGGTGAGACCACTGGCGATGCTCACTTCGCATTTGTACAGGGCGATGGTGTAAAGCCATTCGACTTAGACGTAGCACAGATGTTCGGTCATTCTCCAAAGACAATCATGAAAGATGAGACCGTTGAGCGCAAATATGAGAATGTTTCTTATAGTATAAATAAGGTAGAGGAATACCTCCAGCGTGTGCTTCAGTTGGAAGCTGTGGCATGTAAAGACTGGTTGACGAATAAGGTTGATCGCTCTGTTACAGGTAAGGTTGCTCGTCAGCAGTGTCAGGGTGAGATTCAGTTACCACTCTCAGACTGTGGTGTTGTAGCCTTAGACTATCGTGGTCATAAGGGTATTGCTACCGCACTCGGTCACGCTCCACAGGCAGGACTCGCATCACCAGAGGCAGGCTCTGTCCTTTCCGTTGCCGAGTCATTGACCAACATCGTATGGGCGCCATTGGCAGACGGCATGGATAGCTTGAGTCTTTCAGCCAACTGGATGTGGCCTTGTCGCTCACAGAAGGGTGAAGACGCACGTCTCTATAGTGCGGTTAAGGCACTATCAGACTTCTGTTGTGCTATCGGTGTAAACGTTCCAACGGGTAAGGATTCACTTTCTCTGACCCAGCAATATCCTAATGGAGATAAGATTATCTCTCCGGGAACCGTTATTGTTACCAGTGGTGGTGAAGTGAGCGACGTTCGTCAGGTCGTTTCTCCAGTACTTGTTAATGATAAGAACACACGCCTCTATCATATTGACTTTAGCTTTGACGAGCAGCGTCTTGGTGGTTCTGCCTTTGCACAGAGCCTTGGAAAGATTGGCAGTGACGTTCCAACAGTAAAAGAACCACAGTACTTCTGCGACTGCTTCGATGCCGTACAAGAAATGATTCGTCGTGGATGGATACTTGCTGGACACGACATTTCAGCAGGTGGTTTGATTACAACATTGCTTGAAATGACCTTTGCGAATGCTGAAGGTGGTTTGCATATCAACCTTCATGATATCAAGGGTGACGATGTAATCAAGAAGCTTTTTGCTGAGAATCCGGGTGTAGTTATTCAGGTTGCTGATGAACATAAGGAAGAAGTCAAAGAGTTCTTGACAGAGAACTGCATCGGCTTTGCTCGTATCGGTACACCAAGTCCTGATAAGCGCACGCTCAGCATCGCTGATGGCGATTGGAAGGCAGAGTTCGATATTAATGCAATGCGTGAAGCATGGTATAAGACTTCGTACTTGCTCGACCGCAAACAAAGTATGAATGGCATGGCTAAGAAGCGTTGCCAGAACTATAAGAAGCAGCCAATCGAGATGAAGTTTAATGCTGACTTTACAGGTACACTTCAGCAGTATGGACTCGATGCAGACCGTTGGAAGACTTCAACACCTAACACCCATCACCAAACACCAAAGGCAGCTATTATTCGTGAGAAGGGTACCAATGGTGAGCGTGAGATGGCTTACGCACTCTATTTGGCAGGCTTCGAGGTGAAAGACGTCATGATGACCGACCTTATCACTGGCCGTGAGACTTTGGAAGAAGTAAATATGATCGTCTTCTGCGGTGGCTTCTCTAACTCAGACGTACTTGGTTCTGCAAAGGGATGGGCTGGTGCTTTCCTCTATAATCCAAAGGCTAAGCAGGCACTCGACCGCTTCTATGCACGCGAAGATACACTTTCATTGGGTATCTGTAACGGTTGTCAGTTGATGGTTGAGTTGAACCTTATCAACCCAGAACACAAGCATCGTGCTCACCTCTGCCACAATACCAGCAAGAAGTTTGAGAGTTCATTCTTGAACTTGACCATTCCACAGAACAATAGTGTAATGTTCGGTTCTTTGAGCGGTAACAAACTCGGTATCTGGGTAGCACACGGTGAGGGTCGTTTCTACCTCCCAGAGGCAGAAGATAAGTACAATATCATCGCTAAATACAACTACGCTGAATATCCTGGTAACCCTAACGGCTCTGACTATAATGTAGCAGGTATCTGCTCTGCAGACGGTCGTCACCTTGCAATGATGCCACACTTGGAGCGTGCTATCTTCCCATGGCAGCAGGCTTACTATCCACGTGAGCGTCGTCAGGACGAAGTTACACCATGGATTGAGGCGTTTGTAAATGCTCGCAAGTGGGTTGAAAGCAAACTGTAAGGTTTGCCTCTCCCCTCTTGAAGGTGTAATCGATTAGCACACCTTTATATATAGACTACACAAGGAAACGCCCTCATCTGAGTAACAATACCTAATAGGTATAATTTAACAGATGGGGGCGTCTGTACTTCTCTAACATTGATTTCACTATAAATAACAAGACACAGTGGACAAAGATAACATTTCATCAACACCAAACACCCAACACCCATCAGCCGAAGGATTCTATTGGGAAGCTTTCAAAACCTTCTTTAAGATTGGAGCCTTCACACTTGGCGGTGGATATGCTATGATTTCAATTATCCAAAATGAAGTCGTAGTGAAGAGAAAGTGGATTCCAGAAGATCAGTTTGTTGACCTGATAGCTGTTGCACAAAGCTGTCCTGGTGTTCTTGCTGCAAACATCAGTGTGTTTGTAGGATATAAGATGCGAAAGACACCGGGTGCACTCGTCACTTGTTTAGGTGCAATCCTTCCCTCTTTTCTCATCATTCTTGGCATAGCTCTCTTCTTCCATCAGTTTATGGACATCCCATGGGTAGCAGCAATGTTCCGTGGAATACGCCCTGCAGTGGTTGCTTTGATAGCTGTACCAACCTTCACATTGGCTAAAAGTGCTAAGATATCGTTGGCAAACTGTTGGATCCCTATTGTTACCGCCATTGCCATTTGGCTGTTAGGAGTCAATCCTGTTTACGTCATTCTTGCTGCAGGCTTGGGTGGATTCCTTTATGGGAAGTTTATTAAACCGACGGAATAAGAAAAACCTCCCCCAGCCCCTCCAAAGGAGGGGAGAGCCTAACGGGATATAACTTCGCAAGAGAAATAGCAAACGAAAGTTCCGAAGGAAGAGAGAGGCGAATGGGATAATTTCGAAAAAACAACACACTAAAAACAGACTAATAACAGAAATAACAACATGATATACTTAGAACTTTTCTACACTTTCTTTATCATCGGACTCTTTGGATTCGGTGGAGGATATGGAATGTTATCATTGATACAAACAGAAACGGTTGTGAACCATCATTGGCTTAGCTCTGCTGAGTTTACAAACATCGTTGCAGTATCACAAATGACGCCTGGACCTATTGGTATAAACTCTGCTACCTATTGCGGTTATACAGCTGTACATAATGCAGGATTTGGCGCAGGAATGGCAGTATTGGGTAGTCTCACCGCCACCATAGCCCTTGTACTCCCTTCGTTGATAATGATGATTCTTATCAGTAAGATGTTCCTCAAGTATATGAACACGCCTGTTGTACAGTCAGTCTTTGCAGGTCTGCGCCCAGTTGTCGTGGGTCTATTAGCAGCTGCCACCTTATTATTATGCAATGCAGATAACTTCTCTGCACCAAGTATTAACCCTTGGCAGTTTTGGATTAGCCTATTTCTCTTTGCCGCAACCTTTGTCGGTACAATGTGGATGAAGATTAATCCTATCCGCATGATATGTTATGCTGCCTTTGCAGGACTGATACTGCTTTATTAAGAAAGCTCTCATCCACTGGTCTTCTCCCACAGAAAGGGGAGTGTTTACCCATCTTTCACCATTGTGTTGTTGCCCAACACACATTGTGTTGTTACTGAGCACCAATCGTGCGGAGGCCTAACGAGGGTGTGTCAAAATGCAAATTAATAACTTGACAACTTTCAAACTATAAGTGTTTTTTTCTTAAAGCAAAGAAAAGGTCATTTCTTTACTCAAAATCGAGTACAGAAATGGTCTTTTTAATGAATTGTTTCAAACTGTAAGATTATCAAAATGGAATTTACATTTTGACACACCCTCAGTAAAGAAGAAAGTGGACCAGTAGCTGGATAAAACATAGAAGAGGATATGCCAACAACGATAGCATATCCTCTTTTTGCGTTTGAATAGCATGTATATTAGCTAATGCGTGTAAGTCCCTACCAGTGGGGACTGCCCAGCCAGAGAGATAAGGGTATCCATTTTATCTTCCATACATGATACCAGAATCATTATCAGAGTTGGAAATACGTTTATTGATGCTTGATTTGCCTTTTCCATAATTCAAATTGAATGTGAAGTTAAGCAGAAGTATTCGTCTCAAACTCTTTGAGAAAGCCAGTTGCTGGTTAGGAGCGAGGCGTGACAAGTTATCCGTCTCATTTGAGTATTGTTTAGAAAAAGGTGATGCCATGATGAGATTTAACGCCCATTTGTCTTTGTTATAACCTACTGATATGACGTGATTCGCTTCTCCTTTGGTAAGTGTTTCACCCCATAATTCATTGTATCTGGTCTGTACTCCGGCTGCGAATACCCATTGTTTGTACATTACAAGTAGATTTCCATTCAGTCCCCAGTTCGAGAGTGTATGTGCGTAAGTATGCCCGTTACTGATGTACCGATTGAAGAATGGCGTAAGTTGTAACGAGAACCAATCACCAAAGGGATGCAATCTTATGTCCATTTGGGTATGTAGTCTGTGGAAGTTCTTTTGGTTATCTATTGTCCTAACAAACTTTCCGTTGTCAATATAAGTCTCTTCCATGATAGGGTGGGAATCGTAACTATACCTTCCAAATAACGATAGATCGCACCATTTTGTGCCCCAGTTTAAGGACAACTCATTCGATACGAAGGTTACAGACTTTAGGTTAGGATTACCCTTTCTAAGCTGATATACGTCAATATCCTGTGACACATTGCTCATGTCGGAGAGTGAAGGAGCATAAGCCGAAACGTATCCTTGATATTTTAAAGTTACGTTATTACAAGGTTGATAAGCGAGGGAGAGCTTTGGACGAAGGATGAACTTCGATAACTTCTTATCGTGCTGATGGTTGTAAATACGCATCCCTCCCAACCCGAGGGTATAGGTTAGCTTGCCCAGTTTTGACATCCATTCAGTGTAAGCGAAGGTCTCCGCTGTATTCATATTTACCTGACTTTGGATGTTTCCATCATACGTGTTATTGGTGTACATCTGCGTATGCTTCAACCCAAACGACAGTTTGCTATCTTTGAACATACGCTCATAAATGCCCTCACCTATTATGGAGTACTTGTTACCATCAGTAATGGAAGCAATCGTCTGAGTAGGTTGTGTGGTTGATGATAAGGTGTATGTACGCTGGCTATGGCTATTGATGTAAGTGCCAATTAGGTCGAAGTACAAGTGCTGGTTATGGGCAAGCTCGGTTTGAAAATACAAATCTAACGAGGGTGTGTTATCGTGTCCATGCCTAAAGTCGGTGATGTGGTAGACGTCAGTACCACGATAAAGCGTACTGATTCTATCCTCTGGTGAGTTAGATTCCTTATTGTAGTGATCACGGAAGATAGCACTAATACTGCTCTTCTTAAACGAATAGTTGTACCACAGAGAGAAGCTCATATTATCGAACTTAGCCTTTGTTGGCTCACCAATCTCTCTATTCTCTATGGTCTGATGAGGGTAGTGGTACTCCTCGTAGTTCTCTCTTTTCCACCTCAAATCACGCCTGTTCCAATAGAAAGAAGACTTTATCTCGGATCTACCTTTGTGATAGTTGGCAGACAAAAGGTTTTCTCCATAGCCTAACATCGATAGTCCATTGGTGAGGTCACCATTGATATTTCCACCTTTATTCTTATACTTCACAATGAAATCGAGGACGGCTGCTGCACCATTAAAACGTAGTCCGGGCATATCGTGGTATTCAACCTTTACAATGTCTTGAGGGCGTAGGGCTTTAACTTCTTCTATCTTTGCTATGACACCATTAATGCGTAATTGAACTGCATCTCCAGTCGTCGTCGTGATGGTATTATCGATGGTGTTGACCCGAATACCAGCTAATTGCATGTTCTGTATGAGCATAACTCCGTTGGTAGAAGCCTTTAGCTGGAGTTTTGAAGGGGTAATAATACGCCGGTCAATCTTCTGTATTTCACGCTTCCCAATCACTTCTACGCCCTTTAACTCTTGTGTGGAAGGAGTCAGTTGAATCTTTCCAAGGTCGGTATTCCCTTGTGTGTTCTCCAGAGATACACGATAATCTATATATCCAATATAGGTTATGATGAGTTCTTTGTGCCCATCGCTCTCCTCCATTGTAAGGTTAAATGAACCCTCATTGTTGGTTACTGTCTGCATAATTAACGTTGTTTGGGTGACCAACTTGACTACGGCACCAATGATTGGGGATGTTGTTTCGTCAGTAACTTGCCCTGTTATGACAACTTTTGCTTGCAAGTTAACGTAAAAACTCAGTGCTGCTATGCACAGAAGAAATCTTTTCATTATGGTTATACCTTATAGGTTATTGGATGGATAGAGACTTGGGTAGTGCCCTGAGTGATTGTTGTTTCCTCTTTAACCACTATCTATTAAAAACTAAAACTCTGCGAAGTTAAAAAAAAACAACGGCATGACAAAGACTCTTCGCATGTTTTTTTATATAATTGTAGATGCTTCCTCGTGTACTTGTTGTTCGATAAGCTCTTCTATATAAAAAGGTGAATTTGATACTCCCTAACCCGTAGCTACATTCGTACTCATCCTTACTTCAAATCGAGTAGGAGGTAAACACTAATCATAGGTGTTTATATCCTACTTTCGTGTTCACCGACCTCTCACACCACCGTACATGCGGTTCCGCATACGGCGGTTCCTATTTTGGGTACCATTCGAGATACGACCCCATTAACACACATCCACATGAAGGTCTGCACTCCCCCATACCATTCGGTTTCCGACCTATCTCTTTGGGGGTAGCCATTAACTTGGGATATAATGTTTTCTGCATTCTTGCCTTCATAAGGTATGTTTCAATTACTATCGCTTAATTGTAGGTTCTGCACTTCATGCAACGTTATCGGGTATTGTATTACTATGGCGTCTGCTGATCTCTCACGGCAAGCATTACTCCGCTTCTTTCGTATAAAAACAACTAATTGAAGCGTCCGTGAGACCTCCTCGGATAAGAACATTATCTTTCCATCTTATCACCTACTTCATTTTTTCGCTAAGCTCAAGGGAACTCCACCAACCATTCTGAATAGCTATGGGACTTTGATTTGTTATGCAATCTTATCCATGGTCATATACCTTGTATAAAATTTCTGTTCGTTAGGTCAGATGTTTGCCGCCAGCTTCCTTCAGATTTCACCTCACGATGGACACCCTTGCTCTTGCCTATGTAATTCCCGCTATTAGGGCTTACTCGGGACTTGCACCCGTTAGATAATGCTCATGCCAAGCGTACACATAAAAAGAGGGTGTGTCAAAATGCAAATACCATTTTGATAATCTTACAGTTTGAAACAATTTATTAAAAAAGACCATTTCTGTACTCGATTTTGAGTAAAGAAATGGTCTTTTCTTTGTTTTTAGGAAAAAACTACTTATAGTTTAAGAGTTGTCAAGTTATTAATTTGCATTTTGACACACCCTCAAGAAAGAGTTGTACAGGCTTGTGAATAAAAAGCATTATACAATCTACAATAAACAAAATCACGCAATACCTGCATTTGTAAGTATTGCGTGATTCCTTATTAAAGCCTTCGTAAAGGCTTATACCATTAAAAACAATTCCTTATCTTACATAATATGCAACCAACGAAGTATATCGTTAAGGTTGGCAAATATCATAAGGAGGATTAGGATGGTTATACCTACATACTCCGCACGTACCATGAACTTCTCTGAAGGTTTACGACGAGTAATCATCTCATAGAGAAGGAATACCACATGACCACCATCCAAAGCAGGGATAGGAAGAATGTTCATGAAAGCAAGCATGATACTCAAGAAGGCTGTCATAGACCAAAACATATACCAGTCCCAGAATGGAGGGAAAAGACTACCGATAGCTCCGAAGCCTCCTATACTCTTAGCACCATCTGCTGAAGCAAGGTAACGGAAGTTACCAACATAGCCACGCAGTACGTTCCAACCATGCTTTATACCTGCTGGGAAACTCTCAAAGAAAGAGTATTCCTCCTGTACAGGCTTATAATAACTTGCCAATGTTGACTGCAAAACACCCAACTTCAAGTCTGGTGTCAACATGAGTTTCATTGTATCCAACTTTGCTGCGCCCTTATGCTGAACTGTCAACACAACGGAACGAACTGCAAGAGAATCCTTATGCGTATTCTTCACCGCCAAAACATCACTCAAGACACCTGTCTGATAATTCATATCTGTCCATGTCTCAACAGGCTTTCCATTGATAGACTTAATGAGATCGCCAGCCTTGACACCTGCTTTCGCTGCTGGTGTATCACCCAACACGCTATCCACCTGTGCAGGAATGAAAGGTTCTGCAAACAAAGGACGTGTCTTAATCATTGAGAGCATATCCAAATCGCCAGGCAGGGTAATACTATGTTTCTTACCATTACGAAGAACATCTACACGCTTAGCCTGTGCTATCTGACGGAAGAAATCGCCATTCACATTGGCATACTCACGGAATGCGCCTTGGTCTGTTCCTAACATTACGTCATGGTCTTTGAAACCCAAAGCCTTAGCCTCAGCATTGAAACGCATACCCATATTCATGTCAGACACCTTGAAATAGCTGTCTCCCCATACGAACATCACCATTGAATAAATGAAGAGAGCGAGGACAAAGTTGACCAATACACCACCTATCATAATCAAAAGACGCTGCCAAGCTGGCTTTGTACGGAACTCCCATGGTTGTGGTTCCTGCTTCATCTGGTCGGTATCGAAGCTTTCATCAATCATACCAGAAATCTTGCAGTAGCCACCAAGCGGTAGCCATCCCATACCATATTCCGTATCGTCTTTCTTAGGTTTCCAACTGAAGAGTTTACCTTTCCACTTACCGATGCCCACATCGAAGAATACGAAGAACTTCTCAACGCGAACACCGAAAAGCTTCGCAAAGAACATGTGTCCGCCTTCATGCAGCAGGACAAGCAGAGAGATTGCCAGAACAAACTGGAGCAATCTGATCAGAAATGTTTCCATTGTTTATCTATTCATTATTTATTATTCATAATCTCAAGTGCTACACGGCGTGCCTCAGCATCCGTCTGCACATATACATCATAATCTGGATTGCTATCAAAAGCAACAGTTTGCATTGCCTTCTCAATGATATCGGCCATTGCCAAGAAACTACAAGCACCCTTACGGAAGCCTTCATTAACGATCTCATTGGCAGCATTGACGATACAAGGCATATTACCACCTTTGTTAATAGCTTCGTACGCCATGGCTAAACACTTAAACTTTTCCACATCAGGCTCAAAGAATTCCAACGGTTGACGGAAGAAGTCTAACCTATCACCGGCTAACGGTAGACGTTGTGGGAATGAAAAGGCATATTGGATAGGTAATCTCATATCTGGAACACCTAACTGTGCCTTTACACCACCATCACAGAACTGTACCGCACTGTGAACAATAGACTGAGGATGAACCAACACCTGTATCTTATCAGCAGGTACGCCAAAGAGCCACTTGGCTTCTATCACCTCGAAACCTTTGTTCATCAAAGATGCAGAGTCGATAGTAATCTTTGCTCCCATATCCCATGTTGGATGTTTGAGCGCATCAGCTGCAGTGACATGCTTCAACTGTTCATGGGTAAAGGTACGGAATGGTCCACCAGAACAGGTGAGAAGAATCTTCTCAATCTCGTTCTCGCCCTCACCAACTAAACTCTGGAAGATAGCACTATGCTCGCTGTCCACAGGCAAGATAGGCACGTGATACTGCTGAGCCAACTGAAGAATCAATTCACCAGCTACAACAAGTGTCTCCTTATTCGCCAAACATATCTTCTTCTTTGCTTTGATAGCGTGGATTGTTGGAGCAAGACCCGAATAGCCAACCATCGCAGTGAGTACCATATCTATTGATGGTGACTCAACGATGTCTTCTAAGGCTTTACTACCAGCATACACCTTTATATCAGGCATATCAGCCAGTTCTTGCTTCAAAGGTTCGTAGTAAGCCTCATCAGCAATGACAACCGCAGCAGGATTAAAGCGACGAGCCTGCTCAGCAAGTTCCTTCCAACGATGATTAGCAGTGAGTGCATAAGCCTCATAGAGGTCTGAATGCTGACTGATAACATCAAGGGCTTGCGTACCAATGCTTCCTGTTGAACCTAATATACAGATTTGTTCTTTCATTAATTCTTTTAGTTTATGTTGCGAATCAGAGGTCAAGTAGTCCTGCTGGAATCCGCATCGTAATCGTCTGTGACGCTATGTCTGTCGCAACGATAAGTTCGTCAGTGGCAGGAATGAGTATTTCCTCGCCTTCAGGTGTACTCACCTCAAAGAGCGTATTGACTGTTGTTTCATCTACAGCAACAATCTTGCCAATCACATTATTCGTTGCTTCATCTAACAAGGAATAACTGACAATCTGCGCCCATGACACATCATCTGTCCCCTCCTCTGCCAACTTACGTGGGAAATAGACAATACATCCTGTCAGTTCGCGTGCTTGTGCATCGCTATTGATGTCACAAAACTTCATCAGGGCTATCTCATCAGAACGGAACCGATATTCCTCTATAAAGAAAGGAACAAGGATTCCATCAATGTCCAATATTAGGTAATCGGCATCTACCACATCAAAAACGTCATCGGAGAACTGCAACTGCAACTCTCCGTGTACGCCATGCGGCTTCCCGATGCGCCCAATCTTATAGACTTCTTCCTTCTTAATCATCTTTTCATCTTATATCAGTAGTACTGATAAAACTGTAGCTTATTTCAATACAAAATTGTTTTTTCAGTAAAACGGTCGACCCTTTTGCCCAAAACCGTCTACCTTTTTGAGGAAAAAGGTCAACCTTTTTGCAAGAAAACGTCAACCCTTTTGCAAGAATAGGTCAACCCTATTTATCTAAAATCCACAACACACTCTCTCAAAGTGCGGTTTTAGATACGATGGGACTAACAAACCTCTGCTCGCTGAATCTTTGCACCAAGGGCATTGAGGCGTCCTTCGATGTTCTCATATCCTCGGTCGATTTGTACTATATTATCAATACGACTTGTTCCCTGTGCTGTCAGTGCTGCGATAAGCAGTGCAATACCCGCACGAATATCAGGACTTGACATACGACCCGCACGAAGTTTCTTGGCATTATCGTGACCAACAACTACAGCACGGTGAGGATCACAGAGGATTATCTGTGCACCCATATCAATGAGTTTATCCACGAAGAACAAGCGACTCTCAAACATCTTCTGGTGGAAAAGTACGCTACCCTGTGCCTGTGTAGCAACTACGAGCAGCACAGAGATAAGATCTGGTGTCAATCCTGGCCATGGCGCATCGCTAATGGTCATGATAGTTCCATCAATGAAAGAGTCTATCACATAGTGGTCCTGACGTGGAATGATGAGGTCGTCATTATCTACTATTATCTGTACACCGAGACGGTGGAAGGTGTCGAGTATCAATCCCAAGTTAGGAACGGACACATCCTTAATGCGAACACCATCACCAATCATTGCAGCAATACCAATGAAAGAGCCTACCTCAATCATATCAGGCAGGATTCTATGGTCAGCAGAATGCAATTCCTTCACGCCCTCGATAGTAATCAAGTTACTGGCAATACCGCTAATCTTTGCACCCATTGCATTAAGCATCTTACAGAGTTGCTGGATATAAGGCTCACAAGCTGCGTTGTAAATTGTTGTTGTTCCTTCTGCCAACACTGCTGCCATAATGATATTAGCAGTACCCGTAATAGACGCCTCGTCTAATAGCATATAAGTACCAACAAGCTTATCAGCCTGTATCTCATATACATCACGGTCTTCAACACGCCCAAAGTGTGCACCAAGATTCTTGAATCCAAGGAAGTGGGTATCCAAACGACGACGACCAATCTTGTCACCACCTGGCTTAGCTATCGTAGCCTTACCAAAACGACCCAACAATGGACCAATCATCAAGACACTTCCACGCAGAGAAGAGCACTTCTTCACAAAGTCGCTACTCTCTAAATAATCGAGGTTTACCTCGTCTGCTTGGAAAGAGAACTCATTAGGAGCGAGTTTCTTAACCTTTACACCAATATCCTGTAAAAGTTTGATAAGATTGTTCACATCAAGGATATCAGGAACATTACGTATGATAACCTCTTCTGATGTCAATAATGTTGCGCAAATCACCTCCAAGGCTTCATTCTTTGCACCTTGTGGAGCAATCGTGCCACTCAGCCGATGTCCACCTTCTATGATAAAGGATTCCATGTGTCGTTATATTACTTTTTCTTCTTATTACGAGGCTGAGCAAACTCTCTCGCATTAATTTTCTCAAACTTGAATGTATCAAGATCTAACTGAATCTTACCATCCGTAAAGCGGGCAAGGTCAGACGCTATCTTCTCATCATCACAAGTACCATGTCCCCACTGCATCAGACTACGTTTCATCTGATTAGCAACCGAACGCACGAAAGCATCACGACGTGCCCCAGGCTCCATTGTTTTCAATTCCTCAAAAGCTTCAAAGAGTAATCGCCCATAATGTCTTACTGGAATATTTGACATGGGATAGCTCATTGGTTCTGGCTTAGTAGCAATCTTCAAAGCCTCTGACACATCACAAGGATAGTCAATATCCAACTCAAAGTTAGCCATCAATGCCAAATGATCCCAGAGCTTTTCCATGTGGTCAAAGTTACCACGGTTCTGGGCATTCATCCTATCCATAATGGAAATGATGGTTTCCGCACATCGCTGACGCTCTCCCTTTGTAGGAAGCCCAATGGCATAATCCACCATATTTTGTATCTCTCGCCCATACTGTGGCAGTATGAGTCGCTCTCGCTGTGTGTTATAATCTAATCCTTCTATATTCATTGAATAGTGAATGTTACATTTTAAGTGATGACGGCAAGCCTTATTCTAAAGCTATTCTACAGCAATGGCTTTGCCTGCTTAGCAACAAAGTCCTTGAGATAGAATGGAACGAAGTAAGCAACATCCTCAAACTTCTCTTGTGCAATACGCTTCTCTGCCAATGGGAACATGTTCTTAGCCAAAGCATCAATACCCTTGATTAGGTGTGCATTCGGATGATTGATCGTCTCCATACACTTCTCCGCACCATTACCGAAGAAGTAAACAGGACCACGATCAAGATATTCCTTGTAGGTATTCTCATCGACTACATCTGCCTGGATGCCACGTACTTCTTTCAAAGCACGATCATACACAGCAGAATAAACTTCCATACGGCGCGCATCAATCATTGGAATGAGAAGCGCATTTTCCTCAATCTCCTCATGATGAAGTAATACTGGCACTGCCAACAGCTCTAACGTAGGTACTGCCAACAGCTCTACGCCACGTCCATAGCATATACCCTTTGCCATAGAAACACCGACACGCAGACCAGTATATGAACCTGGACCACCACTAACTGCCACTGCATCGAGTGGCAAGCCATTATCATTTATAAAGGCAAGTGCCTCATCTACAAATGTTCCTAACTTTTCTCTATGCTTAGGATCGAGCGTATCTTGCTTATCGAAAATACAAGTTCCATCCTGACTTACTGCAACAGAGCACACATTTGTACTCGTATCAATATTTAATATACAAGACATAAAAATCAATTATGTTCTAAATAACTTGCAAATATACTCTTTTTATTCCACATTTTTTGTACATTTGCAAAAAATTAACGCGAAAAGCTCATGATACTATCAATGACAGGCTATGGCAAAGCTGTTGTAGCCTACAAGGAAAAGAAAATCAATGTTGAGGTGAAATCACTTAATAGTAAGTCACTCGACCTCTCAGCACGCATCGCACCCCTCTACAGAGAAAAGGAAATGGAAATCCGTCGTCTCCTTGCACAGAAGCTGGAGCGCGGTAAAGTTGATTTCTCCCTATGGGTTGAAAAGGAGTCAACTGTTGACGCCACTCCTATCAACGCGGCTCTTGTAGAGAACTATTATAAACAGATCAAGGCTATCTCTGCATCTACAGGTATCCCAGAACCAGAGGATTGGTTTACAACACTTCTCCGCCTACCTGACGTAACAGCAAAGACTGAAGTTGAGGTTTTAGATGACGAGGAATGGGAAGTAGCACAGCAAGCTATCAACGAGGCTATTGAAAAGCTCATCGAATTCCGCAAACAAGAAGGAGTTGCTCTACAAAAGAAGTTTACTGAGAAGATTGACAATATCACTAATCTTTTGAAGAGTATCGAACCTTTTGAAAAGAATCGTGTACCAAAAATTAGAGAAAAGATTATCGATGGTCTCAAACAGATTCCAGAGGTTGACTACGATAAGAACCGTCTTGAGCAGGAGTTGATTTACTATATTGAAAAACTTGACATCAATGAGGAGAAACAGCGACTAACGAACCACCTCAAATATTTCCATGAAACAATGAAAGAGAGTGGTCATGGTGTTGGCAAAAAACTCGGTTTCATCGCACAAGAAATGGGACGCGAAATCAATACCACTGGCTCTAAGAGCAATCAAGCAGAGATGCAGAATATCGTTGTTAAGATGAAAGACGAGTTGGAGCAAATTAAGGAACAGGTTTTGAACGCGTTGTAAACGCAAGTTAACCAGCCTTTTTAAAGTGACTGATAATGCTGTAATAAGCTACATTGCACTAATTTGAAACAGCATTATCAGTCACTTCTATCAAATTTTCTTCACGAAAAGAATTATTTATTTTCACAAAGAAAAATATTTATTTTCATGAAAAAAAATATTTTCTTTCATGATAATAATTTGAAATTAAGACATTGTACCGTTTGAAAAGGTCATTTATAACTATACAAAAAGGCTTCTCTAACAACATAATTTATTTAGTTTAAAACACTCATACTATCCTATATTCACCCAATATGGTAACAACAAAAAACACCACATCAAATATTCAAGATTCTGCCTGCGGCAGATTACTCATCCTCTCAGCTCCTTCTGGTGCAGGTAAGAGTACCATCGTTCAGTGGTTAATGAAAGAACATCCGGAACTAAAGTTGGCTTTTTCTATTAGTTGTACTACCCGTGCACCACGTGGTACGGAGCAGGATGGTGTAGAATATATCTTCCTTTCACCTGAACAGTTCAAAGAGAAAATTGCTAATGGAGAGTTCCTTGAGTATGAAGAGGTTTATGAGAACCGCTTTTATGGCACGTTAAAATCACAGGTAGAAAGCCAGTCTGCAGCAGGACAGAATGTTATCTTCGATGTTGATGTGAAAGGTGGCTGTAACATCAAGAAGTTCTATGGCGACCGTGCTTTAAGTCTTTTCATCCAACCTCCATCAGTAGAAGAACTACGTCGTCGCCTTGTTGGTAGACAAACTGATAGCGCAGAGGCGATTGAAAACCGCCTTGCTAAGGCTTCAGAGGAGCTTACCTTCGCTGAAAAATTCGATAAGATAATCGTAAATGACGACCTTGAGAAAGCAAAGCAAGAGACTTACAAGGTTGTGAAGGAATTTTTAGAGGGATAAGAAGCCTCCAACCCCTCCGAAAGGAGGGGAGCCCTAATAGATTGCAAATAGTAAAAGAACCATTTCTAATAACGCCTATATTTTCTATAATGAATAGAACATATAGCACTGCTAATACTTATAGGTCCTAAAGCCCATTACACCATTATGAAACCATCATCTCACTTCACTCCTATTAGCACTCCCCTCCCTTCGGAGGGGTTGGGGGAGGCTTTCCCTTCATCGGGGGAGGCTTCCATCGGTATCTTTGGTGGTTCTTTCAACCCCATCCACAACGGACATATAGCCCTCGCAAAGGCTTTTCTTGAAAAAGAAAACTTAGATGAGGTTTGGTTTATGGTATCACCACAAAACCCTTTCAAGGTAAACCAGCAGCTTTTAGCTGACCATCTTCGCTTGGACTTAGTACGTAAAGCGACTGCTGATAACCCACGTTTTAAGGCTTCGGACTATGAGTTTCAACTTCCGAAACCTTCTTATACTTGGAATACCCTACAGCATCTCAGTCATGACTTCCCCACTCATCGCTTCACACTTCTCGTTGGTGGCGACAATTGGGAAGCCTTCGATCGATGGTATCATGCAGAGGATATCCTCGCCCACTACCCTATCGTGGTCTATCCACGACATAACCAAAGAATCTCAGAAACTTCACTGCCCCATGGTGTCACTATTCTTCAAACACCTTTTATTGATATCAGCAGTACAGATATACGCCAACGAGTAAACCAAGGAAAAACTATTGATAGCCTGGTACCTTCGGCTATCATCTCTGATGTTCAACGCTTATATTAAGCCGCATTACAAGAACGATTTGCAATAGTAGATTATCCATATTGTATACTGACAGGCAAATAATCGACTAATAATAGGATGGTTTTACTAACATACAATAATCCTCCTTCACCAACCATCTCACCCTTTCAGAAGTCAAACATCAACTTTTTGTTACTCTGAATGCAGTGGCTGTAATACCTGTTCTCCGTTTATAGAACTTGCACAGCGAACTCAAAGAAACAAACTTATACTCATCGGCTATCATTTTCAAAGACTTATTAGAATAACGCAACTCAAGTTCTATAAGCGTAATCAAAGTCTTATCAATCCACTCTTTTGCTGTAATTCCAGTCTCCTTTTTAATTATCATTCCTAAATAATGGGCAGTCATGCATAATTCAGAAGCATAGAATTCTAATTCATGCTCACTCTTAGCATTCTCATTTACCAATCGAATAAACCGCTCCACCACCTGCTTATTCCTCGACCAGCCACCTCGTGACTCTGTTGTCATCAGTTTATACTGTGATTGAACATAATTCAATACAGAAACGAAAAGGAAGTTTAATGTTTCGTCACTTACTGACTGAAGAGATGACAAACTATAAAGCATTTGCGTATATTGCTCCCATACCATTTGTTCCTTCTCATCCAAATGAATAGAGAAACATAAATCTGGAGAAAGAAACAACTCCGGTAATTTTCCACCAAAGACCATACGCATAAAGTCTTCTGTCATCGTAAAGCCATCAAAAGTCGTATCATGCCCGAAGGCATCACCATTAACCGTTGCTCCCCAGTTTATAAACAATAAGTCACCAGGTTTACAATGATACTTCTTATATCCAACAGTTGGCTCACACCAGCCCTTCTTAACCATCGCTATTCGTACAACATTTGCTTTTACAGGATAGTTATTATCAAGAAGTGGCTTAAAGAAGCTGTTGCAATTACGTGTAATAAGAAATTTAGAACCAACATAGATGTCGCCCTCTATGTGTGCTCTTTCATTCCTTATAAATGACAGAATATCTCTGAAGTTCGATACCATCGTTTTTGCTTTACAATTTTCAATTTAGTTGAAATTATTTTGTAAATTTAATAAATCCTCTTGACAATTTAGACAAAATGACCAAATTATTTCTTAAATACGACAATATTATGCTATAAACGGCAACTATATTTACAATAAAGCAACTAATTGAGAATAATATTCCATATGGCATGGCTTATTGAAAACAAAAAGGGCAGACTCTCATCACAAAAAGTCTACCCTCAAAACAAAGAGGTTAAATACTTAAGCCACGTTATTATTTGATTCTAAAGACTATTTATCCAATAAGTCCATACATATATGCGCAAAGAAAAATCATCATCAAGGAGCATACACCAAGTAAACCTAATGCAACACGCTTCAGTACATCTCTCATGCGACTGCGCATCATCTCTTTATAGAAATAGGCTCTTGCATCCATCACTTCTGAATGATGTGATAGTCGTATCATAGGTTATTCCTCCTCTTCCCAACCTGTGAATTCATAAATAGGCTTTGCAGCTACCTCATCGTCATCATCAAGGTCACTACCTTGACCAGGGGCTGTAGAAGACACACGAGGACTTGTCTGTAAAACAGCTGTATGATCGTCCATCAATCCTTCTGCCCTTAGATCACAACAAAGTATCTCTGGTGTTATATATTCTTTCTTTTCCATTATATTATCTCCTTTTATTTTCTTTTTTTAGTGAAACTGCTAATCATAATACTTCTTTTAGCTGTAGGGGATTCGTAATGATAGTGAACTCACTGCCATCCCCTACAACATAAAAGCATATTAGAATATTCTTACTTCAACACTACCTTCTTACCATTGTGGATGAACACACCATGTTGTGGGTTCTCTACACGCTGACCCTGTAAGTTATAATAAGCATTATTGTCTACAACATTGTTGTTCTCTACTGTCTCGATAGCATTAACAATATTATGATTCTCACCATCGTCAAAGACAAATATTACCTTTGCAGAAGCTGACAACGTTACCTTTGGACGAGCAACAGCCTTGTGAACTGGGATAGTACGATCAGTTCCTATCTTGAGAGGCTTAAAAATACCCGTTGTTGTCATTGCAAAGATTGGGTCAGAAGTAGATGACTGTTTCTTAGTATCCTTGACCGTCACACCTTCCATGATGTTATTTGAGAGACTATAAGTAACATTGTCCTTCTCACCTATAGCATAGTAGAAATCTGCAGGGGTACTTGCTCCACTACGGCTCTCCAGTAACACACCTGTTTCTGCAGGTACATAATCATAGTCTGTTACGTGAGTATTACCATAGTTGATACTCTTCATGATGAACTTGGTAGTCTGTACACCTGCAGCATCCGTCTCCGTTGACATACCAGCAGTCTGTGTAATAAAGGCACCAATACGTCCTGCCTCATTGTTTTCACGTGCATAGATACCGAGGTCAGCATCAAACTCACGTGCGAAAGTACCATACCAATGTGCTATTTTAATCTCACCAGGTATCTTATAAGATGCCTGACCTGCATAACGATCCCAACCGGTAGCAGTCTTATAAGCATTCTCAGCTGACTTCTTTACATAGACCTTGAGACTTGGTTCAAACTCCTTCTGGGTATAGTTACCTGAGTTATCAATGTATTCCCACTTCGTTGCACTCATATCCTTTGTAGGAACAGTGGCAGTAAAGTAGATACGCTTAACAGATGAAGAACCATCATTCTTCTTGAAGGCATCGAGACCAACGTAATCAAGTGTATTTTTAAAGACAACCTCCTGTATGTTGGTTGTATTGTCATTCATTGCATAGTCGCCCCAAAGACGCACCTGATATGACTTACCGTTGTCATCTGTTACAGTTGGTTCTACAACATATGTATAGACATCAGCTTCTGTACCAACAATCATTACAGCCTTCTGTGACAATGGGAAATATTCTGTTGTACCATTACCAGTTCCATTAGTTTCTTTGAAGAAAGAGACACCTCTGGTACGGAACTGACTCCATAACGGATCACTATCAAATGCAGCTTTAGCATCTTTACGTACACTAAGGTCTATCTTAGACTTATCTACATTAGCAGGATTGAATGCTGAAGGAGCAACATCAGTAATAGGAGTCTTACCTAAGAAAGCAATCGTATTCAAATTGCCAACACGGTCGAAGGCAAAGTCTTCAATTTTCTTTACTTTCTCTGGGATTGTTACGTTCTCAAGAGCCTGTACGAAATAGAATGCTTGCTTACCGATAGTCTCGATAGTTGGAGGCAACATCGTATAATAGGTATTGGCTTTTGCAGGAGGGAATGATACTAATTTCGTCTTGTCTTTACTCAACAAGAAACCATCTACACTGGAATAAACGGTGTTGTTCTTATCTACTGTGAACTTTTCAAGTTTAGCACACTCTTGGAAGCCAGTAGCGTCAATTGTGGTCACACTTGCTGGGATTACAACCTCCGTCAAGCTCGAACAAGTATTGAAAGCATCCTTACTAATCGTTGTAACAGTACTTGGAAGTTCTATTCTCTTTAATGCTTTTGCATTTTGGAACGCACCTTCACCGATAACTGTCATCGTTGCAGGTTGCTTGAAGGTGATAGTCTCCAAGCCAGATGCACCATTGAATGCACCCCTCTCAAGGACTGTAACCTTCTCAGGAATAACAAAGCTCTTCAATTTATCATCACCACTGAAAGCATCTGCCTGAATCTTATTCAAGGTAGAAGAACCCTCAAAAGTAAATTCCTCAAGATCCTTACAACCATTGAAAGCACCCGTATTGATTGATTGCAACTGTGAACCATCTGCAACGGTAACCTTCTTTAATTTAGTTGAACCAAAGGCACTCCAACTAACAACTTGTAATGATGCAGGTATGTTAAGTTCGGTTAGTCCTGAACCTTGGAAGGCAAATGTACCGATAGTCTTAATCTTAGCTGGCGCTTCAAAAGTGATATTCTCTAATTTTGTAGTTGCTTGGAAAGCATCATTATCAATTTCTTCAAGATTACTATTGAAGTTCACCTTAGTAACTTTCTGAGCATAGTAGAAAGCTCTTTTACGAATCTTCTTTGTGGTTGGTAAAGTAGTATATTCACCAGCCTTACCAGCAGGGAATAACACAAGTTCTTCCTTATTCTTTGTGTAAATAACACCATCAGCAGCTGCATAATTAGGATTTGCTGGGTCTACATCAAACGCAGCGAGATCGTTATTACCACCGAAGGCACCATCTTCTATAGTATCAACAGAAGGACCAAGTAATACATTTCTTAATTTAACAGCCTTGTCAAAGGCACCTTTAGCAAGTTTCTTTACCCCATTCAATTCGATAGCAGTAAGTCCATTAACCTGTGCAAAGGCTGCTTGTTCTATAGACTCCACACCATCTGGAATCTTATAAACACTTGCGTTAGGCTGCCCTGTCACACCTTGATAAGCTGGATTAGTGGAAGGAGAGCCTGCTTTCCCATTTGGATAAGCAATCAACTTTTTACCATCAGCTGATAAGAGGACACCATCCACAGACTTAAATGCTGTATTACCAGCAGCGACAGCAATCTCTTTAAGGTTCTGAGCACTTGTATAACCATTGAACTCTACTGTTGAAGGTGATTCCTTTAACGAAGCTGGTAAAGTAATTTTTGTTAGGTAAGCAGCACGTTGGAAAGCATTTGTGTATACACCATAAACTCCTTCTGGCACTGTGTATTCCACATCAGGCTTTGCCATAGGATAACCAGCTACCCACTCTTTTGAATCCTTCTTCTCTATGAGTACACCATTATCAGAACGGAAGTTCGGGTTTGCAGCATCAACGTTAATTGCTGTAAGGTGGCTCATCTGACCGAAAGCACCACTTTGGATCTCTTTAACAGATTGTGGTATTGTGATACTTGTGATATTACCATCCTTAAACGCATTAGCTTCAATTCGTACGATAGTGTTAGGCATCGTGACAGATGTTGCATTGGGAACCGTACTGTTATTAGCTATTGCCGTTACGTTAAAAATATACTGGTTATGAGGATCCGTAACTGTTGCAGGAATGTTTACTGTAGTGTTAGTAGATGATACGAACGCCACATTGTAGGTTTTTGGGATTCCATCATGAGCCTCATCCATCTTAGTAACCCTGTACGTGTTACCATCCCGAGTGAAAGTGTCGTTCACAATCAGTGCACTTGCATTGGTCACATATAGCAATGCAAGCAATACGAACAAAAGGAATTTAATTCTCTTCATTTTTACGTCTTTAGTTTTAATTATTTGATATATCTTTTCCTTCTTTATTCAAAAGGGTTCTTTATCAAAAGCTTAAGTCCTGCAATGATGACACATAATCATATATCAATCATTACCCAGACACACTGTACAACGGATAACCATCTTCCAGTCGTTAAAAAAGACTCTCACGGAGTAGAACTTTGAGTTATTAGGTCGCCTCAGCGAACTTGAATATTTTTGTCCTGACACCTATGTGGAGATATCTTAATTTTAGTATTGCAAAGTTAAAGCAAACTACTTATAAGAAGATTATCAAATTATTGTTATAAATTTCCTTTTTATTCGTTTAAATTTCCTTTTCTTCTTTATAGTTTCTCTTTTGGTCAAAAACATCTAATCAAAGTTAAGCAAACCCATAAAAATTACAAGTATGAATCTTATTCACACTTACATATCATCGTATTCTCCCTTACTCACTCTATATACAAATATCATAATACTTAGAAAAAGTTACTCTCCTCAGAAAGGGAGTCATCATACCTATCTAAATATATTGCTGTCCAGTAAAAATAGACTGAAAGCTCTTTATCCATCGGTGTTGCAGCCGTTTTACTTTTCCATGGGCTTGGTTTCCTGTTTTAAACTGTAAGCATTATAAAATGCGCTTATTTTGACAAGGAAAGCCCTATA
>ERZ773069.457-NODE-457-length-27793-cov-5.324140_pt1 | contig 27793 bp, 18 predicted proteins | sample MGYA00580619_ERZ773069 | MGnify/ENA primary metagenome ERZ773069 (study PRJEB29015, sample SAMEA2738007) | human oral metagenome | biome: human oral; feature: human-associated habitat; material: dental | place: China | collected 2108 ...
AGAAAAGTTAGTACCGCTACACGAGGACTTAAGCGCAAGCGGTTTCCGAAAGAAGTTATTTTCAGACAAGCTATTATAAACAACTTATTACTATACAAGTTATTCTCGACAAACCATTAAATCCACCTTATCACTCCGCTCATTACCATAACTATAAGAGTTATTGTAATTAAACTAAGTATAATAAATACCGCCCTATACATTAATTCATTCACAACTACTATATCCTCAACCTCAGGTTTTCTTAGTTCATCTCCTATACTTTCTTTTTTTACCAATTTTCCAAAATAATAGGCATCTCCGGCAAGCTTGACTCCCAAGGCTCCGGCAACTACCGCCTCGGTATGTGCCGCATTGGGGCTTGAGTGCTTGTACCTGTCTCTTTTATAGATTTTAAAAGCATTTTTATAATTAAGTCCCATAAAAAATGAAGCTATTATCAACAAATAGGCTGCAAGTCTTGCCGGTATAAAATTAGCCACATCATCAAGCTTTGCCGCAGCCATTCCTATATCCTTATACTTTTCGTCCTTATAACCTATCATTGAGTCCATAGTATTGATCATTTTATATATATAAGTTCCGTATATACCAAAAAGCAGGGCATAAAAGCAAGGTGCTACGACTCCGTCAGAAAAATTCTCAGCTATGGTTTCCACATCCGCTTTTATTATAGCCTCCTCATCAAGGCTTTTTGTATCTCTTCCCACTATCATAGATATGGCATATCTGGACTTTTCTATATCTCCTTCTTTAAGGGCATAATACACCTTCATACTCTCCTGCTTAAGTGACTTTGCCGCAAGCATATGTGATATAAGCATAGTTTCCAAGATACATATCGCTATTATAGGAATTTTTGTAAGATACAGGGCTTTTACTGCACTTACAAAAGCAATAGTTATAAGTATATCTAAAATAACTATTATAAAGCCTGCCGCTTTAATATATTTTTTATCAAAATGCTTTCTGAAAAACTTTTCAAAAAATGAAATACATTTACCCATGTATATAACCAAATGAGGTAGCTTCCTCGGATCTCCCACTATCAAATCAAGTATTATTGCAAAACCGAGTATTGTAATATTTTTACATATATATAAAGCAATATTAAAATGCATATAAGACCATCCTTACTAAGGTACTGACTAAATAATATTTAAACTGGTGTATAAGTTCAGTGCACTAAAATAATACTAATACAAATAATACCAAAAGCTCAAATATCTGTAATAAAAACCCCGACAGATCTCCGGTAGTTCCTCCGAACTCCCGCTTAAACATATAACGGCAATAAAGAAATGCCAAAAACTGTACTGCCAGGACTGTCAAACCCATCTTTAACGATATGTAAAGTGTGGCGGTTGCCGATAGAATATACATAACTATTATACCTATTTTTGTTGTCGTTCTTGCGCCGGCACTTACGAAGGTGGCTGCATATCCGCTTCCTCTGGCATTTTCTATAGTCATAAGCGAATATATGCTGTAGCAGCGGTTTTCTACAAAGCTAAGTGCAAATATTAAAATCTTATCAAAATCATCTAATTTATCAGCAAATGCCGTATATAAAAGTAAATATATCGCTATTCCTATAGCGGCAAATGCGCCTACATGGCTGTCTTTTAATATTTGCACCTTTTTTTCTTTTTCCGCATGGGAAGAAAGAGCATCTACAGTATCCATAAAACCGTCTATATGTATAGCTCCGGTATAAAAAATAGGAAATACCGTAATAAGTGCCGCCCTCATTAGGTTTTCTATATCAAAAAAATCAAGTACTTTAATCAAAAGTACAAATAATATCGCTTCCACAAAGCCTACTATGGGAAATGCCATAAGAGCATACTTCAAACTGTCATCTTCCCACTTTGTAAAAGGCATGGGCAGCTTTGAGTACATACTGAAACTAAGTATCAAGGATTTAAAAAATATCATCTTTTCTCTCGTAAGGCAGTCCGTATATAACTTCTACGACTGCCTTTGCCTCTTTTGCTATTTCTCTTTGTATCTCTTTAAGTGCCTTTATATAAGCCTTGACCTCCAAACTATGCTCGCCCTTATCCATAAATACATCATTCCCCACTATGATAAGTTCGCATACCTTTGAGTTAAGTTTTTTTATATCCGCACTTATTTTTTTTGCTACGCTATCCGCATCTACTGTCAAATCTTCTTTAAACATTTCATTGGCAAGCAGATTCGACATACATTCAAGAAGTACAAGTTCATCTTTCTCTACATCTGCATTGGCTACATCTGTAGGCAGTTCTATGCTTCTGTCAAACTTGCCCTCTCGCATCTTTCTATGCTTTTTTACTTTTTTACGCCCTTCTTCGTCATAGACTTTCATAGTCGCAAGATAGGCTTTTTTACATTGATAAGCTTCTACCAGTTTTTCCGCATAGGCGGACTTCCCACTGCCTATACCTCCAAAAACCAATATCATATTAATCTCCATTCCACTATTTTGTTGCAGTTTAAACAGCAGTAAACTATACTGCACGCTATTCTTTATTTCATCACTTGTTTACGCAATAAAGAGTATTTTACTATTCTACATTCCTTTAATATTTCAATCTATTCTCCCATAGGCTCGTAAGCTTCTATGCCTATCTCGGCAAAGGACTCGGACTTCCTATATACATTATTTACCATGTCTATAAGCGGAAAAAGCATGGCAGTGCCGGTTCCCTCTCCAAGACCGAGGCTTGCATCTATCATAGGTCTTAAGCCAAGTTCCTGCATTATTTTAAGACTGCCCGGCTCCTTGCTGATATGTGAAGCTATCATATAATCGGCTGTTTTAGGATTTAACCTGTAGGCTATAAGTGCCGCTACGGACGATATCAGCCCGTCTATAACTATGGGGAGTTTATAAATAGCCCCTCCAATAAACATACCGCACATTCCGGCTATATCAAAACCTCCTAGTTTCCTAAGCATATCAAGTCCATCTGTAAATGGAGAATGTTTTTTTATACCGAGTTTTATAACCTCTATTTTTCTTTGTATACCTTCCCTTGAAAGTCCCGCACCGGCTCCGGTAACGCTTTCTACTTCAAGACCCAGTAAAACAGATGCAAGGGCTGAAGAGGTGGTGGTATTTCCTATACCCATCTCACCTGTACCTATCATTTTGTAACCCTTATCTTTGGCGTCTTTTATCATGTCGATACCGGTAGTTATCGCCTTTATAAGCTCTTCTTCACTCATAGCCGCTTCATCAAGAAAGCTTTTGGTGCCTTTTGCGACCTTTTTATCTACGATTCCCTCTTCGCTAAAGTCTTCAATTACGCCTATATCCACAGGAATAACATCCGCATCGGTATAGCTTGAGAGTATATTGACAGTGGTAGTCTTTCTTGCAAAGTTTCTTGTAACAACTGCCGTTACACTGCTGTCGGTTTGGGAAACGCCTTCTTTGACCACACCGTTATCGGCACACATAACTATAACGCATTTTTTTGAGATATCTACATCCGGCTTTCCTTGCATGGCAGCCAGTTTTGCTATTAAGTTCTCAAACTCTCCAAGCCCTTTTATAGGCTTTGCCATATTGTTGAATCTTTCCAACACTTCTTTTTTTGTTGCTTTATCACTTGCTTCTATCTTAGATATAAGATTTAATAAATCATTTCTATTCATAATAATACTTTTGTCCTTACTATTTATTTATAAACCATCTTAAAAACCGAATCCATAATCATCCATAAAAGTCAGATCCATAATTACAGGATGACGAAAACTTTCCATACCTGTACTATCATCATAGACTACAAGATAATATTTCTTATCTTTATCGTATTTCTTATCCTTAAACCTGAATTTCATACGAAAGATTCTTTTTAGTGTATCACTTTCCCTACTATCTGCAAAGAAACTTGCCTCATCGGAAATTTTCTCATTGTCCTCTGAAATAAAGAAAATCTTATATGTCGCCGCCTTTACTATATCACTGACCGGCTCTGATTGAATAAAGTCAAGTACCGTGATCTTGTTAGTAATCTTTTGAACCATGCTTACCAGGGCTATCTGGGCATTCTTTGTATCCATATGACCACGCTCCATCTTGATATCCAGTACAGGTACAAGCATTTCCTGTGGAGATGAGCCGCCATGGACAAAGTTCTGCCCTCCACCTGCCAGCTTAAATACATTAGTACTGATTGGGAATGAAACAATCTTTGTATCTTGACTTCGAAGAATCTCACCCAGAGAAACACTTTCTATGCCATCTTCCTTAACGGCATTTTGTGAGACAATAAACCTGCGGTTTACAAAGGCATTCTTATCATTTATACCTGAGATTTTTCCGCTTTCTCCTACCTTATCTCTTTTATAAATAAATCCATGATCCGATGTAACCATAAAATGATAGGTATTTGCGTTGGTAGAAATACGGCGAATAAGATCGATAATCTCCGTAAGTGCTTCCCTGCAGGCAACAAATACCTCATCTTCCGTATTTGCCTTATCTCCTCTGGCATCAATCTGATTGTGATACACATAAATCAACTGTTTACCGGTAAAGATATCACGAAGCTCTGTCTTCTTTAAGTTTTTAATATCATCAAACTGCACACAGATACTATTGGGTGAATATTTCTGTAATATCGCCTGCCTTTTAGCTAAGTTATCACAAGGCAAGCCGTCAACCATAACCTGATAATCATCCGTCATAGTAATGCTACTATGAGGTAAGAGTGCAGCCATACCAAGTCTTGTATAAGAAGGAAGAACACTAAGCTGCACATCTGCTTTCACCTTGCACTTGGGATCATCGGATAAAATCCTGTATAACTCCTGTCCCAACTCATAACGCATGGCATCAGAGATAATAACAACGGTACGCTCCTTAGCATTACTGATATTACGAGTATAAAAATCAATCTGTAGAGGAAGTTTTTTTAATATACCTTCCTCCTTAAGACCCTGATTCCATTTTGTAAGAAGCTCGGACAGATATTCATTGGTATAAATATTTTCTACCAGTTCACGAAGCCTTTCAAATAAATGCATTTCTTTTAGTTGATCAAATTCATAATAAAATTTTCTATATTCCCTGTCAATCTTATAATCAGATTCGATATACTGCGCTAAGATAGAAGTAAGTCCGTCAGGACTTTTATAAGCTGTACTTGACACGATATGGTAAGCACTGTCAAGCAGGCGATATGCCCGTCCCATTCTTTCACCAAAATGCATTTTTTCACGCATTTTAGCAATATCGGGAATAGTCTTACCATCAAGCTTTCCTCCTATATCTTCATCTAGCAAACGCTCTACCATCCACTTGATCAAAATCCGATCAATGCAAATAAAGGTATCGCAGTTTAACAGTTCCTCCGGCAGATAATCCTCAAATACACTTATTGCCCTTAACTTAGCTGCTGCCAAATCAGAAAATTCATCATACTTATCACGATATACTATATTGTTCTTCATGCTATCCATAAATGCTATAACATTGCCGGATTTATAAGAAACAAAAGGCTGCCAGTCCTTAGGCAATTTAGATGAAATCTGCTTTGCCGTATAGCTTACAAAAAGTGTAAGCACAAAGCTCTCCAATGTCGGCTTCGCATCCGTATATCCAAAATACTTCTCACACAGTTTCCAAAAAGTGTCTAAAAGGTCATACTTTTTGATCTCTACAAGGAATTTATTGTCCTGCAACTGTCCGTCAGTCAAAATCACACGAACTACCTCTTCAAAAGAACAGGTTCGTGTACGGCAAATGCTGCTCAAAAGCCCAATTAGAATATTTTCCTCATTGAAGTTCTCAATTTCCAGATCATAAAATCTTTGTGTGCGTTCCTTATTTGCAAAGAACTTAATATGCTTTTCAATGATGGGCTTGTACCTTACATCAATTCCAAGATCCAGTGAAAGCAAAGAAGCCCTATCTGCAAAGAATCTCTTGGAATAAGCACAGGTATCCTCCAGATGATTGTCTTTTACATCCGGCTTTGGAAACGGAGCGTAGATAAGATAATTAGTTTCTCTATCTTTACGCTCCAAAAAATATTTTGTATAGAACTGGTTATCCTTTTGTAAAAAGTATACCTTGGCATTGTCCAGTTCCACAGCCTGCATATCTTCTTCAAATTCCCCTTTATCGTCATACCAAAAAACAAGTTTTCTGCTATCACCGGTGAATTCTTCATTCAAACGATCTATAATTTGTTTTAGGTTTAATTCCGCCATTTAATCTATTACCTTCCACTGTCCAAGTCTGCTGCTTCCTTCTCTTATCAGAATACCTTTTTTCTGCAATTGGGACATGGTACGCTGAATAGTCCTAAGCGGTACTCCGATAGCAGTATTTATGGATCTTTGAGTTGCATTGGGATGTAGCCTTACATATCTAATGATATCAGCCTCATATCCTACCGATTCATCTGTATTTATGCCGCCATCACCGCCAACTTTGCCGCCATCACCGCCAAGTCTTTCCTTGATTTTGGCGGTAATATTTTCTATTTTACCGCCATTACCGCCAACTTTGCCTTGGTTTTGACGGTAATATTATTCGCTTTACCGACATCTTTAGTTGCAGAATCATTCGCAGGTTTAGTCGCACTTTTAGTCGCACTCATAGTTACAAATACACTATTCTATATTCTCTACTTACTTTTCTTTGATCATAATATTCTTTGAATCTGCAAGAACCTCATAGAACTTTCCATCTACTCCGGTCTGAAGTTTTTTATAATTCACTTTTACACCGTCATCCAAATCAAGCTCAATACGACTAAGTGCCAAGTGAGCGATTTTCTCGTCATATTCACGACATTCCTTTAACTGCTTTGTCAGCTTTTCCTTTCGTTTGGTAGCTGCTGCCACTTCACGAGCATTGGTACTATTATTGATAGTGTCCTGCATACGATTAATCTCGCTCTCATAGATACGCTGCATTCTATGCAGATAGTCAATACGAAGATTGCCTATAGTATCAGCATTATACCTGTGTAAATAGATAAGTGCCTTAAATCCGTTCTGCTTGCCGGAATCAAAAAGCCAGTAAATCGGTCGCTTACCTGAGCCTGTTACGGAATAAGTCTGACAATGGTCTTTGAAGAAGTCGTTAAGGAAATAATTTCTGATAACCTCACGAGAAGTATTACCCTTATTACCAAGAGCATCTGCAATAAAATCAAGATTTACTTCCAAGGTTTTCTCACCATATACTACCTTTAACCATTCACAAAGACGGGTTATGATATCATCCTCCAAATACTCCTCATCGGTTATAGGGATAATATTGTCAGCATAAGGCTTAAACCTTTTGTACTTAGTATCATCCCACTCACCGCCGGCATAGGCAAGCCCTTCGGCATCCAGTGAATAACGACCGAACATACAGCCTATGAAGTAGGACAGGAGGGAAATTATCTCGTCTTTCTTAGTTCTGATATAAGCAGAGCCTTTCATAGACTCAGGCACATCTTCCTTGCTGTCGAATATACGATGTACTGTAATATCCTTGTCTGCAACATCAGGAGTCAGTTCATCTTGTAGACCGTAGATGTATATGAAAATACGGTTGAGTTCTTCTTCATTGGATTTGAGTTGGTTAAAGCGTTGTTCACATTCTGATACCCATGACTGATAATGATCTCCAATAGTTATTGGCTCAGTAACATTATAAGTCTTATAAGTTTCATTTTTTACAAGTGGATGATATTCAAAATCCCATGAAGTTTCATAGGAGTCCCATGCATTTTTTGCAAACTTAATACATTTCTCTGTTTTTTTCTCAATTTCATAATTTGTTTCTCCAACTATCGGTAAATTTCTAATTGTTCCAGCTTGAATACTAAATGCTGATTTTGTTGAATCAATAATAAATCTCCCTACCGAAGACTGTAACAAAGCCAATACATAGTTGTAATATTTATCATTTAAAAATAATGATGATCCATTCACATCAAATACAAAGCCAAAAGGCATAACTCTAACTGAAAAAGTAGACATGGTGCTATATGACCATGTTATACCTTTGTGAAAATATGTATCATATCCTCCATTTTCACGATGTCCTGATGTTGTATTAATGGCTCTACGACCTTCCTCATCATACCATATTACAAAGTCATGATTACCATACCATCTTATTCGTTCTCCTCCCTTGCTATATGGAAAAAACTTCTTATTTGTTTTCCCTAATTCCATAACATCTTTAATAGAATGGTCTATAAGTTCAACATTTACTTCCCACCATAGCTTTAGAAATAAATCATTATTTCCAGTGCCCATACCTATTCTAACTTCACCTATATCATTTATTATTTCACCTTTTTTATAAATTTTTGATAAAGCATTACTAGCCACATAAGCAGAAATTGGTGCTCCTGGTATATTGTCAAAGTCATTTGCACATGAAATATACCTATTATCTAAATCAAAAAAAGCACCTTTTTTTTCTTTTTCACTTTTAGCATCTACTAATCTTACAAAAATGGTATTCCAATTTTTCATTCCTATATTCTGCAATATAAAGCTTGTTGTCTGTACCTTTTCTCCTTTTATTTCATCAAATGCCCTTGCTCCAAGATGAGCCATATTAATAAAAGTTTTTGTTCTTAAATCTTTTCTAAGATTTTCATAACTAGCCAGAGACATCCATGAATGTTGTGTTATTATGGCTTGAAATCCTGTTTTAAAAAGCATTTCATAACACCTAACAATAAAGACAGCAAATAGATCACTTTTACCTAATGAATAGTATTTTTTTACATAATCACTTAATTGTCTGCTTCCATCTGATGGCGACATATACGGAGGATTCGTAACAGCAACCCAATACTTAGTCCCCAGCACCTTTCCCTGTGCTATCATCTGCCTAAGTTCCTGTGCAGTATCATCCAAGTGCAAATTATCCATTCTTATCTGCCCTGCATCATCGCTACCTTCCACAAACCTATCCAACAGCTCCCAATCATACTGCTCAACTGTAAGTATAGAACCGTATTCTTTCGCATCTATAAAGGTATCAAGAAGAGCTGTTATCTGACCCAAAGCCTTCTCCTTTTCATCCTCGCTTAAGCCTACACCGAAATATTTAAGTTGTTCTCTATTAATACCGTTGCTCTCCTGAATAGAATATAAATTCGGCTTATACTCACCGCTTAATATCCTTCGGTTATACTGTCTTGCCTTCATCATTACTGCAAAATACGCCAACTGAAAGGCTCTATCGTCTATATCCAGACCATAGATATTATTTTTAAGTATACTTTTTGCCGCATCACGCTGTCCATATCCGGCACTTTCGTAAATCTGCATAAGTACATCAAAGGCGTATACCAATATATGACCGCTGCCCATACAAGGATCAATTATCTTGATATCCTCAGGACTGAGCTTTGCGTACTCTTTCCTTATTTCATCAAGTTTTTCCTGTACTTCTGCCTCCTGCTTAGCTTCTTCCAGATAGTACTTCCAATTTGCCTTTAATTCATCATTCGGATGTCCTTCCACCCATAAGCGTCCAAGGCTGTTTTCCACCATGTAGCGAACTATCCAGTCCGGTGTAAAAAGCTGAGTTGCTGCCGGAATATCCTCTTTCCTTATTTTTGTGCCCGAAGGTCTGCCAAAAACCTGTGCTTTCGGTTCTGTATTGTAATACTGATACAGCCATCCGATAATTTCCACCTGACCGCCTTTTTCCACATTGAAGTCATCTTCATCTATATCATGAACCAATTTATAGACCACTCCATCTCTGTCAATGACAGAAAGATTTAAAAGTAACTCCGTATAGTCAGCGGTCTTCTCAAAAAGTGCCGGCAGATATTCATTTAGTGAATTGCACTGCTTGATAAAAAGCAGGCAAAAAAGTTCATCCAACTTATTATCTGTCTTTAGCTGTAGGATCTCTTCTTTTTCTCTGTCTGTAAACTCAAGCTCCGCATCAAAGGGACTGCTTACCATATCCGGCTCAAGCTTTCCAGTATCTGAAGAAAGCACACGCACATGAGAAGGCAGATAGTCATTTACTTCCATAAAGCGTATAGCAATAAGACGGTTAAACCAAGTGTAGGCAACCTCTTCGATTATATACTTATAAGCAGTCTTGTAATCGCTATCCTTTTCTTTCCTGCGAATTACTTCCACCAGTTTTCTTCTCTGCTCTATTTTCTCTTTAGCTATGGAGTACGGCTTATCTGTTCCGATATCATAAAACTCTGTGTCGGCTGTGGACTGCGAAAGTGCAGTGCTTATTCCCTCTGCTGTAATTCCGATCAAACCGGCACGATAACTTATATCTGCTATGAGTTTATTTCTAGCCCAAATCGCAAAGTTTTTGATGGCTGACTTGTTCATGCCCTTGCTCTCTCCTCATGTTGTATAGTAGTGGTTTTTTAGGACCCTCTCCAAGGTCTTTATAACTGTTAAGTGTCTTATCTTTATTTCTTTTTATATTGTGTAAATATTACAGTTTTAGTGGTAAATGTATATGCATAGCATGATAAATGAGCTATCTTAACTCTAAGATATAAATCAAAGCCTTTTATTAATTTACTAAAACTCTACATTTACAATCGTATCCTCATCCAACTGAGTAATAAGTGTTTTTCTAAGTTCTTCAATATACTTATCAATATCCGCTGTGTTCTCCAGTCTCCATGAAGATGTACCCGTCATCTTTTTGATAGAAATATTTTTTGTTTTACGCACTCTGTACTGTTCTTTTTGTTCGGCTATGCTTTTTGCCACTTCTTCCTCATTGACAGTAACTCCCTGCTTCCTTGCCTCTTCTTCTATCCTACGAATCTCTTCAGCCTGTTTTCTTTCCGCTATCTGACGATCCATATTGTCCATTTCATTCATAAGACGAATTTTTAAAGCTTCTGCCTTATCCGCAAAACTTCTAAGAGCTGATACATTGTTACAACTTTCTGCTCCTTTATGAATTTCTTCAAATAAAGACAGATAACGCTCTTTCTTTTGCTCGGCATATTCCTTTGTAGCAAGTACCTCCAGAACACGCTGCCTTGATTGATCTATAGAGTCAAGAACCGGTGCTTCTTCCACTTCCATAACCTTAGCATAAGCATCTCTAAATTGCTTAAGAAGCTCGGGAAGCTGTGGTATATTTTTATAAGGTTTATCCTGCTTTACAATAGTATGCATCTTTTCCACAACTTCTTCCAGCTTTGTATCCACTATATATGTCTTGCTGTCTTCATAGATTGCAAGCATATCTAGCACACGCATGAAGATATTTTGCTGCTCACCGCCAAAGAATGTTTTTACCGGATCATAATCTTCTGCCAAATCAAAAAATGACTCACGCATCTTAGAAACATATTCAAAAAATTCAAGCGTGGATGTAAGCTGCATAGTAGACTGTAACAGGCGTTTGCCCATATCCAAAACCTTTTTACCGGGATAGGCATATTGATTGTAATACGCTTCCAATCTGCTCATGTCATTTACCATATTGGTCGCATAGCCTTGAAAACTCTTCATAATGCTATCCTCATCCTCTGAAGTAGAAGCAGCATGAAATACCTCTTTCATTACATCACGAACAGCTTTCTTATCCTTCTCGCTTACACGCACTCTTTCTTCCATCAAAAGTTTTTCTACAAAGGCTTTTTTAGTAATATAGCCTATAATCTCTTCTTCCGATTTGTTATTTAAACTGACATAGACACCGTTTACACTAAAGGTAAGGTCGCCTCGCTTAAACAAGCGTGCAATCAGCCAATTAATGTCATCTTCCACAAATCCGTACGGTGCCTTCATAAAACGGTCTTTTACAGACTTCATGGAGGTCTTCATGTGATTACGGGAGTTCATGGCAATATATGCCAACACATCATCAAGTGCATGGGCATTAGCCCCCGTACCGCCTTGCAGTTGAAGAAGCATCTGGTTACTTGTACGAAGAAGCTTGGCAATATCCGCTTCACCCATTGCCTTATCTATATAAGTAAGTTTATGATAGACCGTCTGTACCAGACGACCTATAGCTTCATTTATCTTTGCATTCACTTCTTTAGAAGACAGGCGGACTATATCTCCATTGACATAGATGGTTGCTTCTTTTAACCCTTCTGTCAGATAGAGCTTTGCATTGGCATTGCGTTCACGCATTTCCAAACGCTTTGCTTCCTTAATACTTTCGTATTTGGCAAGCTGCGTAGAAGTATTCTTGCGAAGAAAACGCTCAATTTTCAGATACGCTCTCATCTCGGTCAGGAACTCATCATCATTTGGAAGTACTACCAAGACTTCCTTCCCCTGCCCCGACATCATTCGAAGTGTCGCATCGTCCATTCCGCCATCATACCAAGGGGTTAGAATACGAAGTCCTATATCAAAGCCCTGATTAGACTTATACGGACGGTCATCAACTACCTGATTAAAAGAAAAAGAGTATCTTCCGTTAAATTCAGGATATCTATACTTTTTATCTGTAAAAATATCTTCAAAAATCATCTCGGCAATCTTTGTGATAACTTCCGGCATCTCTACATTTTCTTTTTCAATCTCGTTATTTATTTCCTGCTCTTCGTCAGTCAGGAATACATATAGATTACCGTTTTTTTGAACAAGCATCTGGCTTATGAGTATCTTAAGTGCCTCTTCCACTTTTTCCTTAAGCTCTATACGATCATCATCAATATGCTCAATCATCAGACTGGTGATATTGTCTATATTAGACTCTATTTCAAGCACATACTTGATCATAAAAAGTGTTTTTAAAACATTGACGGCAAATACATCCGAGTCTTTTTGCTTTGTATTAATGTAGTTATTGGCATACGCCTTAGCTATCACTCCCTTATGGCTATGGTCAAGAAAGTTTTCTAAGGTATCATAGAAGCGATGGAAAGGTACAAGTACGCCCATTTCCTCATCTTTTAATGTAGATGCCGATTCTTTGAACAAGGCAAGCATAGAACGCTCACCTTCAGACAAATGTTTACCCGATGCACCATGTGTACGGATAGAGGTCAGAACACTTGCAAGTAAGTTGAACTGATACGGTACAAAGGGGTACACTTCTGAAAAATCAGCTTCATTTGCATATAATTTCTTCTCCACACCGTCATTAAATACGATAAGGTTTTTAATTATAGTTGCCTTTTGCTCATATAAAAGTCTTAATGTCTGTGCTGCCGTCTTAGTCTTATCAAGTATCCTCTTTTTGATAACCGCATCAACATTTGCACTCGATAAAGAAAGTCGGGTGTCAAAACGCCCCTGAATCTTGGAGAAATCATTGCCCTTTACCTTTGTAATAGAATCTATATCCTGCTGAGATGTAACGATGACCCATGCCTTTCCCTGACATTCTTTCCCAAGTTCCTCCGTAACGGTCTGAAGGTTTAACATCAATTTGGAATCATCGCCTATATACTGTCCAATCTCATCCACAAGGAAGACAACATGGTGGTTATTTCCCTTTTTCTCTATATATGCCCTTACACGCTTTGCAAAATCTTCAATACTTATAGTGTAGGCTTCACTTGCTTTCTCACACCAGTTTCTTGCAGCAGCTTCGCTCATAAAGTTCATAGATACCAGTGCATCAACCACGCTGTCTTGTATAAAATCAAAGTCCTTGCGAGATTTATCCCAGCCTTCTCCATACTCACTTTCAAAAGCCGCTTTAAACTCGTCAAACTTATTTTCTTCACTAAGTCTTCTTTCCAGATCTGCTACATGGGGCATAGAGCCGCAAAATCCCTGCACCTCATTAAAAACTTTCAAGAATACATTGACTATGGCATCTTTACTCTGCTTTCCGCTTGACTCGCTCTTGGAGTCAATATTAAAAAGAACGACATCAGCCGGTATACCTGCAGCAAGTCTCATATCTTCAAGAACAGTGGAATTAAGTATTTTTTCATCCTCAATAAAGTAATCCAGAGCGTGTTTGTCCCCAACCTGTTTGTTATCCAAAAGATAAGATAATATCTTTAGAAAGTGAGATTTACCGCTACCGAAGAAACCTGAGATCCACACGCCCATCTTAGCTGTATTCCCATTGATTCCTTTTTTATACGCAGCAAAAAAATCTGCAAAATGTTTTTGCAATTCCTTAGTTACCACATACTCTTCAAGTTCCTGTGAAACATTGGTTTCTTCACCCTGTCCTACAATGATGACTCCTTGCATCTCACGGTCGATTTTTTTTGCAAACATATCTTTAATCTGCATTTTATGCCTCCTATTTTACGAGCTTAAATGCTCTGTAGTAATTATCATCTTTGATTTCATTAAAAAGAACAAGTTCCTGTTCGTTGTATGTACCCGGAAAAAACATCACTACAGGCGCCTTAACAAATGCCTGATGGAGGTTATTAAGGACTTTGTGTGAACGAAGTATAGGATAGCATTTTCCTATCCCTGTAAGGAATACTACTGCATTATCCGGTGTATTATCCTTAATATGCTGTACTATTATGCTGTCATCATCATTAAACTTCATGGAGTTGCTTACTGCCTTCGTGATTTTCTCCAAGCCGTTTTTTTTCTCGAAGTCAAAACACTTTTCCAGAAAGTTTTTCTGTTCCAAAAAGTCGATAATTATATCATAGAGGTCAAATACTACCAGCTCAAAATCATCCGCACCGTTCTTGTTTTTATTTTTCAGATATTCTATCCTCTTTCTTACTTCCAATTCTTTTTCAGGCGGATAATCAAATATCCAATAATTTACTTCATTTGCCCTTCCGAAGTTTTTTCTGAATTTTTCTTTTCTTATTTCAAGCTCCATTTTATCAAGTCTTAGCTCTAAATCTGTCATTATCTCACCCCTGTCAACGCCCTGATACAGGCTTCCATACCGTGATTTTTCAACCACTGTTCCATCAGCGGATCAAGAATAGGTTTTATGATAGTTCTTTCAGTCTTTCCTTTATCAATAAATCCGGCTTCGTACAGCATCGTCTTATATGAACGCCCCAGTCGGTTAAGTGTTGCCTCTGTCCACTTCGCAACTTTTTCATTCTGTAGCTGCTTATCTTTAAAGAAGATTCTAACATCACTATCCGTAAATGTGTTGCTGCCGATAATCATTTTCTCTCTAAGTACTTCATACACAAAGTCAAAAAACAAGGTGTCATAGGCAAAGGCTGCAACAAGGGCAAAAATTTTTTGTGTTGCAACATCACTGCTCTGAAATATTTCTATAAAGCTTTCATCAAGCATACTTATCCTTCCTGAAACAGTGCTTAAGATTTGCTTTGAACGCAGTGTTGTAGGCGCAGCAAATATATTCTCATTTTGATTGATCTTTTTTATTTCATCTAAAGATTTCCCTTCTGCAAGAAGTCCGACTACCTTTCGGAATTCCATAAACCAGAAGGACATCTTAACAGTACCGGCACTGTAAGCCTTCCTCTTCATATATTTTGATCTCCCTTTGATTTTAACGATTTAGCTGTCCTATTATCAGGACTCGCATACGAAATTACCTCTAAATGTATAAGTTTATCGCACAATAAAAGAATAATAACACCTTTGGCTGTAAAAAGGAATATTATTCTTATTTGTCTGCAAAGAAAATTCTATCTGCCTCAATAGCATATGTATATCCGCCGGGATTGATATTCTTATGCTCTTTCAGCGTTTTAATATCTTCATCCCAGTGCCTCCGGGATTCTTTTTATAAAACATAACAAACATTTTGGTACATTGCAACAACATTTCGGAACATTACGGTAACATTTAGGTACATTGCGGTAACATTTAGGAATATTTCAATAACATTGCGATGACATTTCGAACAATGTAAATTTTAATGAATACTATAACACCGTCCCCTCAAGAAAAGTATTAAATGCATCTTTTATTATCTCAATAACATTACGATACATTTAGGAACATTATTTTTTCAACATTTTGGGCATAAAAAACCGCAGAAACATCGAATTTCTGCGGTTTTCCATATTCTGTATATTCTGATTATCTCTTTGAGAACTGTGGTGCTCTACGAGCTGACTTAAGACCGTATTTCTTACGCTCTTTCATTCTAGGATCTCTTGTAAGATATCCTGCCTTTTTAAGAGTCGGTCTGTACTCAGCATCAGCTTTCAATAAAGCTCTTGCTATACCATGTCTTATAGCACCTGCCTGTCCTGTAAATCCGCCACCATGCACATTTACAAGTACATCAAACTTATTAAGTGTATCTGTAGCTGTTAAAGGCTGACGCACAACTACTTTAAGTGTTTCCAATCCCAAATAGTTATCTATATCTCTTTTATTTATAGTAATCTTACCGTTACCAGGTACAAGATATACTCTAGCTATAGATTTTTTTCTTCTTCCAGTTCCGTAAAATTTATCATTAGCCATTGATTTACTCTCCTTTTCTACCTCTCATTAACCCTTTATAGTCATAACTTCCGGTTTCTGAGCTGCGTGATTATGGTCAGGACCTGCATATACATGAAGCTTTGTATACATTTTTCTTCCAAGCGGTCCCTTTGGCAGCATACCCTTAACAGCAAATTCTATAACTCTTTCAGGCTTCTTAGCTAAAAGTTCCTTTAATGTAGTTTCCTTCATACCGCCTACATAATCTGAATGATGATAATAAATCTTCTGATCCAGTTTCTTACCGCTAACCTTTATCTTATCAGCATTAACAACAATCACATAATCTCCACAGTCAACATGTGGTGTAAAACAAGTCTTATTCTTGCCTCTTAATACACTTGCCACCTCTGATGAAAGGCGTCCTAAAGTGCAACCTGTAGCATCAACAACATACCATTTTCTGTCGAGCTTATCAGGATTAGCCATAAATGTATTCATCATAGTCCTCCATTACAATATCAATCAATACTTCATTAATAATTTATTTTATAGACAAATGCTTTCCGGGGCATTGGAATAAGCATCAATCGCTAATATAAACGGGGTTCACCCATAGCCGGCAGATACTAAGACTGCCGACAGCCCACTTTAAAAGTGGGCATAAAAAATAAGTCATCTCTGACACTTCGATATATTATATACTTGCTTTAGAAGGCTTGTCAAGTTACTTTTAGAGTATTTTTCAACTCAAAACTCCTCTCCTAACCTCTAACATACTCTTTGTGAAACTCAATCCATACATTCTTCTTATCCGTTACATAAAATAAATTCTTGCTTTGTATCAGTTTGTATATCGCTACCGCTCTTGCCTGACAATTAATAGAACTTTCTGGATTAAACTCTACGTCCGTAAACCAATCATACTTTGACAAATCAAGATTATTTCCATATTTTTGAAACACTGCAGTAACATATATGTAGTCATAAAATGCAGTTTTAGGTTCTAATTGCCACTCCTCATTATCAAGGCAAAAGGCTATAAGCTTTCCGGAACTTTTGTGTCTTTTATCTTGCTTTGCTTCCTTTGGGGTGACTTTTAGAAGGTCAATATATGGTCCGCCCCGTTCATATTTTTTTGAACTTTGAAAAACATTTTCCAAGAAATCTTTCTTGTATTTAAGAGAAAAAGCACTTAATTCTTTACCGGTTTGTACAGTTCCTTTTGATGATACTTCCAGTGCTAACTCTTTATATTTTTTTCTTATCACATTATGAAAGTTTGCAATATTTTTTTGTTTTTGTGTAATTGCAAAACCTTCATTCCATTCAAATTCAAATGATTCACATATTAATCTATCACCTTTGATAGACCATGCCGGTCTTTTAACCAATTTTTTTCCTCCAATTTACTTTCCTTACTTTTTATCTAATCAGCCCTATTATAATCTATATTTATATCTTGCAGTATAATATTGTCATCGCAAAAAATATTCAATTTTTGATATGCCTTATTTAAGATTAATTTCAAGCATGTGTAACTTTTTCCCATAAATACTACAAGTACTGACAGCTATTGCCAACCATCGGAACTTATTAATTATTATAGAAAATGCAGACAAGTAGCCTTCGAGTAAAGAGTTTTTTTATTTTTTCAGACTTTCTGCCCTTTCAAGCGATTTATCTATACTCTCACATAAATTTTCTTTGCCCAGTTTTTCAATAAATCCGGACTTTTCCATAACCTTCATCGGCTGCTCATTTACATGGGATAATATCAAGATCATACCTCTTTTTTTGCAAAATTCAAGCACTTCTTCCAAGGCTTCCAGACCTGATATATCCATTGCCGGTACATTTCTCATACGCAGGATAAGTACATTCTTCCCTTCTTCATGAGCTATCTCAAATAAATCACTGACCGCTCCGAAGAAAAGCGCCCCGAAAATCTCGTATACCAAGGCATTACTCGGAACCGATTTAAGTTCGCCCCTTTCACCATCTGCCTCGGACTTATCGACCCATTGGCGTATATTGGCAATATCCGACATACGCTTTAGGAAAAGAAATGCAGCAAGTATCATACCGAATTTGATAGCCAATACAAGGTCAAATAATACTGTCAAAAACAGTGTAATCAAAAGAACCGCTATATCACTTTTGGGTGCCGTCTTTATTATATGGACTACAGTTTTCCATCCGCTCATATTGTAACCGACCATAATAAGAATAGCTGCCAAACAGCTCATAGGAATCAATGATGCATACGGCATAAGAAAAACTAATATTAAAAGCAGGGTAAGTGCATGAACCATTCCGGCTACAGGTGTGCGTCCGCCATTTTTAACATTGGCGGCGGTTCTTGCAATGGCACCTGTGGCAGGTATTCCTCCAAAAAGTGCCGACATTATATTCCCGACTCCCTGTCCGATAAGCTCTGCGTTAGGATTATGATGACTGCCCGTCATTCCGTCAGAAACTACACAGGATAAGAGTGACTCTATCGCCGCAAGTATCGCTATGGTAAATGCCGGTGATATCATCTGAGAAATCAAATCAGGAGTTACCTGAGGTAATGTAAATTCCGGCAGTCCGGCTTTTATCGTATACAGATCCCCTATAGTCTTGACCTCAAGATTTCCAAACTTCACAATGGCTGTTGTAACGATGATTGCAATCAAAGAACCGGGAATTTTTTTAGATACCTTATGCCAAAATATTTGAATCAATAAAGCCAAAGCACCTACCATAACCGTAGGTAGTGAAAGTGTATGGAAATTTTTTCCAAGAGCTAAGAGCTTTTCTATAAATTCAGCCGGTATCGATGTCATCCGGAGTCCGAAGAAGTCTTTTATTTGCCCTGCTACTATACTTACAGCAATTCCGAATGTAAAACCTACAGTTATTGTTTTGGGTATGAACTTTATAAAATCTCCAAGTCTTAAAGCCCCCATAGCAATAAGCATAAGCCCTGCCATAATTGTCGCAACTGTAAGACCTGCCACTCCATACTCCGCTACTATGCCATAGATTATTATAACAAATGCCGCTGTGGGTCCTCCGATCTGAACAGAGCTTCCTCCCAAAAATGAGATGAAAAATCCGGCAATTACTGCGGTATAAAGCCCCTGCTCGGGATTTACACCTGAGGCAATAGCAAGTGCAATAGATAAGGGCATAGCAATAATTGCAACTATTATTCCTGAAATAATATCCTTAACAAACTGCTCGCCCTTATAATTTTTAAGTGTCGTAAAAATATTCGGTTTAATATAACTTAAATCCACATTTCCTCCCCGTATGTCCTACTAAATATTTAAGCTTACTTAGAACACAACAGATATTATAATAGCACAGTGAATTTAAAAACTCCATATTTATAAGCTTTTACATTAAAGTATATTTCCAAGAATTGCTATTATCCAAAGATGCAGAGGATAAAATATATAAAAGAACCATTTGCCACCCCTTCTTCCTTCCTTATTGTTGTATAGGAATACAAAAGGAAGCACCATAAAGCTCATCCAATCCGAGTTTACACAGAACATATCAAATCCCTGTGAAAACAGTTCAAATCCGCCGAAAAGAAAAAACAGGAATATACTGTATAATCCGATTAAAACAGTCTGTTTCCACTTACTGTTGTGACAAAAATATGCAATCAAAATAAAAGGAATTAGCTCAATGCCGCCTTCAAGTATTATTCCTCTGCCAATCGGAAGTGGTATAATACTTATAGCCAGTGCAATAAAAGTTATAAAAATTGCCGAAATATTAAACAGTATTTTTTTCTTTCCGATAGCTTCTTTTGCCATATCAAAAAGCCAAATACTTGTAAAGCCGAATGCCAAGGTTAAAAATATATTATCGCTAATTCCTCCCTCTTTCCAAATCGCAAATGATAACTCATTTCCAATCTGCATCAATACTGCTGATATCCAAAGTCTTATACAATATTTCTTTTTTGACCCGGTATGAAAAAAACCGTCTACCATAAGCCATGCAAATAATGGTGCTACAAACCTTGTAATCAGATGTGCTACACTGCTGATTACATTATAAAATCTAAGATATGCATTATCAAGCACCATAAATACCAGTGCTATGTCTTTTAATTGCTTTCTGTTAAGTCCGAATTTCATATCATTCACCTCTCTCTTTTTCATGAGTCAATAATACAGGAAAACTTATTTTTGAAAAATCTATATATATAACAAAAAGTGACATTTTTGTCACCTTGAGGTTTTGTTATCTTTAAATATTTATACTTTTTTATCTTATGTATTATGTATGATTTTTTATTAGTAAAATCAGAAGTTTTTAGAATACAATTTTGTAATTTCCGATTATTAGATCGGCAGTTATTAAAATATAGTTTTTAAGTTAACGATTACTTAAAAGAAACTGCCTAATCTAAGTGTAAAATTTTCTACATTACTTCTATCTTGACAGCTTATAATACTGTTTGTATACTATCTCTGAATTTCACTTATAAGTTTGACTAGGGGGAAAAAATAATGGAATCTATAAAGACATTCTTAAAACGAAAAGATATTGAGATATCTGCCAAGCGTTACGGTATTGATGCACTTGGAGCTATGGCTCAGGGACTTTTTTGTTCTCTTTTGATAGGTACTATAATCAATACCATAGGAACTCAATTTCATATAGGCTTTTTAAGTTCATCAGTGGCAACTATTGCCGGTGTTGATTATACTGTCGGAGGGCTTGCCGGTGCAGTAAGCGGTCCTGCTATGGCTGTTGCCATAGGTTATGCACTTCACTGTCCGCCGCTTGTACTTTTTTCTTTGATAACGGTGGGATTTGCCTCCAATGCTCTTGGAGGTGCGGGAGGACCTTTGGCAGTTCTTTTTATTGCGGTTATCGCCGCTGAGGTCGGAAAGGCGGTCTCTAAAGAAACAAAGATAGACATCTTGATAACTCCTTTGGTTACAATTGCAGTAGGAGTACTGCTTTCAGCATGGTGGGCGCCTGCTATAGGAAAGGCAGCGATGAAGCTTGGAGATGTAATTATGTGGGCTACCGAGCTGCAACCGTTTTTAATGGGTGTACTCATATCTTTACTTGTCGGAATGGCACTTACTCTTCCCATATCTTCTGCTGCCATCTGTGCCGCTTTAGGTCTTACAGGACTTGCCGGAGGTGCTGCGGTAGCCGGCTGCTGTGCACAAATGATAGGCTTTGCGGTTATGTCCTTTCCTGAAAACAAATGGTCGGGGCTTATATCACAGGGTATAGGTACTTCTATGCTACAGATGGGAAATATTGTTAAAAACCCTCGTATCTGGATAGCTCCTTGTCTAACCTCTATAATTACCGGACCTTTGGCAACCTGCTTTTTTAAGCTTCGTATGGATGGAGCTGCGGTTTCTTCAGGTATGGGTACTTGCGGACTGGTAGGGCAAATAGGGGTTTACTCCGGTTGGGTCAAAAATATTTCCGAGGGCAGTAAACTTTCTATCAGCACATTTGACTGGGCAGGTCTTATACTCATTTCTTTTGTACTGCCTGCAATTATTTGTCCTTTGATAAATATGTTTTTAAGAAAAATAGGCTGGGTAAAGGAAGGGGATATGAAACTTGGCTAGTGCCAGAAAAACTTTTTTGAAGTAAAACATATAAATACAATTTTTTGCTATACAATTCTGATTTAACGGGGAGTTGGCAACATAAACAATGGGCAGAAACACAAACAGTAGTCAGAAACGATTGCACGGCAACAATTAAACAGAAACACTCCCTATTTCAATCATACTCGCAGTACTGTTAATAAAGTTTCGACAAACTTAGTACAGACTGCGGAACTCGTGTGCTCGCCTACTCCGTGGCGAGCTGCACTCGAACAGTCCTCGTCTGTAAAGTTTGTAACTCACTTTATTAACAGTACTAACCGCTAAAAAGATTGAAATAGGGAGTGTTTCTGTAATCACCAGCCCGCAAGAAATAGCTGTATAAGGGTTTGGAGTAAATAGCTATTGTTTATGTTGCTAATGGGAGGCGGAGGGGGAGGTGCGGCAGCGACTTTTATTCAAATCTTAAAAGTTGTTCGTATAGAAGAAAAGAGAGGTTTTGTATGTATCTTGAGATTAGGGGTCTTTCTAAAAGTTACGCCGGTAAGCGTATTATAGAAGATATTGATATTACTATGGATAAGGGGGAGCTTTTGTGCCTTTTGGGCGCATCGGGCTCAGGTAAGAGTACTATATTAAAAGCTATAGGCGGTTTTATAGGAATTGATAAAGGAAGCATATATCTTGACGGGGAGAAGATAAGCGACAAGGAGGCACAGGATAGAGAAGTGTCTACAGTGTTTCAGTCCTACGGACTTTTCCCTCATATGTCCGTAATTGAAAATATCGCCTATGGGCTTAAGTTTAAGGGAATCAAGAAGAAGGAAAGATTAGAAAAGGCGGAGGAATTTCTTGATATTATCAAGCTTTCAGGTTTTGGAAGCAAGAAGATATCGGAGCTTTCCGGAGGGGAGCAGCAAAGAGTGGCTCTTGCCAGAAGTCTTATAGTAAAGCCTAAGCTGCTTTTGCTTGACGAGCCTTTAAGTAATATAGATGCCAAGTTAAGGCAGAGTATGAGAAATGAAATAAGAAGTATACAAAAAGAATTTGCCATAAGTACTATTTTTGTAACCCATGATCAGGAAGAGGCTTTCGAGCTGGCAGACAGAATTATTTACCTTAATAATGGAAGTATAGTACAAAACTCAGACCCCAGGAAGCTTTACTTAGAGCCTAAAAGCGAAAAGGTACTTAAGTTTATAGGTCAGGTAAATATCTGTGACGAGGGTTATGTAAGACCTGAAAAAATAGTACTCTGTAAAAACGGAGAAGAATTTGAGATAATGCATACCGTATACAAGGGGGCTTTTACGGAAATTTTGATAAAGAACGAGAAGTATACATTTACAATGCTGGTATTAAACTCGGAGGATAAGGAGTTTAGAGTGGGGGATAAAATAAGAGTAAGGTATAGTTTGAGGAAACTTGCGACTTAGGCTTATGGTGTAAATATATTTGCTGCTATTTGTGCCGCAAGCCGGCGATGGAATGGGAGCTTACATGACTAAGGAAATAGAATTTTTTTGTTGGAACACTATGCAGATCATAAAAATAAAATAGCAAATCAAGTATTACAAGAGTAGGATGCACATGACATTACTCAAAAAAATATGACAGTTATCCGGGATATCATACAGAACGAATTGAAAATGCCTATGAGTATATTGACAGTTTACTTAATACCGGAAAACACGCATAGTAGTACAGAGATATTTTCCAATGCTAATTAAATGCCGATAAATATATTGACTTTTCTGATAAATACCATTTGTTAGGAGCAAAAAATGATAAATCTATTTAAATATATTAAAGAATATAAAGAGTTAAATACATTACTCATGCATGAATGTGATATTTATTTTTATTAGCAAAGTAAAGAAACTGATTTTTTGAGCAATCATGAATTATACACCATGCCATGTGAGGCATTTGCAAAGGATGGCAGCGGCGGAGAGTTTGTTTTTTTTGAATGATGGCAGTATATATGTATAGTTTGAACTTAGGAGTTTATTTATTAAAGATAGAATTCAGGAAAAATTGAGATATAATACTACTGTATTAAAACTATAAAGACCTTGGAGAAGGTCTTTAAAAAATACTACTATATGATATAAGGAATATAAAATATGTTTTCAAAATTAAAAGAAAAGGGATTAAGTACAGCGGATCTTAAACTTATTGCAATCATTGCAATGACCATAGATCATTTGACCTGGCTGTTTTTTCCGGGATTGCAAAGAGTATGGTATGTGTGCTTACTACATATAATAGGCAGACTTACCGCTCCGATTATGTGGTTTTTTATAGCGGAGGGATCGCATTACACTAAAAATCCTAAAAAATATATCACAAGGTTATTTGTGTTTGCAATTATATCACATTTTGCCTATAGCTTTGCCTTTGGGCTAAACCCTATTCCATTTAAAAGCGGAATTTTTAATCAAACAAGCGTTATTTGGTCTTTGGCTATAGCTGCAGCCTTGATATTTATTGTAAATAACTATAAGCTTTCTTACCGGAAAAATTTTGCATTAATATTACTTGCGAATTTACTTTCTTTTCCTTCCGACTGGTCCAGTATTGCAACTATGACATCATTTTACCTTTATAATCACAGAGGAGATTTTAAGAAACAGGTTAGGGATTTTATATTGTTTGGCTTCATGTATGCCTTGGTGTATTTTATATTTATAGATAAAGTTTATGGCGTTTTACAATTATTTATCTTCCTCAGTATACCGTTACTTAGTTTATATAACGGCAAGGCAGGGAATAACAGAAATATGAAATGGTTATTTTACATTTACTATCCTGCTCACCTTGTGATAGTTGGAGTATTAAGACTGTTGTTATACGGAAATGTAAATATTTTATTTTGATGTTAACGGATTGATATTATTTGCAGTATAATATATTATTATTTAATGTAGAGTCAGTAAAATAATATAAATAGCTTAGTAAGCTTAATATAAACACGCCTTTGTTAAATAGTTGTGAGTTAGTAGGGCAGGGCAGAAGGATCAAGCAGATAAGATAGTAACTTAGGGCGTGTGAAGCAGAAAGCTCTTTGTCTTATAAAATAGGTAGTTTAGATATATTTAAGTGGAGGGAAAGATTTTGAACTTAAAGCAGGAGTTAGTGATTGTTATTGATTTTGGCGGACAATATAATCAGTTGGTAGCAAGAAGAGTCAGGGAAAATAATGTTTATTGTGAAATTTATTCATACAAGACTGACATCAGTGTAATAAAGGAAAAAAATCCTAAAGGTATAATACTGACCGGCGGTCCTAACAGTTGTTATGAAGAGGGAGCACCAACTTATACAAAAGAACTTTTTGAACTTGGTATACCTGTTTTGGGACTTTGTTACGGTGCTCAACTTATGAGCCATTTGCTTGGGGGCAAGGTGAAAAGGGCTAAAGTAAGAGAATACGGTAAGACAGAAGTTTTAATAGATAAAAAAGATTCAAAGCTTTTTGAAAATGTATCCTCTCCGACTGTATGCTGGATGAGCCATTTTGACTATGTATCCAAGATTCCGGAAAGTTTTGAAATAAGTGCATATACCAAGGACTGTCCGGTGGCAGTATTTGAAAATGAAGAGAAGAAACTTTACGGTATTCAATATCATCCTGAAGTACTGCATACTAAGGACGGCAGCAGGATGATAGGAAATTTTCTTAGAAATGTATGTAAATGTGAATGTAATTGGAAAATGGATGCCTTTGTTGAAACAGAGGTTGAAAAGATAAAAGAAAAGGTAGGAAGCGGAAAGGTACTTTGTGCCTTATCAGGCGGAGTGGATTCATCAGTTGCTGCGGTTTTACTGAGTAAGGCGGTAGGTGAGCAGCTTACCTGTGTATTTGTAGACCATGGCCTACTTCGTAAAAATGAAGCGGATGAAGTGGAAGAGGTGTTTGGTCCAAACGGTCCTTACAAACTTAATTTTATAAGGGTAAATGCACAGGAAAGATTTTATTCTAAGCTTGCCGGAGTATCCGAGCCGGAGGCAAAGCGTAAGATCATAGGTGAGGAGTTTATAAGGGTATTTGAGGAAGAGGCTAAGAAGATAGGTAAGGTGGACTTCTTGGTGCAGGGAACTATTTATCCCGATGTAGTGGAAAGCGGTCTCGGAGGTGAGAGTGTGGTTATCAAATCTCACCATAATGTAGGCGGACTTCCCGATTATGTTGACTTCAAAGAGATAATAGAGCCGCTTAGAGATCTTTTCAAAGATGAGGTAAGAAAGGCGGGTATAGAACTGGGTATTCCGGAAAAACTGGTATTTCGCCAGCCATTCCCCGGTCCCGGACTCGGTATCAGAATAATAGGTGAGGTTACAGCCGAGAAGGTGAAAATAGTACAGGACGCCGATGCCATTTACAGAGAAGAGATAAAAAATGCAGGACTTGATAAGGAACTTGGGCAGTATTTTGCAGCCCTTACCAATATGCGAAGCGTAGGTGTTATGGGAGATGAGAGAACCTATGACTATGCGGTGGCACTTAGAGCGGTAAATACGGTTGATTTTATGACTGCGGAAGCTGCGGAGATACCTTGGGAAGTGCTTAAGAAGGTAACAAGTAGGATTATTAATGAGGTAAGCCATGTTAATAGGGTAATGTATGATGTGACGAGCAAGCCGCCGGGAACGATTGAGTTGGAATAAAAAAATAACGCCACAAATCCAGTATTTATGCGGGCTTGTGGCGTTTTTATATGTGGTTTGAGTACAAATATTTCATGTTAATATCTAAAATTGCTACCAAGTATAGCCAGTTTGTTTTTACAGGAATATAGGTGATATCAATCGACCGGACTTGATCCGGATGGTCGATTTTAAGCCCTTTTAGCAAGTATGAATATATTTTATTAGCCGGCTCAGGTCTGCTTGTATTTTGCCATGGATATATTGCCTATATACCCATTTCCTTCATATGGTGAAGGACTGCTTTATGAAAGGTTGCTATATTATAATTTATATTTATTATGAATAATTTAGAGCTACTTACACATAAATAATTATAAATTTACAAAGAATATTGTATTAGTAAATTAATTATATTATAATTTTAATCAATGTGGTTACAAATTAACATAGAATATAAACAATCAAGGGAGAATATAGAGAAATTCATGAAGAAAAAAGAATTACTTTTTGATAATTTGGATTCGTTAAAAAGATTTATTGTGTATATACTAAATGATCGCATTAGTGAATCGGATGTTCTTATCATGGATGATAAAATCAACTCTATCAAAGTAAAGACTGGTAAGATAGCAGAATTATTAAAAATAAAAGATAATATAAAAGATATTACTATTTTTTTGCTATTTTTAGATTTAAAAAAACCAAAGAATGTGAATTTGAAATTGGAACAGATTGAAAAAGAGTTCGGAAAAAATATAAATGTTGTCATTATATCGGTATCTACTATAGAATCACCAATAAAAAACCTAGAAAAAGAAAAAACATATGGGATAGAATTTTGGGGAGAAGATGAACTCAAGAAATTAGTAAAAGATAATATGATATGTTACTCAAATTCACTGGATATTTCAAGATTGTATAATAACAAATATGTAGAAGAAATTGAAGAGAAAGACTTTGACACATATATAGAAAAGACTACTGAACATCTAGGGAGTATAGTGGCTGGGAAAAAATTTTCTTTGGTTTTAGGTGCAGGAGTGTCTTGCTCAGAGGGAGCTTTGGGATGGAAGGGCTTAATTGCTAATTTTGAATCTGAATTAAATTCCAAGTGTAAAATCAATACAGATCAAGTATTAAATAAGATAGGAAATAGTGACTTGATATCAGCACAGCTTTACAGAGAATTGCTAACAGAAAGTTCATATTATGAAATAATATTTAGAAGTATTTATAATCAATATAAAGTACCAGATGCGAAG
>ERZ773069.458-NODE-458-length-27790-cov-5.338093_pt1 | contig 27790 bp, 26 predicted proteins | sample MGYA00580619_ERZ773069 | MGnify/ENA primary metagenome ERZ773069 (study PRJEB29015, sample SAMEA2738007) | human oral metagenome | biome: human oral; feature: human-associated habitat; material: dental | place: China | collected 2108 ...
GTGTCCAAGGCAAGATATGTTTGTAACGGTTTATGTGATAGACAAATCATCATTTCCTTATATAAAAAGAATACGCCAATTGCAGTACCATTACCACCCATATAATCGGCTCTGTAAGCACAACTCCCGTATAACCGACATGAGGTATGACAAACAGCACGAAAGCTATTTTACATATCAATTCTATACAACTTGATATAAGCGGCTCTATCTTCCTATCCATGCCCTGTAAGGCATTTCTTAGATTAAACAAAATTCCGAGTGCCCAAAAAAAAGGAGCAGCTATGGCTATATAGAGTTTAGCGTTTGCTATCAACTCTTTATCGTAAGAGCCTGATATAAATCTTATAAGCGGAATGGATAGAGTATATACAAATACTACAGAAATTATACTCCATATTGTGTTTATAATATTGGCATACTTTACAGCCGACTTTATCCTACTCTTATTGCCGGCTCCGAAGTTTTGTGATACAAAGGTCGTAAGTGCCGTTGCAAGCGAGGACATAGGCATCATTAAAAAGAACATTATCCTTCTGCCTGTAGTCTGTGCAGCTATAATAGTTACTCCCATACCGTTGACTGCCGTCTGAAGTATTACTGTTCCTATAGACACTATAGATGACATAAATCCCATAGCAAAACTTTGTGCACTTAAATCTGCATACACATAGTAATTATACTTAAAATGTTTAAGCTTAGGTATAAGTATATCCGCTTTAATATACATATACACAATGCAAAGAAGTGCAGATATCGCCTGTGATATAACTGTAGCAATCGCAGCCCCCTTTATACCTGTATTGAACTTGGTAATAAATAAAATATCAAGACCTATATTTATAACGGAAGTAACAAGAAGTATAAGTAGAGGGGTAAGAGAATTTCCTATGGCTCTTAACATACTTGCCGACCAATTGTAAAAAAATGTAAGAAAGAAAAAAATCATTATAATATAAATATATGAATATGCCTCATTTATTATATTCTCGGGAATATGCACAAGTCTAAGAAGCCCATAAAGCCAAACTCCTCCGACAAGCATAACTGCTAAAGACAAAACACTGCCTATAACTATACTTCCGGCTACAGCCTTCTTGATCTTCTCTATGTCGCCTGCACCGAAATGCCTTGCTACAACTATGCCCATACCGTTTGCTATACCTATGGCAAAACCCACAATAAGTTCATAAATAGCGGAAGTAGCCCCTATAGCCGCCAAAGACCTGAAACCTAAAAAATTACCGACAATAGTCGTATCCGCCGCATTATAAAACTGCTGCAAAGCATTGCTTATAAGAATAGGCAAGGCAAAAGTAAGCAAAGAACTTACAATAGGCGAACTCAACAAATCAATACTCTTCACTTTCTTCATACACTAAACCAACTTCCAAAACAATCAAAACACACTTTCTTTAACTACACCATGTCTCTTCGTATAGGGAATTTCTTTCCAAAATATTGCATGGACAACCTCGCTCACTACTATGAAGCTTTCACATTACACTTCACTATAGTTTCACACCCTACAAATATACTTTACATTTCTGCTTATTTCTATTATAATCCGCATAAAGGGACAATCATCCACAAGATGGTTTGACCTATTGAAAACAAATGATAGAAATTACCACCCTGTTCAACCGGTCAAAGTTTTGAGGGTGGTTTTTTCTATCCCAAAATATAGATAACTACTTACGGATATTATTAATATAGGTAAGTAATGCCAATATAAAGAGTCCAAAAGTCAGTACTTCTTGAAGACTAAACATAAGCATCACCTCCATTCTCAAAGAATGAAAGTCAAAGCCACCCTGCAACATGATTGCCCTAAGGCACATTTTACTATATAAAATATGTATAAATCAGGGCAATGGTATGTAAAAAACACCCTCACTCTATCTCATAGCTGTTTAGTGTAGGGTATTTGCTATCAAAATATTGCATAAACCACCTCGCTCACTACAAGGAACAGTTTCACAGTTCTACACTACACAGGCATCCACCTCTCGTAATCCTCATCCTCCATCGCCTCTACCGCTCCAAGCAAATACCCGTTCCCCACCTGAGAAAAGAAATCATGATTGCTGGTTCCCGTAGAGATTCCATTCATCACTATCGGGTCGACATCATCCGCAGAGTCCGGAAAAAGCGACTCAAAACCTAGATTTTGCAAAGCCTTGTTTGCATTATATCTTATAAAGACCTTAACCTTTTCGCTCCAACCGAGCTTATCATATATCTCCTGAGTAAACTTACTTTCATTATTATAAAGCTCATATACTGTAGTATACACCCAGTTTTTAAGCTCGCTTTGCTCTTCTTTGGAGAGTTTATTAAAGCCTATTTGGAACTTATACCCTATATAAGTTCCATGTACGGACTCATCACGAAGAATGAGCTTTATTATCTCGGCTACATTTGCCAATTTATTATTACCCAAATACCAAAGCGGAGCATAAAAGCCCGAGTAGAAAAGGAAGGATTCAAGCATTACACTTGCAGCTTTTCTTTGTAAGGCAGTTCCGTTTATATATATATCATTTATCTTTTTTGCCTTCCATTGCAAAAGCTCGTTGGAATTGACCCAAGCAAAAATCTCATCTATTTCCGACTTGGTATTTAAAGTGCTGAAAATAGATGAATAGCTTTTTGCGTGTACCGATTCCATAAACTGTATATTATTGAGCACCGCTTCCTCATGCTTGGTAGTTACATCTTTTCTTATGGCTTCTATGCCGTTTTCCGATTGCAGGGTGTCTAAAAGAGTCAGTCCTCCGAATACCTTAGCTACCATATCCTGCTCTGTAAGACTCAGTGTTCTCCAATCATCCAAATCGTTAGACAAAGGAATTCTTGTATCAAGCCAGAACTGCTCGGTAAGCTTTTCCCAAGTCATCTTATCTATCATATCCTCTATACTGTTCCAATTAATGGCTATATAATTATCCAAACCTTACCTCCAAGCTTATATAGAACAACTTTCGCAGGCATTGCTGCCTATTTCATCATTATTTTCCGTAAATGTACGCACATAGTATATTGACTTTATACCCTTTTTCCATGCATAGTTTCTAAGTATATTAAGATCCCTTGTTGTAAGCTTTGAAGTCCTACCCTTCTTCCACTCATACAAGCCCTCTTTAATATCGGATCTCATAAAAAGAGTCAGACTCATGCCCTGATCTATATGTTTTTGTGCTGCCGCATATACATCTATCATCTTGCGCATATCTATATCATAGGCTGACTTATAGTACTGCATGGTATCATTGGACAGATAGGGAGCCGGATAATAGGTCTTGCCGGTTTTTTTCTCCTGCCTTTCTTCTATCAGTGCTATGATAGGATGCAGACTGGAGCTTGTTTCATTGATATAGCTTATGGAGCCTGTAGGAGCTATAGCAAGCCTGTTTTGATGATAAAGCCCGAATTCTTTTACATTTTCTTTAAGCTCTTCCCAGTCCTTTCTGCTTGGTATATGTATATCGGCAAATAAATTTCTTACCTTATCGGACTTTATATTAAAATCTTCTTTGATATAGGCATCAAAGTATTCACCTGTGGCATACTTTGAATTCTCAAAATTATTAAAACTTACACTTCTTTCTTTAGCTATCTTATTACTTGCTTTTAATGAATAATAATTAAGCATCCTAAAGTACATATCGGTAAATTCTATAGACTCTTCATCACCGTATTCCATTGCATTAAGCGCAAAAAAGGTATGCAGCCCCATAGCACCCAGTCCTATGGTATGGGCGATATCATTGCCATGCTTTACAGTAGGCACAGCCTCTACATCGGAATGATCGGTTACAAAGGTAAGTGCCCTTACTGCAATCTCTACAGACTTTTCAAAATCCGGAGACTTCATCATATTTACTATGTTGGTAGAGCCCAGATTACAGCTTATGTCGGTTCCAAGTTTCACATACTCCTGAGCATCATTAATTATAGAAGGAGTTTGCACCTGCATTATCTCGGAGCAAAGATTACTCATAATTATTTTACCCTCTACGGGGCTTAAGTTATTTACCGTATCTATATTAACTATATAAGGATAACCGGACTCCTGCTGCAGCTTGCTTATTTCATTTTCCAGATCCCTTGCCCTTATCTTTGACTTCTTTATATTAGGATTGTTTACCAGATTGTCGTACTCCTTTGTAATGTCTACATAGGCAAAGGGCATATTGTACTCCCTTTCCACATAGTAAGGGCTGAAAAGGTACATAATATCATCGTTTTTTACAAGCTCATAAAACTTATCAGGTACCATAAGCCCCAAAGACAAGGTTTTAACTCTGATTTTTTCATCGGCATTTTCTTTTTTTGTAGAAAGAAATGATACTATATCCGGATGGAAAATATTAAGATACACCGCTCCGGCACCGTTTCTTTGTCCAAGCTGATTGGAATAGCTGAAACTGTCCTCTAAAAGTTTCATTACCGGCACTATACCGCTTGAAGCATTTTCTATCTGCTTTATAGGATCGCCTGCCGCCCTTATATTGGAAAGACATACTCCTACGCCTCCTCCTATACGGGAAAGCTGCAAGGCGGAATTGATAACTCTTCCTATACTGTTCATATCATCTGTAGCCTGAATTAAAAAGCAGGATACAAGCTCACCCCTTCTTTTTCTTCCGGCATTTAAGAAAGTCGGTGTTGCAGGCTGATATCTTTGCGATATAAGCTCCTCCGCCAAAGCGAATGCCAGTTCTTCATTTCCGTTTGCCAAGAATAAAGCGTTAAAAACTATTCTATCCTCATATCTTTCAAGGTATCTTTCACCATCATTGGTCTTCATGGCATACTGCTTATAAAACTTAAATGCCGCCATAAAAGATTTGAATCTGAATTTCTTTTTATAAGTCTCCTGCATTAAATTCTTAACAAATTCTCTGTTGTACTTATCAAGAAATTCTTTTTCCAAATAATCATTCTCTATCAAATAATCAAGCTTCTCATCCAAGGTATAGAAAAATACCGTATTGGGATTAACATGCTCCAAAAAAAAAGCCTTTACAGCTTCTTTATCTTTATGCAAAGGTATTTTCCCATCCTGTGGTCTGTTAAGTTCGTTATTAAGTTCAAAGTAGCTGACAAGCTGCTGTTTTAACACCGGTTTAGGGCTATCCAAGTTTCTCTACCTCATTTCTTACTATTTCCACATCCCTTTTCTCGCCTTGAAATTCAAAGCAGTGCAGCAAGGGAACTTCGTATTTTTTTACTATCTCTTTCGCACTTATACAAAATAAATCATTAAAATTTCTATTACCGCTGCCTACCACACCTTTTAGAAAGCTTTTATTATCCTGCGTATTTATAAACTTTTCCACAAGCTCCAAGCTCCCCTCATGATTGTAGGTAGGCAATATCAAAATATAATTTTCTTTTATGGGATATATATCCTCATCACTGACTAAGCGATGCGACTCTATCCCAAGTTTATCCACGAATTTTACCGTCTGTCCGGTAAGGCTTATATATACTGCTTTCATAGTCCTATGCTTTATCTGCTATCTGCTCCAAAAGATCCGGTCTAAAACCTGAAAAAGGCTCAAACCCATCTGCCGCTACTACAGGTAAAGACATAAATTTAAGCTCCTTTACCTCATTCTTAGCTTCCTCTGACACGGAAATATCCTTTACTTCAAAATCAACCCCTGCATCCTCTAAATATTTCTTTGTAAAATTGCATTGCATACAATCCGGCTTACTATATACTGTTACTTTCATTTTTATATCTTATTCTTACCCTTTCTATTCTTGCTTTGTCCATTTGCTCAACCCTTATCACTATACCGTTATAGTTTACCTGCTCCTTTACCTTGGGTATCCTGTCCAAAAGCTCAAGCACCAGCCCTCCTATAGACTCATACTCCTCAGACTCGAAGTTGGTTCCCAGTCTGTCATTGATATCATCAAGTTTCATAGAAGCATCTATCAAATACTCATATCTTCCGATTTTTATTATGCTCTTTTCTTCATCCTTATCATACTCATCCCTGATCTCCCCTACGATCTCTTCCAGTATATCTTCCATAGTTATCATTCCTACGCTTATACCGTATTCGTCTAAAACTATGGCTATATTGTGGTAACTTTTTTTCATTTCTATAAGAAGTTCCGAGATTTTCTTGGACTCATAGGTAAATAAAGCCTCTCTGATATAGTTTTTTAAAGAAAAGTCTTCTTTTTTCTCATAACCTATCAAATCTTTTATATTTACAACACCTATAATGTTATCACTGCTTTCTTCATATACGGGATATCTTGTATATCTTTCTTCCTTATATAAAGCCAAAAGCTCATCAAAACCGGCTTCTACATCTATACAGGCTAAGTCTATACGAGGTATCATAATGTCCTTTGCCTCTCTTCCGCCAAAGTCAAAGACATTTTCTATAATCATCTTTTCTTCATTTTCTATGACACCGTCCTCATGTCCGACCTCAACTATAGTCCTAAGCTCCTCTTCAGTCATTATATCCTTATTATCATCTTTTTTTAAACCGCAAAGAGTAAGTACCATGCTGACTAAGAAGCTTACCGCAGCTATTACCGGTGTAAGCAGCCACATAAGCGCATAGGTTATTCTTCCATAAAACAAAGAAAGTGCAAGCGAGTTCTTTGCTGCCAGACTTTTGGGGCTTATCTCACCGAATACCAGTACCAGCAGGGTCAGTATACCCGTAGTAAGACTTATAAAGGCTCCTCCCACAAGTTTCATGGTTATGGTGGTTGCAAGTGCCGAAGCTGAAAGATTAACTATATTGTTACCTATAAGTATGGCTGAAAGCATCTTGTCCGGCTTTTCTTTTATCTTTAATACTATCATAGCCCTCTTATCTCCCTGAGACATAAGAGTCCTAAGCTTCATAGTATTGACTGTCATAAATGCCGTTTCGGCAGACGAAAAGAATCCTGAGAGCATAAGCAGGACAAATAACATTATAAGTTGTATGACGACCGTTTCCACTATCTTTTTCCTCTGTTTTTTGTAAATAAAGCAGCAAATGAAGCCGTTATGCTGCCTACACATATATAAACATCTGCCAGATTAAAAATCACTTCTTTTATAAACGGAAGATCTATATGTATATAGTCCACCACATAGCCTCTTTTTAATCTGTCATATATATTACTCAGCGAGCCTGCTATTATAAGTATAAGTCCGAATCTTTCCAAAGCTTTTTTTCTTTTTAGACTCAGTTTACAAAGCCTAAAAAAAAGAAAGGCTGTAAGCAGTATAGGTACATACTTAACTAAAGGCTTATCCTCAAGTACATTTAATGCAAAGCCCCTGTTTTCCACATTTGTTAAATTTACTTTTTCGCTTAACTTTATGGGATAATTGTCCTTTTTTACATATAATATATTATCTTTAAATGCTATATCTATGGCACTCAAAGAAAAAAGCATGCTTAAGTCTTTAAGAAACATTACCTCTCCTTTTGTAAACCGATTTCATCCACATACTTGATTTTAATATCCATATCTCTGCCCGCTTCTACATTGATCACGCTGTATGATGCCCTTCTGTCTGCCTGTCTCGGATAGGATATGCTGCCCGGATTAAGTATTATTACACCGTTGATTCTTGTAAGTACAGGTCTATGTGTATGTCCGAACATAGCTATCTCAGCTCCTCTTGCCTTAGCCTCTTCCGCAAGTATCTCGGCTCCCATGCTGACCCCATACAAATGTCCATGTGTTATAAAAGCCTTGTGTGTTCCAAGCATTATTTCTTTATCCTTATCAAGGCTTGAAAAGAAGTCATTATTGCCCTGCACCATGTGAACCGCCGTTCTTATGTCAAGCATTGCATTTATCTTCATTTCCCTGTTTTCTATATCTCCCAAATGTATAAACACATCTATGGGAGCTTCATACCTGATAACCTTTTCAAGGTTATCCTCACTTCTGTGAGTATCACTCACTACCAATACCTTCATTTTAATCACCTTTTCTTAATTTATCTTTAAGCACCCTGAGAGCCTTCCCTCTGTGGCTTATTTTATTCTTTTCCTCTCTGCTAAGCTGCGCTGCGGTTTTTGAAAACTCTTTTACATAAAATATAGGATCATAGCCAAAGCCCTCACTGCCGCTTGGACTATGTGCTATCTCTCCCTCCATGCTTTCTTCAATCTCTATAACACTTCCGTCTTCTAAGATACAGCATATAGCAGCCTTATATCTGGCACTTCTTTCCCTGCCTTTTGCTTCCTCAAGCAGTTGTATTATTTTTTTATTCTTGATTTCATAAGAAGTGTCCGTTCCCATAAACCTCGCTGAGTATACTCCGGGTGCTTTGTTAAGGTAATCGACTTCAAGCCCTGAATCATCTGAAAATACCACTCCGCCTGTAATATCCCATACAGCCTTTGCTTTTATGTAGGCATTTTCCAAAAACGTATCACCGGTCTCCTCGACATCTATACTGACACCGGCTTCTTTCATGGATACTATCTCACAGTCAAAGTCTGAAAATATTTCCCTTATTTCTCTTAATTTATCCTTATTGGATGTTGCACAAATAATCTTCATATTTTTAGTTAAGCTTCTTTTTTGTAATATTTAGTTATAAAAATTTGTCTATAATTCTTGACACTGTCTTGGCACAAATAAAAGACTTGTATTAAGTGTTACAGTTCAGGTAGCTCATTCATCTTCATCAAAACAACCTAAAAATATTTTGTTCTATTTGCAAATCAGATGAAGATGAATGTTGTCAGCAGCCTGTTAGATATATATGTATAATATGTACCTGAAAGCAAGCTTTCATTTGCATATTATACATATATATCTAGTGCATCGTTTCTTAAATAAGTATACCAAATAACTTGCCTATTTTCCTGATTGCATTCATCAAAAATCCTCAGCGTAGCCCCACTACGCCTATGTTTTTTGATGTACACACTCAGAAAAATATTCATCGTTTTTGATATACTTATTTTGTAAACGATACACTAGGCTACCTGAACTGCAACTATTAAGTGTAACTTTTCAGAATTATAAATTATTACTTCTTGCCTTTGGGGGTTTATCTCCTTCAAATTGATAAAAGTAGGTCTTGATCATACCGTTATAGACTTTCCTGTTTTTATTTGCCTTCCTGCCTATATACTTTTCACAGTCCTCATAGGAAGTTATCATGTAAAGACTCCAATTATCAAGTGCCCTAAATCTTTCTCCCAAGGTTTTGTAAAGCGGCGGCAAACTTTCCTTATCCTCAAGTCTTTCACCATAAGGCGGATTGGTAATTATAAAACCGTACTTTTTAGCATGAGTAAGCTCGCTTACATCTCTTTTTTGTATATGTATGGACACTCCTGCATTAGCCGCATTCTCTCTTGCAGCCTTTAGTACAGCCTCATCTATATCATAGGCTTGTATGTCAGGTTTTACATCCTCGTCAACTTCTTCCCTTGCCTCATCTATAAGCTCATACCAGAGCTTCCTATTTATCATGTTCTCCCAGTTTTGTGATAGGAACTCTCTGTTTAAGCCCGGAGCCATATTCATAGCCATCATGGCGGCTTCTATTGCAAATGTTCCGCTTCCGCAAAAAGGATCTATGAGTATTCTGTCCTTTTTCCATGGTGTGAGCATGATAAGTGCCGCTGCCAGGGTCTCGGTTATAGGAGCCTTTGCAACTTTTGTTCTGTAACCTCTTTTATGTAGGGATACTCCGGTAGTGTCAAGCCCCAAGATTACCACATCTTTGTATATACTCACCCTCAGCGGATACTCGGCACCGTCTTCCTGAAACCAAGAGATATTATATATACTTTTCATCTTTTCCACTATGGCTTTTTTTACTATAGATTGTATATCGGAAGGGGAAAATAATTTACTTTTTACCGAACTTGCCTTGCTTACCCAAAACTTTGCATCCTTTGTAAGATACTCCGACCAATCTATAGCCTTGGTCTTTTCAAACAGCTCGTCATAAGTATCCGCCTTAAAACTTCCCACATTGATAAGCACTCTTTCGGTAGTTCTAAGCCAAAGATTCGCCCTTACTATAGCTTCATCATCTCCAAAAAAATACACCCTTCCGTCTTCTACTTTGCTGATTTCATATCCTATGTCTATGATTTCCCTTTTTAATACAGCCTCCATGCCGAAATGACAGGGGGCGTATAGTTCATATACCTTAGCCACCTATGGTCTCCTTTACCACCTTTAATTTAACAAATATAATATTTGTAATTATAAAAACTTTTTTATTAAATTATAATCATACAATAAAAATAAGTTGCCTGCAAGACAATAAATAAAAATAGCCCAAGTTTTCAAGACCTTGGACTATTTATTATATTTAGTTTGATATTACACTATGTTATTTTAATTTATGCTTATTAAAATATTTATATCACCTATATATACCGCAAAGTATTGCTTCTTATAAACTTATGCTCCGATAACTCTCATGATTTTTGCAGGTGCTCTGTAATTCCAAGCCGCTGTAGTTACTCCCATTCTTTCATTGGCAGCGTGTACTACTTTTCCATCACCTATATACATAGCTACATGGTCTATACCGCCTCTTGAGTAAAATACCAAATCTCCCGGCTCCATCTGTGAAGCGTCTATTTGAGTTCCGACAGATGACTGGCTTGCTGAGTTTCTTGGCATACTCACTCCGGCTGAGTTCCTAAGTATATACTGTGTAAAACCTGAACAATCAAATCCTGATGGTGATGCACCGCCGTATGTATATCTTGAACCTACAAAACCAAGTGCATACTTTACAGCCTCTTCTCTCTTTGCCTTAGCATTGGCTGCCGCCTTTTCTTCTTCTGTTACTTTAGGACCTATACTTGCACCTTGGTCAAGACTTACATAGGCTTCAGAACCGTCTATTGATATCTTTACCAAGTTGCTGGGAAGTTTTTGTACAAGGTCATACTCTTGTGATTTCTTACCTACTGTAAGTACTTTTGTAAATTCAACATCCTTATAAATGTTAACGGAATCAGAATCAATTTTTACTATCATCTCCTCATTTGCCGTATCCGCAAATGCAGGTGTCGCAGAACCTACGAGTAAGCTCAAACTAAGTATTCCAAATGCTACAACTTTATTAAACTTCATGTAATGTTATCTCCTTAACTTGACCGCTCAGCTCATACGAATATTTTTCCTATTAGCCTTTCCAAAACCTTGGGCTTTGACACTGTCCCCCTGCCGAGCTTTTATTATTTTCTCTTATATTCATTTGCTCATGTTATATCCACATATGTGTTTTCACCTGTTTCTTTTCTGGTTCTAATTTGTTAAGCAAATGTTACGAGCGTTAGTATAATCTTTTTCATTTTAGATGTCAAGTGTTTTATTCCAATTACTTTTTTGAAGTTTTTGTGAACATTATGGTTCAGGCAGCTTAGATACAATGTATAATATACCACCTGAAAGACTGATTGGTAACTTGTAAACTGCTGTAAGCTTTCCCCTATCTTCTGCTAAACAGGTGCACCAACCACAGCACCACAAGTACTGTAAGTATCACCGGCGCAAATATATAAATCAAGCTTCCTATAAGCCATATAAGCAATATTAAAATAATCATCATCAGTGCAGAAATCCCAAAAAGTATGAGCCTAGCCTTTGTTCCACTTACGCTAAAGCCTCTGACCCTGCCATAGTCAGTCTCTTCACCCTGCCTGCTGTCCTCACTATAAGTAGTATAAAAAGTCTTCGGTTCTTCCTCATGTGCAAACTCATCATCTATTCCGGCAGCTTCCTTTATAGAATTTGCTATCAGTCTGGGATCTCCAAGCTCTTCCATTATTTCTTCTTCGGATCTTTGTTTCTTAAGCTCTTCTTCTATATAATTTCTGTAAAATTCATAATTTTCATTAATAAGTCTTTGATTGTTGGTAGAAGCCAAAGCCTTCTTAAGTCCGTCTAAAAATTCATATTTACTCATATCTTCTCCTGTTAAAGTAAGATTTACTCTACTATTGCCGATATTAATTAAATGTCAATGATGTACTACACTACATTTCTTTTTATACCTGTAAAAATTATCTGCCGGTTGCTTAAGCTCTTTATAAAGGCAGCCTTAATTCTTTACTCAAAACTATATCTCATGTATAAAAATTCCGCTCATCAACTTAGGCTCAAACCATGTAGACTTAGCCGGCATTAAAAGATTGGCATCGGCTACACTGATAAGCTCTCCTATACTTGTAGGATACATGGAAAAAGCTACCGCCATACCTGAATCAACCATCATTTCAAGCTCTTTAAGCCCTCTGATGCCTCCTACAAAGACTATCCTATCATCAGTTCTTGTATTCTGTATGTTTAAAATAGGCTTAAGCACCAACTCTTCAAGTATGGATACATCAAGATTTTCTATAAGTCCCCTGCTCTCCTTATTCTTTAGCTCAAGCCTATACCAATTCTTATCAATATACATTCCGAAAGTTTTGGCTTCATCAGGAGCAAATGCAGCCTCAAGCCTTTGTATATTAAAATCAGCCTTAAGTTTTTCTAAAAACTCATCCTTACTAAGCCCTGCAAGGTCTTTTACAACCCTATTGTAAGGCATTATATAAAGTTCTTCCTCGTCAAAAAGAACTGATAAGAAGTAATCGGATTCTCCACCGGCTACATAGTCTTTAGCCTTTCTTCTCTCCAAGCCTACCTTTACCGCACTGCTTGCCCTGTGATGTCCGTCCGCTATGTAAGCACCATCCATTTTGGCAAAAGCTTCCTTTATGTTCTTTATAGTCTGTGCATCGGCAATCTTCCATACTCTGTGTCTTACTTTGTCATCGGATGTAAAGTCATAAAGTGGCTGTTCTTTTTTCTTATTCACTATAATATTTTTTAACCCGGCACAGCTTTTGTATGCCAAAAATATAGCTCCGGTTTGGGCTGACAATGTATCAATATGTCTTATTCTGTCCAACTCTTTTTGCACTCTGGTATTCTCATGCTTTTTAATTCTGTTTTCCACATAATCATCTATTGCCGCACAGGCAACTATACCGCTTTGGCTGCGAGAATCCATAGTAAGCTCATATATATAATAAGCCTCTTCATTATCCTTTATATATATTCCCGCCTCCATATCACCTTCAAGAAGCTCCTTAGCCTTTTTATAAGCCTCATCGCTATACATATCAAAATCTTCATCAAAAGCCGTCTCAGGTCTGTCTATACGCAAAAAGCTGTAAGGCTTATCTTTTACATAAGCCTTAGCTTCCTTCCTGTTATATACATCATAGGGCAGGGCGGCAGTTCTTTTTGCCATATCCTTTGTAGGTCTTACACAGGCAAATGGTTTTATATTAAGCATATATCCTCCTGACCCTCTTCATACCGTCTATTTTTTTAAGTGCAGCTTCGGCATCTTCGTCAAGCTCACTGTCCAGATCCACCAAGGTATAGGCGTATTTCCCCTTACTCTTATTGGTAAGGTCTGATATGTTAATGTCTTTTGCCGCAAGTACGGCACTTATCTGACCTATCATGTTAGGTTTATTGGAGTGCAAAAGAGCTACTCTTAAAGTTACTCTGCATATGCCCATGTCGCAATTGGGAAAATTAACGGAGTTTGTAATATTTCCGTTTTCTATATAATCCATTAACTCTTCAGCCGCCATAAGTGCACAATTATCTTCACTCTCTTCCGTAGAAGCTCCAAGATGAGGTATTGCAAGTACTCCTTCCATATCTCTTATATGCTCGTTCGGAAAGTCCGTTACATACCTTTTTACCTTGCCTGATTTGAGTGCCTTAGCCATATCCTTATCATTTACCAGCTTATCTCTTGAAAAATTAAGTATAACCACCTCATCCTTCATAAGACTTAGGCTCTCTTCATTGATCATTCCGGTATTTTCATCCGTAAGCGGCATATGAAGACTTATATAATCACAATTTTCATATATTTTATGTATATCCGTTATAGGATGTACCCTTCTTGAAAGCCTGAAGGCGGCATTTACCGTCATGTAAGGATCATAACCGTATACTTCCATTCCAAGAGATGACGCGGCATTAGCCACCTCTGAGCCTATAGCTCCAAGTCCTATAACTCCAAGTTTTTTATTCTTTATTTCATGCCCGGCAAATCTTGATTTGGCTTTTTCCACTTCCTTAGCTATATTAGGGTTATCCATTACGGACTTGACCCACTCTATACCGCCTATTACATCTCTTGCAACTATAAGCATGGCAGCTATCACAAGCTCCTTTACGGAATTGGCATTGGCTCCCGGAGTGTTAAATACCACGATTCCTTCTTCGGAACACCTGTCTACCGGTATATTATTGACCCCTGCTCCGGCTCTTGCAATTGCCACCAAGTCCCCTGAAAACTCGGTATCATGCAAAGAAGCGGAGCGTACTAAAAGTGCATCTGCCTCTGATATATTATCCGTAAATGTATAATCCTCGCTAAAGCTGTCCAAACCCACCTTTGATATGCTGTTTAAGCAATGTATCTTTTTCATATTTCCCCCTTAATTCCTGCTTTCAAAATCCCTCATAAACTCTACCAGTTTTTCAACACCCTCTATCGGCATGGCATTATATATACTTGCCCTCATGCCGCCTACACTTCTGTGTCCCTTAAGCTCTACAAAGCCTGCACTTGCAGCCTCGGCTATAAACTTGGCATCAAGCTTTGTATCACCGCTTACAAAGCACACATTCATATAAGATCTGTCTTCTTTTCTTACTGTAGGCTTAAATAGTTTGCTTTCGTCAAGAAAGTCATAAAGTATAGCCGCCTTCTTTTTATTAATTTCTTGAATTTTCTCAAGTCCGCCCTTTGCCTTAAGCCACTTAAAGACTTTACCGCATATGTATATGCCGTAAGTAGGAGGCGTATTGTATAAGGAATCATTGTCGGCATGTGTTTTGTACTTGAGCATAGTCGGAGTCTTCTCATACACATCTTCCCTTATGAGATCTTCTCTGATAATTACTATAACCACTCCGGCAGGACCTACATTTTTTTGAGCTCCGGCATAAATCAGGGCATATTTACTTACATCTATAGGCTCTGAAAGTATGCAGGAAGAAAGGTCTGCCACCAGATCCTTGCCCTTTGTATCCGGCAGGGTATGGAATTTTGTACCGTAAATAGTGTTGTTTTCGCAAATATGCACATAGTCCGAATCTTTTGCTATATCAAGGTTGCTGCAATCAGGTATATAGGAAAAGGTCTTATCCTCACTGGAAGCCACTACTCTGGCATCTCCATATACTAAAGCTTCTTTATAAGCCTTCTTAGCCCATTGACCTGTAAGTATGTAGTCCGCCTTTTTATTCTTCATTAAGTTAAGAGGCACCATGGCAAATTGCTGATGTGCTCCGCCTTGTAAGAATAATACCTTGTAATTGGAAGGTATATTAAGAAGCTCTGCTAAATCTTCTTTCGCCTCGGTAATAATCTTATTAAAAGTCTTGGATCTGTGACTCATTTCCATAACGGATATACCGCTGTTTTCGTAACTAAGCATCTCGTCCGCTGCTTCTTTTAGCACTTCCTTAGGCAGTACCGCAGGACCTGCACTGAAATTATATACTTCTTTCATAATAACCCTCCTCTGAAATATTAAAATAGGGCAATCGTCTATGCGTTGCCCATTAAAAAGTCTTAATGTATTATTTATTAAATAATTACCCAAATCCTACTGATTTCTACAGATGCCCACCTTTTATCAGGCAGCAGCCCCAACTACAGGCTCTTACTTCGCCTTCTAGCTGTAAAAATCATCAACGAATTTGGGCAATTATCCTGTTAACAATGCACTATACACTTTTATTGTTAAATGCATTCTATATTTTTAATATTTATTTGTCAATAATAAATCAATTTTATTTTTTATAGAAAGTTACAGTTTTGGTAGTTTAGATATACATATATAATATACCAAATGAAAGCTTGCTTTCAGGTGTATATTATATATGTATATCTATCAGGCTGGTGCCGGAATTCATCCTCATCTAATTTATAGATAAAAATGAAATATTTTTAGTTTTTTTGACGAAGATAATTACCTACCTAAACTGCAACACACTTCATAACAGTTTGTTTGTAATGAAAATTAAACTCTTTTATCTTTTTTAACAAAGATGAATGACCTACCCAAGCTGTAACAATTTATTGGAGTTTAGATCTATTTGACAATGTATACTATTTGTATTATTATTGTAAGCAAAAAGGAGATGATAACAATGGCAACAAGCCCCACCCAAATCCGTATAGATGCGGATATAAAAAAACAAGCCAATAGTCTTTTCAATGAACTTGGTATGGATATGTCCTCTGCCGTTAATATTTTTCTTCGCCAATGTATTCTCCACAGGGGACTACCTTTTAATGTGGAGCTTCCTGAATATAATGAAGAAACACTTAATGCAATGGATGAAGCCAAAAATATATCTCGAAATCCTGACATCAAGGGATATTCCTCTATGGAAGAGTTGAAAAAAGCTCTTTTATCCGACTAATGTATACAGTAAAATTTACAGCTACTTATAAAAAAAGTTATAAGCGTATAGTAAAGCGTGGGCTTGATGTTTCGGCTTTGGATAAAGTAATTGATGAGCTGCGTCAGGGTAATGCTCTTGATCCAAAGTATAAAGACCACAGCTTAAAAGGTAGGTTTTCAGATTTTCGTGAGTGTCATATAAAACCTGATTGGCTGCTTATATATCTAATTGAAGATGACATACTTACACTTACTTTAGTAGATACAGGCAGCCATTCTGATTTATTTAAGCTTTAGGAACACCTAAAGCTTAAATATATTTCGACCACTACATATCTCTCTCATCAAAGACTTCGGAAATAGCCGCTCCCGGTGATACCATAGGAAATACCTTGATGTCCGAATCTATTTGACAGTCTACCACTACCGGTTCTTTTTGATTGATAGCTTCCGTAAGTACCGGAACTACCTCTTCAAGTTTTGTTATCCTGTATGCCTTAGCTCCCATAGCTTCTGCAAGCTTTACAAAATCAACCTTATCTACCAGGGTGGTATGTGAGTACCTCTTTTCGTAATACAGATCCTGCCACTGTCTTACCATACCGAGTACATGATTATTTATAACCAATTGCACTATAGGAATATTATTTCTTACCGCAGTTGCTATTTCATTAAAATTCATACGAAAACATCCGTCTCCGGCAATATTTACCACAAGTCGGTCGGGAAATGCCACCTTTGCTCCCATAGCCGCTCCAAGACCGTATCCCATAGTACCGAGACCGCCTGAGGTAAGGAAGGTTCTTGGCTTTGAGAAGTTGTAAAATTGTGAGGTCCACATTTGATGCTGACCTACCTCAGTAACAACTATAGTATCCTCGGGGCTTATTCTATCCAAAACCTCTATAACATACTGACCTGTAAGCTTATCGGCATCATACTTTAGAGGATGTCTTTCCTTTAACTTATTGATATGAGCGATCCACTCATCATGTCTTTTGGGTGTAAGCTTGGAGTTGAGTTTTTTAAGTACCTCTTTGGCATCTCCCACTATACCCTTGTATACGGCTACATTCTTACCTATCTCGGACGAGTCTATATCTATATGAACAATATTGGACTTTACGGCAAATTTGGAAGAATTGCCTATAATTCTGTCTGAAAATCTTGCACCTATAACTATAAGCAGATCGCACTCGGATATACCGAGATTACTGGTCTTGGTTCCGTGCATTCCCACCATGCCGGTATATAATTCATCATAAGAGGAAAATGCTCCCCTTGCCATTATGGTACTTGCAAGCGGTGAATTTATCTTATGGGCAAGTACGGTCACTTCCTCGGCGGCACCTGAGGATATAACCCCTCCACCTACCAATATATAAGGCTTATTCGACTTATTTATCAAGTCGATAAGTTCATCTATATCTTTTTCATTTACCTCTATCTTTTTATCGGTATCCGCTGATATTTCCTTAAATTCATATTCGAAAGAATCTCCGGTAACATCCTTGGTTATATCTATAAGTACAGGTCCCGGACGACCGCTTCTTGCTATCTCAAAAGCATTTCGTATGGTATCTGCAAGCTCGTTGCCGTCTTTTACCTGAAAATTAGCCTTGGTAATAGGCTTGGTTACACCGCAAATATCTATCTCCTGAAAGGAATTTTTGCCGAGCAGGTTTTTAGCAACATTACAAGTAATTGCTACAATAGGTATTGAATCCATATAAGCGGTAGCTATACCCGTTACTATATTGGTAGCCCCCGGTCCGCTGGTAGCCAGACATACTCCGACCTTGCCGCTTGCCCTTGCATATCCGTCAGCCGCATGGGATGCAGCCTGCTCATGTGCGGTCAGTATGTGCCTTATTGCATCCGAATTTTTATATAAAGCATCATATATATTAAGTATAGCACCGCCGGGGTAGCCGAATACGGTATCTACTCCCCGCTCTTTTAAGCACTCTACAACTATTTCCGCCCCTTTTAACATTGCCATAACATTCTCCTGCCTTTCAAAAATCTTTATTAATGCATAAACTAATCTTCTATGGAAAGTATCGCTCCTCTGGGTGCGCTTGTTACCAACTTTCTATATCTTTTAAGGTAGCCTCCCACCTCATTTATACGAGGCTTCCATTCTTTTCTTCTTTTTTCAAACTCTTCATCACTTACTCTGGCATTGATAGTATTTGCATTGATATCTATATCTATAATATCTCCGTCTTTCAGTAAACCTATAGGTCCGCCGGATACTGCCTCGGGTGCCACATGACCGATTGATGCTCCACGGCTTGCACCTGAAAATCTTCCGTCAGTAATAAGTGCTACTGTGCTGTCAAGTCCCATACCGGCTATGGCTGAGGTAGGATTTAACATCTCCCTCATACCCGGACCGCCCTTTGGACCTTCGTATCTTATAACCACTACATCACCTGAAACTATATCTCCGCCCTTTATAGCCGCTACCGCATCCTCTTCACAGTCGAATACTCTAGCCGGACCGCTGTGCTTTAACATTGAATCAAGCACAGCACTTCTTTTTACTACGCAGGACTCAGGTGCTATATTTCCTCTGAGTACCGCTATACCTCCGGTATTGGAATAAGGATTTTCTATCGGTCTTATAGTTTCCTCATCTAAGATCCTTGAATGTGCTATATTCTCTCCTACGGTTTTTCCGGTAACCGTCATACAATCAAGGTTTATTAAGTCTTTCTTTGAAAGTTCATGCATAACGGCATATATTCCGCCTGCTGCATACAAATCCTCCATATATGTATGTCCTGCCGGAGCAAGATGGCAAAGGTTAGGTGTTCTTGCACTTATTTCATTGGCTATATCAACATCAAGATGCACTCCGGCTTCATAAGCCACAGCCGGCAAATGCAGCATTGAGTTGGTAGAGCAGCCCAGTGCCATATCCATAGCCAAGGCATTCATAAATGCTTCCTTAGTCATAATATCCCTGGGTCTTATATTTTTTTCAAGCATTTCCATTACCGCATATCCCGCCTTTTTGCCAAGTCTTAATCTTTCGGAATACACCGCCGGTATGGTTCCATTTCCCTCTAATCCCATACCAAGCACCTCTGTAAGGCAGTTCATGGAATTGGCAGTATACATACCTGAGCAGGAGCCGCAGGTAGGGCATACCTTTTTTTCATAATCCATGACCTCATCCAGATCCATAAAGCCTGCCGCATAAGAACCTACCGCCTCAAACATACTTGAAAGCGAGGTCTTTTGTCCCTTGATTCTTCCTGCAAGCATAGGACCGCCACTTACAAATACAGTCGGCACATTAAGTCTTGCCGCTGCCATCAAAAGCCCGGGTACATTCTTATCACAGTTAGGAACCATGACCAGAGCGTCAAATTGATGTGCCATAGCCACACACTCCGTAGAGTCGGCTATTAAATCTCTGGTCGCAAGCGAGTACTTCATACCCACATGACCCATGGCTATACCATCACATACCGCTATCGCCGGAAATACTAAAGGCATACCGCCTGCCTCGGCAACTCCAAGCTTGATAACATCTACCAATTTATCTATATTGGTATGCCCCGGAACTATCTCATTAAACGAACTTACAATACCTATAATAGGTTTTTTCATTTCCTCCGGAGTAAATCCCAGTGCATTGAGCAATGAACGACCGGGAGCCTGCTGCATACCTTTTTTCATCTTATCAGACTGCATAAAATTAATTTCCTCTTTCTTTATGATTTATCTTAAAGTTAAGCCGGCTTAGATATACATGTATAATATATTAAATAAAAGCCTGCTTTCAGGTGTATATTATATATGCATATAACTAAGCCGCTTAAACTGTAACTGATTTATGTCTATATATTAAGTATATAATATTTTAAATACTTATTACCTATTTTACCGGACTATAAATTTTATATCTTAAACTTTATATCTTAGTGTATTGACCTGTTGATATTTAAGCTTACTGCCATCTTGAGTAAGACTACATTAGTTTATATTCTCCAGTATTAAATCGGTTATTTCTTTTGTACCTAAATAATTTTTCTTATCTTCACTTATATCTATAGTTCTTGCTCCGGACTCAAGTACCGCTTCAACCGCTGCCTCAACCGCCTTTCTTTCTTTATCAAGTCCCAGAGAAATACCAAGAAGCATTGCCGCACTTATAATAGTAGCTATAGGATTGGCTATGCCTTTACCCTTAATATCGGGAGCTGAACCGTGGCTTGGCTCATAAAGACCGAAGCTTGTATCATTAAGACTTGCCGAACTTAACATACCTATTGAACCGGTAAGTACACTTGCCTCGTCAGACAGTATGTCTCCAAACATATTTTCAGTAAGTATTACATCAAATTCAGATGGATTTACTATAAGCTGCATGGCACAGTTATCCACCAACATATGGTTTAGTTTAACTTCACTGTAATCTCTTGCCACTTCTTCAACCACACTTCTCCAAAGCCTTGATGAGTCAAGTACATTTGCCTTGTCTACACTTGTAAGCTTGCCCTTTCTTTTTGCTGCCAGCTCAAATGCCTTTATAGCAACTCTTCTGATCTCGTCCTCACTGTAATTAAGAGTATCCGTGGCTATTCTTTTTGAGTTCTCAACTCTTGTACTTCTTTCTCCGAAATACAAGCCTCCGGTAAGTTCCCTTACTATCATTATATCAAAACTGTCCTTTACCGCTTCCTCTTTCAGCGGACAAGCCTTTGCAAGACTTTTATAAAGATATACCGGTCTTAAATTGGCAAATAGATTAAGTCCCTTTCTGAGTTTCAAAAGTCCGGCTTCAGGTCTTTTATCAACATCTATACCGTACCAAGCTTTATTGGAAGTATCACCGCCAACCGCTCCAAGCAAAACCGCATCACAGGCTTTGGCAAGTGCCAGATTGTCATCCGTAAGCGAAGTCTTGTACTTATCTATAGAGCAACCGCCCATATCTATGTCAACATACTCAAAGCTATGTCCATAGACTAAAGTTATTTTGTCTAAAACCCTCTTAGCCTGTGTTACGATCTCCGGACCTATACCGTCTCCTTCAATAATTCCCAACCTTGCCTTCATAAAAACCCCCTCATCAAAAAATGTTTAATCAACTATAAGATAGGCTCTTGCAATTAATTAACGGCATAGCACCATTGTCATTTCCCTCTATAGTTTTCTTTATATCTTATTATTGTAAAATCAAGATATAACAATATCTTTCAATAACGATTAAAGACCTCCTGTATTTGCTTTAACAAGCTGCTACGCAAAGAAGCTTATTAATGTTGCCTGCCTGAGTTCGTGTAAACCTGTCCAAAGTAAGATATTGATTAATGTAAAGCCTTCTATAATTTTCTAAACTAATTAAAGGGAGCTGTAAAAACAGCCCCCTTTAGAAGCTTAGGGTAATTTTACTATTTTTTTCAAAAAATTCAAGTTTATACTACATAAAGCACCTGTATCTGCTATACCATATAATAATACATGCTATAACCCGGTACATACATTTAAAAGCCTGTTTATTACTGATAATCTGCCAATATAATATCATCTTTTATAAAAGATTTAAGTCTTGCATTAATAATAGCATTTCTTGCAGCTTCTTTATATGGCAGCGCCACCTTAATATACTCCTTGCTGTGACCTAAGATATACCTCCTACCTTCATGCTCAAATTCACCTTCTATAAGCACCTCTACCTCACAGCCAAGTTTATCCTCCAAAAACTTTCTTGTTATCGACTTTTGCATAGCCAGCAAAAGATTAACTCTCCTTGTTTTATCCTTATTGCCAAGGGTCTCTTTCATAGTAGCCGCCTTAGTACCTTCTCGCTTGGAGTAGGGGAATACATGAAGCTCAAAAAACTCAATTTCCTTAATATACTCAAGCGATTCTATAAAGTCTTCCTTAGTTTCGCTTGGAAAGCCTGCTATTATATCAGTAGTCAGTGCCGGCATATCAAAGTACTTTCTTATAAGCCTTACTCCCTCTTTAAACTCCAAGGCACTATATCTTCTGGACATAGCCTTTAATGTAGTATCGGAGCCGCTTTGTAAAGAAAGATGAAAATGCGGACAGAAGTTTTCAAGTTTTGAAAGTCTTTTTACAAACTCCTCGGTAACCACTCTGGGTTCCAGTGAACTTATCCTAAGTCTCTTAACTCCTTTTATCTTAGCAACTGCTTCCACCAGTTCTATAAGCTTAATTTTTTCTTCAAAATCCAATCCGTAAGAAGATATATGTATGCCTGTGAGTACCACTTCCTTGTAGCCTACATTTACCAAGTCCCTTACTTCTTTTTCTATCTCTTCTATACTTCTGCTTCTTACTCTACCCCTTGTATAGGGTATGATGCAATAAGAACAAAATTGATTACAGCCGTCTTGTATCTTTATAAAGGCTCTGGTATGCTCCTTATGTTTAAGCACCCTAAACTCTTCATATTCCTTGATTTTACTTATATCTAACACAAAATCACCGGATATATCTACAGTATCCGGATCCTGATGTTCATAATAATTATTTATAATATCGGCAATTTTATTTTTCATGTTATTGCCTATGATAATGTCTATTTTTTCGTCCTGTTTTATCGACTTTGCAGCTGCCTGCACATAGCAGCCGACTGCGACTACTATAGCCTCGGGATTATCTTTTTTAGCCTTATGCAACATTTGTCTTGATTTCCTGTCTGCCATATTTGTAACAGAGCAGGTATTTACGACATAAATGTCAGCCTTATCATCAAAATCAACTATGCTGTAGCCGGCTCTTTGCATCAGTTCTTGCATAGCTTCTGTTTCATATATATTTACTTTACAACCTAAGGTATGAAATGCAACCTTCTTCAAAATTTAATACTCCTATTCCGCTGTGGGTTAGTATGTTGAGGGGGACAAACCATATCTTTCTCGGACACGCTCCCTTAACCAAAACCTCGCAGCGGTACTAAGCCTTCCCTTCGTCTTGCGACTCGGTAAGGCAAGTACCGGCGATCCCAGACTGTCCTCGAAAGATATGTTTAATTGTCTATGTTGTGCACATTCATCAATTCTTTAATGATCATAGCTTGTTCATATACTAAGCACACAGTACAAGCCACTTACCTTGCATCATATACTATAATTCCGTCACATATCGTCAGCAGTACCTTGCCCTTTAACTTAGTTCCGAGCCAAGGACTGTTTGATGATTTACTCCTTGACTTATCATAGTTCCAGTATTTATCAGGGTCAAATATTACCACATCAGCCACGCCGTCTTCTTTTACCGCTCCACCCTCAAGATTGTAAAGTAGTGAGGGTGCATAGGTCATACAATTTATAAGCTGGCTTAACTTAAGGTAGCCTGTATCAACCAGGTTCATAATTCCAAGTGATAAAGAAGTCTCAAGTCCTATCATACCGCTTGGTGCTTCGGTAAATTCTCTTTCCTTTTCTTCTTTACTGTGTGGTGCGTGATCCGTTGCAATTATATCTATAGTACCGTCTTTTAGTCCTTCTATTATAGCCAGTCTATCTTCTTCAAGCCTTATGGGAGGGTTTACCTTTGCCAAAGTACCGTATTTGAGTACCGCATCTTCGGTCAGGCTAAAATGATGAGGACTGGCTTCTGCATGAACTCTTGCCCCCTGTCTTTTAGCCCTCCTGATCCAGTCCACTGTTTCTTTGGCACTTACATGCTGTATACAAATACTGGCTCCGGTTTGCAAAGCTATCTTACAGTCTCTTTCAACCATCATAGTCTCTGCCGCCCTGTCAGCTCCGGTAAGACCGAGTCTAATAGCAACCTCTCCGGCATTAATTCCTGCCTCGGTTACATATCTGGGATCTTCCTCATGAAATGCCAAAGGAAGCTTAAGTATCCTAGCCTGTCTCATCGCCTCTTTTACCAGTTCCGCATCGGTTAACGGAAGTCCGTCATCCGTAAATCCTACAACTCCCGCCTCTCTAAGCTCCCTCATATTGACAAGCTCTTCACCTCTCATAAGTTTGGTTATATTAGCACAAGTCCTTACTCTTATACCGGTTTTTCTTCCCTTTTTTATAACTTCAAGTATAGCCTCTTTGTTATCAAGGCTCGGCTTGGTATTTGCCATACCTATTATAGTTGTAAATCCTCCTGCCTTTGCTGCTTCGGCAGCCGAATTGATATCTTCTTTATAGCAAAATCCCGGTTCTCTCATATGCACATGGCTGTCAATAAGCCCCGGAGCCGCAACCAAACCCGAACAGTCTATTATCTCTAAGCGTTCGCCCTTGGCTCTGGCTATCATATCTGCTTCAAGGTCAAGATTATCAGATATTTTAATAATCTTTCTCTCCGCAATAAGTATGTCTTTCACATCATCAGTCCTGCTTGCAGGATCTATTAGCCTGGCGGCTTTAAGCATTAACATAAATAATACTCCTTATCTTGGATTTAATTTACTTTGAAAATATGCAACAGTTTTACCGGTCGGATATATACAGCAAGCTGATATCCTCATTATAAAATATAACAGTTTAGTTAGGCCATTTATATTAGTAAAAAAACTAACTGTTGTAGCGACTTAATCGGCATTTCCCAAAAAAGCCCTAGTTCTTTCATGTTTGGAATTAAAGATTTCCTCAGGACTTCCCTCTTCTATGATTTCACCATCTGCCATAAATATAAGTCTATCGCTTACCTCCTTGGCAAATTCCATATCGTGAGTTACTATAAGCATGGCTATATGCAGATCTGTTAATGATTTGATCAGCTTAACAAGCTCCTTGCTAAGTTGCGGATCAAGAGCTGAGGTCGGCTCATCAAACAAAAGTATCTTAGGTCTTAATGCCAAAGCCCTTGCTATCGCCACTCTTTGCTGCTGACCTCCCGAAAGCTGATACGGATATGCATTTTCCTTATCCGAAAGACCTATTTTACCAAGTAAATCTCTTGCAATTTCTACAGCCTCTTCCTTACTTTTCTTTTGAACTCTTACAGGTGCATCAATTATATTCTTAAGCACACTCATGTGCGGAAACAAGTTAAATTGTTGAAATACCAGCCCGAAACATGAGCTTATGTCCTTAAGAGCCTTCGCATCCTTGTATACACTCTTTTCATCAACGCTTTTTACGGCTTCCATATCCATATATGAAATACTCCCCTTATCAAGAGTTTCCAAAAATGTAGCACATCTTAAAAGTGTTGATTTACCCGAGCCTGACGGACCTATTATTGACACAACCTCCGCCTTATCAACCTTAAGCGATATATCCTTTATAACCTCTGTACCGTCAAAACTCTTTGCCGCATTTTGTATATTTAATATATTCATAACCTCACCTCTATCTGTAATACTCTAATCTTTTTTCAATGCCGTTCATGATGAATTCCACTATGAAATTAAATACATAGTAAATGCAAGCCGCTACCACAAAAGGCACCATACTGGTACTGCTGCTTGCCAGAGCCTTAGCTCTGCTAAACATTTCCAAAACAGATATAGTAAATGCAAGTGAAGTATCCTTTATCAAGGTAATTACCTCATTGGTAATAGACGGGAGTATCCTTTTTATTACCTGTGGAAGAATAATTACCATAAATGTCTGTGTCTTAGTATAACCCAAAAGCTTTGCAGCCTCGTATTGCCCCCTGCCTATAGACTGAATACCGCCTCTGTAGATCTCGGCAAAGTAAGCCGCATAATTGATCACAAAACCGATCAATGCCGCTATAATTCTATAATTATCCACAACCTTTATACCGAATATATAATAAGGTCCGAAGTACACCACCATAAGTTGCAGCATAAGCGGAGTACCCCTCATAATAGAAATATATATACTTGCCGGTATTCTGATTGCTTCTATTTTGCTCATTCTCGCAAATGCAACCAAAAGCCCTAAGGGCAAGGATAAAATCAAAGTTACAGAAAATATAAGTATACTGAAAAGCATACCTTCTGATAATTGTGTCAATATATTCAATATATCTATCAAACGCATATCAATACCCCTTATTTATTTTAACATATAGTTTAACATAAGCAAAGGGGCAGATATATTATATCATGCCCCCAAATATTTATTACTTAAACTCCCAATCTGTCAGCCTTTTCCACATCACATAAATCCATGCGAATTTAACCTTATTTAAGCATCTTAGATCAACTCTTATAATGCTAAGACCGACACCTGTTACTTAATAGTAGTTACATCTGTGTCAAACCATTTTTCCGATACAGACTTTAATGTTCCGTCTGCTGCCATTTCCACAAGTGTCGCATCTACGGCATCTCTTAATGCGGTATTACCCTTCTTAAATCCTATTCCGTACTCTTCTGTTGCTATAGGCTCATCTTCAAGTATAATATACTTGCCGTCTCCTCTTTTCTTTAATTGGTAACCTGCAACTATTATATCCATAGCTACCGCATCGGTTGCACCCATCTCCAAGTCTTGGAATGCGGTGTTGTAGTCAGCTGTAGTAATAAGTTCTGCAAAACTGTCTGAAAGCTCTTTATTCTCCGCTAATGCCTTCTCTCCTGAAGAGTCAGTTTGAACTTCTACCTTCTTACCCTTTAATTCCTCAACCTTAGTTATACCGGAATCCTTGCTTACAACAAATACCTGTTTATTTTCCATATATGGCTTAGACCATGTATAATCATTCTCTCTTCCTGTAATTGTAAAACCGTTCCAGATTACATCGATATTGCCGCTCTCAATCTCCATTTCCTTAGCATCCCATGCTATAGGCTGATACTTTATTTCCATACCGAGTCTTTTTGCAACTTCAGCCGCAAGCTCAAGGTCAAAACCCGTAAACTCACCATTATCATCCACAAATCCCATAGGTGGGAAATCCTGATCAAAACCTACTGTAAATACACCGTCTGCATCTATAGCTTCCATATCTACACCACTTTCCTTAGAAGAAGCTTCCGCACTGCTTGTAGCCTTAGCACTTGCCGATGACTCTGAAGAAGCCTGTGAACTCTCGGCACTGCCGCCTGAACAAGCTGCCAGTAAAAACATAGACATAACACATGCACAACCTAACAATAAATTTTTTCTCATAATACCCACCCTTAAGCAATATTGTGAGTTGATAAAATACCAACTACTAAAACAACTGCTTACCTTTCTTTATTAGTTGATTTACTTTCTTATATTAGCATGGTGATATGGTAGCATACTAAAGCGAAAAAGTAAAGTACTTTTTTGATATTTTTTCCAAATAAATGATTTGTCGGGGAGTTGGCAACATAAACAATTATAATAGTTTGTGATTATTAGTTTATAAAAAACTCCGTATAATTCAATCATACTCGCAACCCTTTCTCAAAGCTT
>ERZ773069.459-NODE-459-length-27752-cov-9.310070_pt1 | contig 27752 bp, 22 predicted proteins | sample MGYA00580619_ERZ773069 | MGnify/ENA primary metagenome ERZ773069 (study PRJEB29015, sample SAMEA2738007) | human oral metagenome | biome: human oral; feature: human-associated habitat; material: dental | place: China | collected 2108 ...
ATGGGATGGTGCACAGGTAAGAGGTTGGTAGGAGAGTTTCAGGCTGTGGACTTTTTTGTTTCGAAGGGCCGGTACACAAGAAAGAAGCGACCGGCGGCAGTTTCCATTGTGTACCATCGCCCTGTGACGCACGAGAAGCTGTTTTAAGCCCTATGAAATGTTTTAGAGTAAGTTTCTATGGGTTTTACTGTTCAGTTTGATTTAGAGGCATTCTCGTTGATGAGACAGGGTTTTGAAACGATGGGGTCACATTGTCCGTCTTTTGTGAAAAGATTTTTTGCAAAGAAAGTCCGTCTCGATTTCGTCTGACGCACCAGAATCCGTTTTAAGCCCCGTGAAAAGCATGAGGGTAAGTTTCTATGGGTTTTACCGTTTCGTTTGATTTAGGGGCATTCTCGTGCGTCAGACGGGCTTTTCTACTGTTTTTGCGCGGCAATTTTTTCTTGAAAAAAGTTTTGAAAAAAATCTTGACACGCTATATCTTATATATTATAATGAGGGCACAACGAAGTTGACGAAAGGTTCGTCACACGATTATGAGGAGGTTTGTATGAATTATAAGTGCAAGGGCGGTAACGTTGACAGAAACTTTGTGGTCGTCTTTTACGAGGCGGGTCGCTTTGACGGTCAGGGCGGTAAGAACTATGTGGATGTGATGGTCGATGCGCGCGACCAGAAGATTCCGGAGACGCCGGGCTATCACAACAACCTTCACATCGGAACGCACGCGAAGAAGGTGAAGGACGAGAAGGGCGCCTGGGTCGATGCGGTCGATCCGAAGACCGGTCAGAAGGAGTACAGCAATTACCAGACTTACAGTGATACCCAGATGGATGCTCTTAAGAAGGCGGCAGGCGATAACTTCGTCAGAATTCCGGGCAAGGTTAATGAGAAGGGTGTACAGCACAGCGATACGCTTGTGTACGGTGTGAAGGGTGACATTTTCCTCGGAAAGAACGGCGGGTCGCTGATTAACATCGGACTCAAGGAAGGCGCAAAGGCGCTCGCCCCGTCTGATTTTAAGATCACCGAGACCACGCTTCAGGAGCAGTTTGATTTCATGAAGGCCGAGTCCGAGAGAAAGAAGGCTGATCTCGCCAAGTCTGCCGAGGCAGAAAAGACCGAGAAGGCGGCAGAGAAGACGGAAGAGCCGAAGAAGAAGGCTACGAAGGCTAAGGCTTCGAAGGTGAAGGCTTCGAAGGCGAAGAAGGCACCGGAGGCAGAAGCGAAGAGCGTTGATGCAGAGCCGGAGTTTGATTGACAGATGAGAAGGAGCAGGCTTTATAGCCTGCTCTTTTTTCAAAACAGGAGGTTTGTATGGAAAACAAAGGCACGATGCAATACTTTCAGGAGTTTGCGTTTTATCGTTCTGTTGAGACATTAAATGCAATGCTTACGGATCGGGGCGATAATCCGATTACTTCTTCGCAGGGGCGCGGGTTCCGCGATAAGTTTCTAAAAGAACTTGAACTTCCGGATATGTCGCATCCCATTCCGCAGGCTGATTTTGTCGGTACTTGTAATAAAGTCTTTAAGGATTTTTGCGGCGAAGAGATTCCCGACCGGTACGGCGAGTATGTAAAGTTTTTCAGGTCTTATACCGGAATCGGTTCGAACACAAAAGAAGCGGTACTTCCGATTTCGCCGTATGATCCGAAATTCTCTCAATTCGGGAGCATGTTAAAGGCGGGAGCGGAACTTCGGTTTGTTCCCGATGAAGCACTCATCGCACAGTATGAAGGTTCGCCGCTTTCGCTTCGCGAGAACAGAGATCGCCGCTTTTTTTCGACACCGCTTCTTCGTGAAACCGAATTTGGTTTTACAAAGGCCGGTATGCTCGCTACGCAGGATGATGCGACCGGTCTTACGAGACTTATGCGTTTTATGAGCCCGAAGGAGTTTGAGGCGGCATCGGATTGGCTCTCTAAGCTTCCTCCGGGAGAGGGTATGTCCAAAAAGGGTGTCGATCGCGCCGTTGCTATTTTCGAATATCTTCAGGAAGAGGGCATTCCGTATTCTGTGAAGGCAGACGGCAATATCGGTCAGCTTACGGCAAAGCTTGAAGGTTCCGGCATCTCGGTTCGCGTTGCCGATACGAGAGAGAACGAACATTTTGTCGGTCGCGTGTATGATGGCAATTCGCTGATTTATTACAGCACGAATCACCGTGACGGGAAGAAGTTTGCGGCATATGAGAACCCTACGCCGTCAGAGTGTGTCGATCTTTTAAAGTTTCGGCTCGGTCAGCCGGTTTACAGGCCGGGACATGAAGGTGAAGAAAATTATCGTGTCGGACTTGCCGCAACTTATAATGTCGAGCGTTACGACCCGAAACTGAAACAACGGGCGATTTTTAAAACCAATGCTTCTTATATCGCCGGTGAGTCTTTTTCTGCGGCGGTTAAGCGTTATACCGAGAACGGTGTGCCGACCGATGACGGCGCGGTTGTGTCGATTTACATGAAGGGCGCAGGGAGACAGCCGATTTACTTCGGGCGGGATTCCGATGCAGAGACTTTTCTTGATAACGCAATCGACAGCGCAAAGCGGAACTTAATCGACCGGCTTGAAATCGACAAACTGTTTTCGTTCGCAGAGGAACACGCAAACGAGCCGGATGCCGTGCCGGATTTTAGCCCCGACCCGGAACTCTCAAAGGTGCAGGCAGAGTGCTTTAGCCTTATCCGGGGCGAGATTCCGAATCTTATTAAGCCGGGCGCAGAGTTTGATTCTTATTATGACAAACTCATGAACGCCGAAGAGTTATCGGATCAAGAACTTAAGGCAATTCAGTCTATGCGCTATATTGGTGACGCGAAAGAACAGATTACGCAGTTTGTTGCCGATTTTGCCGAAGAGATGATCGGATCGCGCCAAATTAACCCGAAAGATGGCAAGCGCTTTGATCTTGTGAATACGGCGCGCTACATGGACACGAATTTTTCTGTATTTAAGAATAACGAAGACCTGATTGCCGCAGTCGAGAGGGTTCACATTAAAGGCGAAGAACTTCGCGGTGATACTTTTTATCACGACATGGTGCGCGATAAGCTGATTGATTTCGATGTTTTTCATGCTGTGCCCATGTCGGAACACCCGAATCCGATGATGCGCCGCTTCGGAGAAGTAATCCGTGAGACGATCGAGACAAGCGGCGGTTATGTTATGCCGGAAGACCTTCTTGTGGATCAGAACGGTGTTGTAAGCTATTACGCTTACCGGAGAATCGGAATGAATCCTGATTCGGAAGAAGCTAATGTCAACAATACGGTTAGAGGCAAGATCGGTCAGATTTTCGTGCCGGATGAGCGCGGTGTCATTGAGACAAAGTTCGCAAGTTCCAAGAACTATTATTCCGTGCCTGGCTATGAAGCCTATGTTCTTCCGCAAAAGTTCGGTGAAAACAAGAGTCTCGAAGAGAGAACCAGACTTCGCGGATTCGAACAGCTTATGTCCGATCAGCTTCGGTATACCGTGCGGCGCGATTTTGTAACCTCGCGCGGAGACACGGGAAGTAAGACTTCGGTCAGTTCTGTGTATAGACGCCTTTACGATACGAGACACCCGCTTGATTATTTCGAGCGCGGCAAAGAAGACAAGATGCCGGAAGACTGGCAGAAGGCCATCATCGAAACCGAGGCGCGGCGTGTTAAGTACGATAAGGCATTTCAGCAGGGTTCTACACTGAACGCTGTGTACTTTGTGAAAAACGGCATGGCTGACCTTCGAAACGATAGCTTTATGACTCCGCTTAATTTATCCGGCGGGCGAGACATGTCGATTCTTACTCCCGAAGGTGACGGTTATTTTGATCCGACACTTACCGGCGGCGGCACGAATCAAGGCACGGTTCGTTTTTTAACCGAAGGCGCCGTTGTGAATCCTGACGGAAGCATCACGAAGAGTGATATAAGCGACCGTTCGCCTCTCATGAAGCATCCCGATATGCGGTTTTCGGATTTCGACCCGTTTGATAGACAGCAGATGGTTTCGTCTAATATTTTTCAGGCGTCTTCGATTACGGAGCCGGTCGGTGTCGCGATGATGACTTGCGGCGGTTGGAACATGGATGACGGTGTTGTGGTCTCTAAAAAGTTTGCGGAAACGCACATGGTTCGCGGCGCGGGTGACGAACTTCGCCCTATGGTTGTCGGCGACAAGATTTCGGATTTTCACGGTAACAAGGGTACGATTGCTTTAATCGTTGATCCCGATATGGATCCCGAAGAGGCTAAGAAAGAAAAGATCAGTAGAGTTGTCGATGTTTTTAAGAATAACCCGAATCTTTCGGTTGTCATGGCCCCGTTCTCGGCGGTTTCGAGATTTAACGGCGGTTCTGCGAGAGAACTCATGCAGAATACGAGCGATTTAAAGCTTGCTGACGGGGTTGTTCCGGGCGGTATCGGTGAAGTTAAGTTTATTGTCACCCACATGTCCGTTGATGTTAAGACCAAGGTTTACGATGACGATGCCGTTGACCTCGGAAAGGGCAGAAAAGCGTCCAGTCAGCTTGCGTGGGCCCTTAACGCTTATGATGCGAATGCCGTCATGAGAGAGATGTACGGGAGCAATAAAAAGGCGACCGTTGCGCTCCGTGAGTATCTCATGGTTCTCGGTTACGATATGGACGGCAAGGGCAAGTTTTTAACAGAATATACGCCGCAGGCGGGTGAGGAGAGAGCGCACTTTACTCTGCCGGAAAAGTCCATGTATAAGACAAACGCGAAAGGTGTCTCGGTACTTGATACGAAGACCGCATCGTCTGATTTTGCAGGAAAGATCAGTAACTCCGGCGGCTTTTTGGAACTGCCGTTTTCGCTTAAATTTCCCGATGGCAGAGAACTCAAAAAAGATGAGGGTACGGGAAGGTATCTGTTACCCGTTATGAGCGCATATCTTAGAAGCGGTCAGGAGTTTGCAGACGGCACTCTTTCTGTGCATGACTATACCGGTCATTATGTGAATCTCTATGTGCAGGCACTTAAGTATCAGCAGGCAACAGAGAAGTTACTTGACGGTGACTTATCCGATAAAGACCGCGAGAAGTATAAAAAGGCTCTTGCAGATACCGAGAGACAGGCGCAGGGCGAGTTTACGGCAATCACTTCGGATGTAATCGAGCGGCAGTTTACGGGTAAGCATAACATTATGCGTGACGGACTTATGGCGAATCGTCTGTCTCACTCTGCGACAGCGGTTATTACGGCTGATCCGCGCCTTGGACTCGATGAAGTCGGTATCGGGCCGAATATCTCCGGCGTTCTCGGTGTAAAAGACGGCGATATGGTCGTCACATGGCGCGACCCCATGCTCCGTAAAGAAGGACTTGTCGCGGCGACCTGTAAGATGGACGAAAGTGTTCACGGTATGAGAATCAATCCCGTGTCCGATAAGCGCTTTGACGGTGACTTTGACGGTGATACAATGGCTCTCTGGCGGCCCAGCATGAAGGAATCGAGAGCAGAAGCTATGGAGAAGTTTGGTTATGCGGCGACTCTTCTTGATTCCGGCAGTATTAACGAAAAGACTTCCGGGCATGGACTTGCCTTTAACTTAGGGCTCGATATGAAGGTTGCCGCGCACCGCGATCCGGAAGTTAAAACGATGCTTGAAAAGTTAGAGACAGGTATTTCTAAGTACGAACTTGAAGCGAGTGAAGGAAAGCACAGTCCCGAAGAGTTAAAGGATATTCGTGAAAAGACCTTAAAGGCACTTTCCTCCTGTGTCACAAAGGCACTGGAAGAGAATGTCGGAACGGCTGTTATTCGTTTTGATTCGATGGCAGAGCATATCAAGTCTTTAAAAGAGGCTTGTATCGACACCGGCGCAAAGGGTTCTCTCGGTAAGCTTAGACACTATATGACAGCGCTCGGCGTGACTGATGGTAAAGAGAACGGCGACGTTGATTTTGCCGCGATTCAAGATACCGGCAAGACCGGCTTCACGAGAGAGAGTGCGCTTCAGACCGAAACAGCGACTTCGGTTAAATCTTTTGGACTCGGTGTCGGCGGTTCGTATTCGCAAAGGGGCATGCTTGCTCTTAGAAATCTCGCGCCGGAATCCGTGCTTGAAATGACCTATCCGCCGACACAATCTCTCGCACAGGCAAAGCATGACGCAGTAGAGGCCGCAAGAAAGTATTCGGTCTTAATGAGCGTTGCAAAGCACGCTTGGCGCGGAGAGGCAATCGTGATCGGGAAAGACGGCGAGTACAAGATCGCAAAAGACAGCGAGACAAATAAGCCCTATAAGCTTACAAAAGAGGCTTGGGTCGAGCAGATGTGCGAGTTTTACAGTAACCCGACCGGGCTCAATGTGCCGGTGCACAGAAAGCACTTCGAGGTGCTTGCGGATAAAATGGCTGACAGTCACGGAATCGTAAGAGGTGTTGACGAACTCGCAAAAGATGCCGCCGCGATGGATCGGCTCGCGTACACAGGCAATTTCGCTGTGTTACAGGAACTTGTGAAAAAAGGCGCGTCTGTTTTCGAAGGCAAGTACAATCAGCAGTTTGCGCCGACTGCCGTTCAGAAGAACTTAGAAGCGGAAAACGGCACAGAGCGGAGTATGATTAAAAAAGATACACAGGCGGGCTTTAAGAAGAGCCGCCAGATCGATGAGAAGAAGAAAGCTTTCTCGAAGGCGATCTCTCACGAAATCCAGTATCGTGCCAAAAATGTTCCGAAAAATGAGGTTGAAACGGATCACGGTTTTGAGTTATAATTGACTTAGAGCGTAGTATCAGTGTGGGCTTACGCTCACACTGATATTTTTTAGGAGGGTGTTATGGTTAAGAAGCCAAAGCGGGTTCCTCATACCGATGAGGAATATTTACACGCACAAGGGTACTCAATGAAAGATGATCCCGATATTGGAATCATGGTCGATAATCTTCGGATTTGTGAACATGATTATACGGATTATCTCGCGAAGCATAAGGACTTACTTCCGAATGCAGAGACAAAGGTTGACAGCTTAAATGTGACCTTTAAGAAACTTATGATGATGCAGTTGGTACAGCCGCTTATGCGCGGTGTCTCTGTCAACAGTGTGCTTGAGAGCGCCGGGATGTATATCGGTTACTGCTTTGTCGATAAGAAGCTTGCACAGGATGTGAGTAAAGAACTCGCGGAATCTGTGCATGACGGTATTACCCGCATGAAAGAGTTACCGTTTTGTAAGCCGTTTCGTCCCATGATGGATGCGGTTGACCGTGCGCTCACGAAGGGTAGAACGCCGCTTACTGCCGACAGTGCGGCGACAATGGAAATCGGTTTTTTAAAGAATGCGTACAGAAAGCTTCGCGAGCCGGATGCAGACAAAGAGCAGATTTTACTTGATTATTCGACTGCGGTCGATGTGCTTCACAGGCAGGCCATGAAGGATGGCGTGTCTCACGATGAGATAGTCGAACAGAGAAATTGCCTTGTCGGACGCTTAATCGAAAAGTACCCGGAAGACATTCGGTACTTCTCGGAACTTTCGGATTCTTCGGTCGTGAAAGATGAGTATAAGAAGCAGTATCTTAATATCGGCGGCACGATGAAACCGTTTTATGTCTGGGACGGTACTTTTAAGACACAGGATGGCAATGATTTTAGAGAGATGTTTTCACCGAGACTGCCGGAGACACTTGATTATCATGCGGCAAAGCTAAAGCCCCATTATGATGCAAAGCTTGAAGAGTTTGATAATAACTTAGATCGGGCCGAATATGTCGCGGCGACCGCGAACGAAATCGCACATTATAAGACCGATTATCTCTATGCGACCTCGGATGCCTTGCAGAACGGGTGCAGATATTTATTCGATGATCTTCCACCGGCAGATTCCGCAAGGGCACTCGCCACGATGGTGATGCGGAGTTCCGATACCTGTGAAAAGAAGCATCCGGGCTTTCGCGACATACTCCGTGAAACGATTATGGCACGGTATACGGCTTATACCGAGAATTATGACAGAGCCGCAGAGGGTAAGTTACAGGCAAATATCATCGAAGGCTCCGGCAGAAGAGAGTATGAGTACGATTATGCCGGTGTCAGCGAAGAGGTGCAGGATAAGGTCGATCTCGGAAAGATACCGACCCCGGTTGCGAGGGATTTGCAAACTTCGGTGCAGGAAGACAGCTTCGTAAAAAATAAAGACGCTTCTCCCGTAAAAGAAGATCGCGTTCAGCCGAAACTCAAATTCCCGGAGTGGCTTAAAGAGATGGTTGACAGAACGGCGAAAGAAACGGTCGCCGAGAAAATCTTAAAAGAAGAGGCAAGGCGGGTTCGGGCGACACCGGAAAAAGATGACGACATTCGGTTTGAGAAGAAGTTTAAGCCGAGAGTTAAGAAAGCGATTAAGGACAAGACCACGGATGTTGGCGAAATGCTTGACGGTCTTGAATACTGTTAAAGGAGGCAACTATGGAAGAGAAGGGTGGCACAATTTTCGGCTCGGAGAATTGGACGAAAGAGGACTACGAGCGCATGACAAGAACCGATGACGGTATCTTAAAGATGTGTGAGGTTCTCGGAATTTCGAGCGACAAAGAGGCGCAGGAGTATTACCATGCGAGAGCGAAGGCCATGAATGCCGAGTATCAGGCGAAGGCTTCTAAGAGCAGTATCTTAGACCGCATGGCAGATAGCGTGAGAAAGGCTAACAAGGCCGCGAAAGAAGCAGAAAGAGAGGTCGGCGACTGAAATGGAAGGATATAGCCTATTTGAGTTTGGTAACAAGGCTCAACTCTTTTTCGATACGGACGATCTGCCGACTACGAAAGAGGCGCGGGAAATTATCGAACTGAATCTTTCGAACTGTACGTTTCACGGCGAAACCACTGTCCGTATTAACAGAAACAGTTTCAAAAAGTACGCAACGGTGCTTTGCGATTTTAAGGATGTGCCGGAACTTATCGAAAAGGTACTTGAAGCTGAAAACACAAAGTTGCTTGAATTTTTGTATGTGAAAGACGGCTCGGAGATTAAGATTATAACGACACCTCCGCGCCTCACACAGCCCCTTTTGACACAGAAATTTTCGGAAGGATTTTACACAGCCGATGAGTTGTTAAAGTGTTTATGAAACAGAAAAAGAGCGGGGGAACCCGCTCTTTTTTTACGATTTTCGTAAGTTTTGATGATTGCTGTTGAAAATGTGTCGATTTATGTGTTATAATCAAGTCATACTAAAAATCTATCAGAACGGTGGTTTTATTATGAATAAGAAACTTAATCAGCGGGACTTGATTCTTCGTGTTTCCGAAAAGATGGATATTCCGGTGTCTTTTTCGAGAAAACTGGTTCCGCTTGTATTCTCTGAAATTGTTGATATGATGCGTGAGGGCGACAGGCTTGCTGTGCAGAATTTCGGCGTGTTTGAAATGAAGCTTCATAAGGGACATTTCGCTTCGTTTTCGAGCGAGCGTGTCGGGCCTTATTATCGTTTCAAGTTTTCGCCGTCTAAGAGACTTAACTTTTATTTACGGCAGGAAGTTCCTATTGCTCCCGAGGGCCAGTCCACATGAAAAAGTGGCAGATGAATCTGATTACGGTTTTGTTTCTTCTTGCCGGTGCAGTTTCGATTGCGTTCTGTCTCCGCGATACGAGGCCGTATTCTGCTGTGTTTTTCGGCGGGGTAGTTGTTTCTGTCTTAGCGTGGCGCATGTACCGGAGCGAACTTTTAAAAGACCGGTATGTTTCACTCGGCAAGCCAAAGGAAACATATTCCTGTGTACCGTTCGGATGTGACTTCACATACGAGGCTAATCTTTTTGAAAAAGCCATTGTGTTCTGTAATAAAAAGAAAATTGAGCGCATCTTATTTCGTTCGGTTTATCGGGCACATACAAACGGGGATATGCTCACGCTACAGTTTTTTAAAGGCAACACGAGAAGCTTTATCTTTCGAAGTTCGGTTGCGTCACGCATCTTTGCGGATTTTATAAACAAAAAGAACCTCACAGCGAAATGATTCGCTATGAGGTTCTTTTTTTTGTTAGGTTGTGGCACGGCCTGAAAGTTCTTCGATGATCTTATAGTAGTTTCTCTCAATCGGGGTCGTGGAACTTGTACTGTTAATCAGAATCGCTTCACTCAACTTCGCTCTGGTGAGCGCTACATAATACATGCGCTTGTCGGCCTCTGTAAGCACGCCGGTCTGCGGATAGGTCATGAGAACGATGGTGTGATCGAACTCAAGACCTTTTACGGAATGAATCGTGGACACAAGCACATTGGACTCGGCGATTACGCGATTCTTTTCGTCAGAGTTCTGTTTTCTTCTCTGGTTCGTTTTTGTTGCGAGAGCCTTTTCGTAGGCAAGCATGATCTCTTTTAAGAGATCGTAAAATTCGGACGCCGTAATGAGCCCTCGTGCGTATTTCGCGTGAATGTCGTTCACTTTATCAGCATCGTCTTTCATCCATCGTGCAATGGTGTTAAGCTTTATTTCGGCATCCTTCGGGTGTCCGCCTCTCGGCCCGTTCTTTGTTTCGTCTTGTATGATTTCGTTAATCATACTCAAACTGTTTGCCGGTGGGCAGACGGTGACTTTATCCCAGTTGTAGTTAATAAAAGCCGAGAGCACCGAGTTTTCGCGTTGCATATTCGGACGGATGTTTCCGAGAACGGCTTTCTCTAAGACCGGGTATTTGGCTCTTAGGGCCCCGGAATTTATGATGCTTTCAAGAACCTTATAGGCTCTTGATACGGCGGTGTTCGCATGAGCGAGAAAGATAATCTTCTCTTTATTGGCTAAGGCCGCAATGATTTTGTCAACGATTTCTTTATCTGTCAGCATAGAAGGGATGCCGTTTTCCTGTAAATCCTTGCCGATCTTAAAATCCCAAGGGTGAATCTGAATTGCATCCGTGAAGTCCTTTTCGGTGATCGGTGTCAGGTTATTCGATCTAAGCTGAATTTTCGCGTGACGGTTTGCGGCGATGTTTGTTAAAAGCGTGTTTGCAAGCCGCAGGATGCTCTCTTTCGACCGGTAGTTCGTGTTTAACTGGTAGCACTTAAAGATGCCGCTGTTTTCCAGTACGCCCATCGTTTCCGGGTCTGTGCCTCTGAACTCGTAAAGTGTCTGCGAGCAGTCGCCGACCAAGTAAAGGCTTGTGTTGAAGGTATCGGCATACTTTAAGGCCATGACGAACTCACTTAAGGAACTATCCTGAACCTCATCGATAATCATGTGCTCACAGAGTAGGTCGCTCGGCAGGCCGTCCGGATCGTCTTCGTTTACCTTCGGCTTAAGACTTGTTAAGACATAGCCAATCACGGACTGCTGAATGTTCAGAGTCGTGCCGCCGACTTCATCCAAAATTCTCATCAGGAAATCAAAGCGCGAGGGGACAATATTTAAATCCTCTTTTGCGCTTACCGCCGCGATTGCGTAATTGATCTGATCGTCCGTGAAGCCCTTGCTATGAAGCATTGGTGTTCTGATTCTGATTAAGTTTCTTAAACCATCAGAATCGCGAAGTTCCTGTGCGGGATGAAGCGAAGTGTAGATCGAATTTACCATCGAGGCGATTGTCATGGACTTTACATCAGGGTAGCGTTCCTTCAAGTTATCTGCCGCCGCGTTCGTGAACGAAAGTGCGATTACGTCCTTTAAGTTCATGCCAAGACGCTTCATGTACTCAAGGCGGTTTACGATGGTCGCCGTCTTTCCGGTTCCCGCACCCGCCTGTAAGATGACAAGCGGCTCATCGGTTGTGATTGCCGCCTTTTGTTCAACGGAACTCGGCTCCGGGATCAGGGTCTTATCAAGCGCCGGGATTCTCGGCAGGGTCGCCTTTTTCGCGTTCAGCTTTTCTAAATACTGGCACAATTCAAGGTGCTTGTTTGTGCCGATTAGTTTGTTGAACTCTTCTTCTTTTAAGCCGCGCCCGACCTTTCCTGCGAGAAACTTATAAATTTTATCGTAGGCGGTCATCGGAATCTTTAACTCGTTATAGAAGCGGAGTAAGCCTTCGACTTTGCCGCCAAGACCCGTATATGCGTGTCTAAAGCACTTATCGGCTTTTTCTGCGCAGTCTTTGGCGTTCTCTTTGATGTTTTCGTAAAGAGATACATCAGCGAGTGCTTCGATGACGTACTTATGGGTTTGCATGAGGTCATCATAGTGCTCGAACGGGTCGATTTCTTCGTAATTTACGAGACGAAACTTTCCGTTTTGTAGCTTTTCGAACCGGAAAAGTGTGTAGATTGGGGCCACGAAAGACCTTCTATCGGTTGTCTTGATGATCCTTACTGCGATCGGGTGGAGTTCCGCGAAACGATTCGGTGAAATTTCGATCAGGTTTTTTCTTCGAATCGGTGTCCAGTTACTTGAATAACTTTGCTCCGCGCCGCTTATTGTCGAAGGTACGACATAGGGCGATACCGGAATTATGGGGCCGATTTCGTACTCGCTGTTCTTTAATAAATCAAGTACATCGCCGGTCGAGCCGATATTCGACATGGAATTTAATGCGCCGGTTGCGCGCACACCGTTACCGGTCAGAGCCGAAGAGAAGTAAGTCGGGGTAACTTCTGTTACGGACTTCGGCACGATGTTTGTTTTTAGTGTTTTTAAATTAACAGGCATTTTGACTCCTTTCAGGATGTTATCTTATAATTTTCGATCTGATGTTTTGGTTCGAGTGGGTTTTCATGTGTCTGATAAAGTTTTCGATTGTTTGAGGGCTTGTTCCCTTGCAACCCATATAGTACAGGGTTTTCGGGCTCGGCAGTCTCGGACAATCACAGTAATCTGTAATCATGATCGAGATTTCGTTCTTTCTCTTTTTTGAAGATTCGATGAATTTGTAGACATTATCGAACTCCGTGCCGCCGCCGGAAATCGGAAGCCGCTTTAGCTTCTTTAAGGCACTTCTTTTAGAGATTACGCTTCCCGGAATCACGATGGTCTGCTTCTCGTATAATTTGCTGTCAAACGGTGTTACGAAGAGGTTAAGCTTTAACTCCGTTGCAATGTCTGCGGCGGCGTTTAGCGCGAACTCAATCATAGAGAGATTGATCGAACCCGACACATCAATATAGAGATGCAAGTCTTTTGTATAGGTAGTTTTATAATATTGCCCTTTTAAGTCAATATTCATCGGATCGCGTCTTGATTCTCTCATATATGTTTTGATGACGGTTTTTTGTCCATTCATGGTTCGAGCACTTGTACTCTGAATAAGCTGTTTAATTTTCTTTTTCAGCCGCTTTGTTAAAGCTTTTACAGAGTTTGGATCGATTCGTCTTGTGGGGTCGCCGCGACCCGAGCCCGGCTGATTGCTTGTGATATTGTTGATTGCGCTCTTGATTCGTTCTTCTTTTTGTTTCTCGCTCTCGTTTGTCTCTAACATGTCGAAAGGCTGATCTTCCGCTTCGGTATTGTTATTGATACTGATAGGTGCGTCGCCTTTAGGTTCATCAAGCCAATCAAGAAAGCCTTTGATTTCGGTAATGTCGCTATTTAAAGTTTCGGAATCTTCGATTGTGATGTTTTCTGCTACGGCGAATATGATTGCGAGCGGTACGATGCGGCTTCTTAAAGATGCACCGACCATTACACATTCATCTTTTGCAATCGTCATGCTATCGGCACTATATTCTTCGAGTAGATTCATCAGGATTCTTGCAAAAGTGTTTTCCGCGAGGCGCGCGTACTGTGTTGAACGAAGTTTTACACACTTAAAGCCGGAATCCGCCTTTAGTCCTGTGAATTGACGAAGTAAGCGTCTTGTTTCTGGTTTTAGCGGCATCATCATAATGCGGCGGTCGATGTATTCCTGAAACTCGTGGAAGCTTCTGCGGTTCTTAAACATGACAATCGGTGCTGTGATATTTAAATATGCCGAAATTGAAGTGATGCACTGTTCTGCCTGAATTTTGTCATTCAAATAATTGCTCACAGGTTCTACAATGTCGCATGGAATCGTATAGATGATCTCATCAGAGGCTTCCGGCAGTTCGTACTTCTGGTAGAGCCGGTCGATTAAGAAATTATCGGCTTTCAGCCAAGAGACAGGTGAATAGTCTAACATATATGCTGAAATCAGGTTCTTTGCGGTCTGATGTGTTGCTTTCGGACAATCAGTTTTCCAAGTTTTCTCGATTGTATCTGCAAGAAGTTTGATTTCGTTATCCGGCGCATCGATTACGGTTTTTAGAGAATTGATTAAAATCTTCTTTCGGTTAAAGGCTCCGGTTGACGGCGCAACAATTCGAAACATGTGACTCCTTTCTAAGAAAGTAGACCGGCAGGATGTGCCTCGCCGGTCTTTTTATTTTACTTGTTTGTCATACTCTGCAACAGATTGTAAAGCTGTGGGTTCAAGTCCTTAATCTTGTCAACGACAGGGCGATCGACTGCGGGGAGCATATATGCGTTTTGTAACGATGCAAGCGTTTTTCCCGCAAGCTTTTCCGGCTTTAACTTTCTTACAAGTGTTTCAAAGATGCGGGTATCGTTATTTGCTCCGTTATCCTGCATGTGAGCAAGTGTATATGCCAAAGAATCCGACACATTGTTAAGCGTTGCATCTTCGATTGCTTCGATAGCCTCATCAATCGTGGCCTTTGTTTCGAGTTCGGTCAAGAATTTCGGCTTCTTACTGTAAGCGGTAGAACTCTTTTTCGTCATTGTAAGCTTATCGGCTTCAACTTCTTTTGTGAGATTACTAAGCAAGACCTTGCTGAATTCTGTCTTACCTGTAAAGCCTGTGATGATTTCATAAATTTCTGTTTCACTCGATGCACCGGTACTCGTTGCAAGCATACAGATGTTGATTAAATCCTCTCTCGGAACGGCATTTAACCATCTCGAAAGAGCCGAAATCGTTCGCGGTGTCGTAAACGGAAGGCTCTCCGGGTCAATATCGTCATCGATCGTGTTTTCATCCTGCTTACACAATAGATATTTTTCGGGATTCTGTGCAAGCGTCTTTCTGATAAGCTCATTCAGATCGGGATTTACACGAAGAAAGGTATCGTAATCCGGGATAACATGGATTGTCCAGAATCTTGAGATGGACGCGCTGTCAAGCGGGGTGATGTTACCCTTATCGTTTCCTGCGGCAACCATTAAAAGATTATCGGGAAGCATTACATTGCCGAGCATACGCGCCGTTGCAAGAGACAAAAGTGCGGATGTAATGTCGGAAGTGGTGCGGTTTAACTCATCCAGAAATAAAATAGGTTTTTCGTTCGGATGGGCCACAGCATAGTCGATCGCTCTTTGGATTGTGGCGTGCGGGAAGAATTTCTGCATGTAATCATCTTTTTTCGGAGTCGGTACGGTTTTTGGTGCCGTAAGATCAGACTTGTCGCCAAGCTGATTACAGGTTGTGGTAAAGCACTGTGTATTTCTTTCTTCTGCGAGTGCCATCACCCACGAAGACTTGCCGATACCGGCCTCGCCGTTTAGAAACGGAATTGAACCCGTATTGAGTAGCGCATTTACTGTTACGGTTAGGGTGTTATCGAATTTCATATCAGAACTCCTTTTAGGTGATTATATAGTCATTAAAGCATTTGCTCCGCAAAGCGGAGTCCCCTCGCCGAAGACGAGGGGACTCTAGGTTGAAACTTTTGTTTACACAGGTTTTCTTTTTACTTTGCAAATTTTCTGTAAATCTTAAAACCATAGTAGGCTCCGGCAATCATGAGCCAGAGGATGACAGTCGGGGACATTCTGGGGTCGCTAAGGCTACCAAACCCAAGCGAAATGAGCACGACTGCGGTCGTTAAGAACATGAGAATCTTACCCCAGACGATTAAAAGACCAAAGACAAAGAATACAATAATCTTTACGAGGCTTAAAACGATGCCAAAGAGTCCCTTCGGTGCCGGGCCTTCTCTCCATTCCTCGAAAGTTTCGTTCAGTCTATCCAAAGCATTCATGGTTTAAACCTCCTTTATGTTAAATTTTTTCGAAAAAAAGACAGGCAATTAGAATTGCCCACAGTACAGCGGGTTGCGTATTTACTAAGAATACTATATAATCAAGACATATTTTAACACATGGGAGGCTTTAAATGAATGGTTTTTGTCACAAAATTTCCGGCACAGGCTTAAGCCTTTTAGCTGTGGACGGGATCTTCATGGCTACGAACAGCAGTAATTCAGATTTAAAAGCCAAGGCCGACTTTTTGATTCAGCATCTTGGCATTATGAATGAAAATAACTTTATGCTCGCTCCTGCGATCGGTCTTATGATTGGGGCTTTCATCGGTTTTACCTTGCCCGATATAGATCAGCAGGAATGGTTTCCGTTACCACATAGGTCAATTACGCACAGCTTTTACTTTTTGTTACTTCTTTCTCTTATCGCTTTAAAATATCCGGTTTTTTGGGGGGTGGTTTTCGGTGCTACAACACATCTTGTGCTTGATAGTTTTTCTTATGCCGGTGTTAGTTGGTTTTTCCCATTTTTGGGCTATGTGAGATACACCGGCGGTGCATTTGTTAAAAAAGGCCATAAATTGCAGATTTATAGATCAAACAGCATCGAAGAGAAGATGATTGCAGGCGGGATTCTTATTGTGTCTCTCATCGTTACATTTTTAACTTTTAAGCCTCTGTTTCTAAAATAAAACAGTACCGTAGATTTTATCTACGGTACTGTTTTTTGTTTAAAGATTTAATTCGAGTCTCACGGCCTCAAGAAGTTGCTCTTGATTTAAGCCCTTTTGATCTAAGAGTGAGTTCACCCGTTCGTCAAAGGTGTCTTTTGTGAGTATTTTGTGGATAATTACCGGGTATTTTTGTCCCTGCCTATAAAGTCTTGCGTTTGCCTGAATATAGAGTTCAAGACTTGTCGGCAGGGTGAACCAGATTGCGGTATGCCCGCCTTCTTGGATGTTGATGCCGTGACCGGCAGATGCCGGTTGAAGCACAAGCGTCTTAATTTCGCCCCGATTCCATGCACGCATCATCTCGATCGAGCCGTCAAAGACCGCGAATTTGTCACTGTCACCGTCTTCTCCATAAGGCTTTAAGCCCATCTTTTTGAGGCGTTCCGTGATTCTCTTTAGGTCAATCTTAAAGTAGTATAGAATCAGGGTGTTATCCGAAGTCGTATTGATGATGTGCTCCATTATGTCAAGTTTATGCTGATGCAGTTCGATAAAGCCGGGGTCGCTATCGGTATAGAGCGTTCCCGATGCGAGTTGCCAGAGTTTTGCGGCGAGGGCCGCTTTCGTCTGTGCTGTGATCGCTTCGTTTTCGAGACTTAGCACCATGTCTTGTTTGAATTTTTCATACAGCTTTGTCTCTTCGGAAGTCAGATGTGCGTACAGGGTGTTGTAACTGATCGGCGGGAGCGTGATTGCCGTATTTTTCACAGAACTTGTTATGTCCGTGATCTTTTCAAAGATTTTCGGCTCTGCGTCCGGCAGTATCGTGTAGATATGGTAGTTACCGTTATAACTTAGCTTATCGTTAAAGTAGCTTTCGATATACGCTTTTCTCGTTTTGCCGAGCCGCGCTCCCTGATCTAAGAGCCAAATTTGGGGCCACAGGTCAAGTAAGTCTTTCGGTGCAGGCGTGCCGGAAAGTTCAACGATCTTTGAGATATACGGTCTTACGGTTTTCAGAGCCTTAAAGCGCATCGACTGCGGGTTCTTAAAGCTTTGCGATTCGTCAATGATTACGAAGTTAAAAGGCCAGTCCTTCTTAAAGAAACTCACAAGGTCGGGTACTAATTCACGATTGATAAAGAACATCGTAGGTGGCATCTTTAGGACTTCTTCGTAAAGCTTAAGTCTCTTTGCTTTCGAGAGTTCTTTTCCGTTCTTGTTTAAGAAAAGCGACTGATACGGAATATCGAAGCCCCACTTTTCGATTTCGTCAATCCATGTTGCTCTTGCGATCGTCTTTGGTGCAATCACAAGCGTATGCCATGTCCACGGGATTGACTCAAAGTGGCGCATCTTATCAAGCGCCGATAGGACGGTCAGCGTTTTACCTGTCCCGCAGTCCATGAAAAGTCCGTAACCTGAATTGCTCACAATCAGGTCACGGCACTTTTCTTGGTAGGGGTGAAGATTTGGCATCACATCCACCTCGATTCGGCGGCACGGTAGATTTCAAGAAGGTCGTTATATTCGCCGAAATTGTAAGCGTCAAAGTAAATCTCTTCACCGTTTAAGAGATCAACGAACTCATGAATGAGGCTTGTGTCATCGCTACTGATAATTTCGTCAACGGTGTAGCCGAGTGTCGTAGCGGCGGCTTCGGCTTCTTCTGTGTCGAGTTTAAAGGTCTTTACAAACTCCGGCACAGCTTCGTTTGCACTCCCATAAAGATTCTCTGTGTACTCATCAAAGAGTGCATCGTAGTGTGCATCTTCCAGTGCGCCAAACTCCCTGTCTGTCATATAATGTGCCATGTTTACTTTCCTCCGTTTGTGTATTTTTTCGAAGCCTCTTTTAAGAGTCGTTCGAAGTTTTCGTCAAGTATTTTGTTTATATCATCGTTGCTTTTCAGTTCAATCTTTTTGATTTCGTTGTCGGTCACAACTAAGAGAGTCGGTGTGTGCTTGATCTCTTGCTCTGCAATCAGTGTCTTTGTTATCTTTCTCACCGTAGAAGCTTTTCTAATCGAGACAAGCCCTTCTAAGGTGTTGTGTGACTCCGCGAAGGCATTGATTTCAGGTTCCAGTTTCTTGCATAACGGACAAGTCGGACTGTAGACGACAACAATGCTTTCGGATGACAGCTTGTCAAAGCCGTTAAAAGACTTTATATCTTTGAACATCCTGTCTCTCGGCAGAGAGAGAAAGATGAGTATGAGGATCGTTATCAGGCCGGTCAGAAAGATAATCGGTTTTCGTTTCATGATTTGCCTCCTTCTTCGTTTATTATTTTCGTTGCCGCAGTAATCAATGAATCTAAAAGATACGGGATGCCGTTTCTAAGAGTCTTATGTTTGTCTCTCTTCGGGAGAACTCTTAGGATTGTGTAATACGCAACAGATAGCACATCGTCTTCCCCGTATTGCTCTACTGTGTACTTTCTTGCGGTAAACATCATGAAACGACATTGTTTGTAGTAATAGAGCATGTTGGAATACTCGAACACGGATTCGTCATTGTCAAAGTCTTCTAGGGTCTTTTTGAATCTCGATGTTCGAATCACATCTTCGATTACTTCTTTTGCCCGGGGAATCTTATCAAACGGAATCAGAATGTCGGTATCTGGCTTCGGGGCCTGTTTTTCTCTCGTTGTTTTTGCAAGGTCTGCGTATATCTCTTCGATGTTTGTTTCTACTTCTTTCGGACGCTCGACCCTCTGCCCCGTAAATGTTACCCAGTGGCACATCAGAATTTCATAATCACCGTTCTTTTTTCTGATTACGGTCTTGTTTCTTGCGTTTTCAAAATCGTTTAGGTTTGCCGGTGCACGGAATAGAAGGTGCAGGCCTTTGCCTGACATAGATTTTTCTGCGTAAATCCAGTTCGACCGTAAAAGCTTTTCTTTTAAGTCATCCGGGCATTTCGGCTCAATGTCTAAGATTACGAACCCCGTCTTTTTCACATCTAAGAGAAACGCAAGATTTGGGATTCTTTTTACGATGCGAGTAAGGTCTGTCAAAGTTTCCTGTTCTTCTCCGAGCATCCATTTGCATGGGATTTTCATGCCGGTTTCGATTAAGGCTTTTAAGTTAATCGGCTTTTTGTCTTCGGGGTCTGTAAATGCCCAGTGCGGTACATCTTTTAAGTCGCAGACTCCGGGGTAAGTGATAAAGTCACGCAGTTCCAAAACGGACTCCTTTCTGTGGACAAGTTCTTGTAAATGTGTTATTTTTATTATAATAAAGATAGGAGGTAGTTGCAATGAAAGGTGCTGTAAAGTCAAAAGGCAATTTAGGTCACGCGATTTTAACCGGTGCGATTACTATGGTGATGGCTTTTGGCATTGTCGTTCCGACTGCGGGCATTTTGCATCGTGCGGTCGAGTACAAGCTGTCGGAAGCGAGGTTCGATAAGCGTAAAGCGCCGAGTGAGCCGAGTGTCACACCGATGGAAACCGCGCCGGTACAGGAAGAAGTCGTGCCGAAATCAGAACTTACGGAACTAGCTGAAAATTATCAGGCACAGATTTCTTCTCTCGAGGGCCAAATCGCAGAACTTAGCGCCAACGCACACGCAGAGAGTGACCGGTATGCGGGTGTTGCGAACATGCGGTTTTTACCGGATGAAAATGTCTGGGTCTACGATGTTCACAGGGGTGATACGCTCTCTAAGATTTCTCGGATCACAAACTATAGCGTGGATCAGCTTGCAAACATTAATCAGATTCGCAAAGTGAATCTGATTTACACCGGTTCTTCTCTTAGGGTGCCGAATAACTAAATTAAAAACACTCTGACTTAAAGTCAGAGTGTTTTTTATGGAATGTATTTTAAGATGATGCCGTCCTGTATTGAATTGTCCTTGGGACTATAGCCGATTAAGGTAGTGGTTGCCGAGAATTTTACATCACCAAGGAAGTCAAATTGCGGAGTAAGTGTAACTTCTAATTCTCCGTTTTCTGATGGGTTTATTCTCGTTTGATCCTGATACCAGTTGAGTGAGGTGTTTAAGCTTGAAATTAAGAGTTTGACGGAAGCAACTCTTTCGTTATATTCTTTGGATTTTATTTGATATGTGTTTTTGTTTTTCTCCTTGTATAATTCAATCGATTTTGAATCTCTTTCTATGCCGTTCGGATAACTTATTTTGAAACTTAGGCTATCGCTTTCTTTGTTGAATAATATTTGCGAGTCGTCTGTCATAATTCCACCTTGTTCGTCGTAAACGAATGAATTTTCCGGTAGTGCAAGGTTTACGGTTATGGATTGTATCTCGATGTTTGATTGAACTTGAGATAACTGTTCATTCAGTCTCTTAAATGCCTGACTTTCAATGTGTCTGAAAAGGATTGCCGGGCCTAGAGTGAAGAAGATTATAAAACCAATAGAAAGGAACAAGGGTATATTTTCGATTATTTCTTCTTTTGTGTCGGTGTCCATTACACCCTCCTCTTAACATCACGAAAAGTTTTCAGTAAACGTTCACACGCTTGATTCAGTGCGCGTGCCTGCACATCTAGCCACAACTCATAAGAATTTGGTTGCAATTCACCGCCTTTCTTTTTCTTTAATTCAGAAGGTGTGCAAAGACGCTCGGCAATGTCGCTGTCAAAAATAAGCGAACACCCGCCGTAGCTGTATTCAGTCCAGTCATGCGCGCCGTTTAACAAAATGTCTCTATTTATGCTTGCTTCGTCAATTTGCGAGCGCTTGACAGTCTCTTCGAAGTTATCGAGTAATTCAAGCGCGTATTGTGTGATGCCGCGATCAAAAGCACTCTTATGTTTGCGATTCATTAGAGTTTTGCGAACTTCTTTTAAGATCATTTTTTTTCTTCTCCCATCTTTCAGATTTTTTGAATAAAATGCTTAAACTCTTTTAAGAGCCGCTTCTTTACTTTCGTCTTTTTACACAGGTTTACCAACTCATCAACGCTTTCTTTTTGGTCGATTACACAGACCGGAATCTCTTGATTCGCAATCAGTTGCATCGTAAAGTTTTGAAGCGCGGTCGGTTTTTTGCCCGGTGCTTTTAATTCCACAAAGATTGCGTGACCGTTTAATAACACAATGCGATCTGGCACGCCGGTAGCAGACGGCGATATGAATTTAAAACATAGGCCGCCTGCTCTCTCGACTTTTTTGCGGAGATATGTTTCAATCTGTTCTTCCGGCTTCATGCATTCCTCCAAGAATCCGTGTACTTCTTCTCAACAATGTCGATGTAGGCTTTGAGATTGAGACTTTCTAAGGCTCTTTCTGCGGAGTCATCGTTCATGAGCCAGAGGTCGGTATTGTTGATGACAAAATCTACGGTTTCGTTTACATTGGTTGCTTTCTTGATGATTGCCTCATGTCCGGTCATGTTCGTGTTCACACCGTAACGGGAGAGAATTTCTTCGGCGAGCGGATCGTTCTGGATTGCTCTCTCGTTATTCTTTTCTCTTTTCTTTGCGGTCGCCGGTGTAATCTTTGACATGGTTGCGGCAGAGATGTTCATGCTTGTCTCGGTTTTGTTTACAGCAAAAGCACGGTTATAGTGCTGAAGCTGTACGATTTTTCCGTCCGCTGTCTTGCCGAAAATATAGCTATTACTGCTCGGCGAAGATGCGAGGACATACTGAAACATCCAGAGTTTTTTCTGCGGGGTGAAACCCCCGTTAATGAGGTCACGCATGATCCTCTCTGCAAGTTCCGGTTCAAATTCGGATTCCAGATTTAAGTCCTTGTCGTGCATGGTCTTATATTTCATGTATTCTACAAGCGTGTAGTCCACGATTGCCGGTTGTACCGGTGCACAGTGCGGATTCATGCCGTAATAGCACTGAAGATCGCCGCCGGACACAGACAAGAGTTTTGCTGACTCATAATCCTCGCTTGAAAATTCACAGCGGTTATTGGTGTCTTTGGAAATCAAGAAAAGCTGTTCCGGTTCGATTTCGACACCGATTTCTTTCGAGATGTTTTCTATGATGCGGTCATTTGTCTCTTTTTCGAGAACCGCGTAGAGGCCATCGGTGTTGGTGCTGTAGACTTTGCCACCGGCCTGTGAGAGAGCAAGTCCGACTCTGAATGTGATTAACTGCCCAATAATTCGCATCGAAATAATCTTATTGTTCATGCGAATCTTTGATGACTTGCCGGAAGGTCTCGTCTTTGTGTCGGCTCCGCCGGTCGCGGAGTTTAGGATCAGTTTTACGCCTTCGCGAAGAAGTTTATATATCGCCTTTTCTTCGGGAGTCAGATTCTTGTCTTTTAGTTTGTGGCCGTATTCTTCTTTCAAGTTGTAGGCGGTTAGGTATCTGTCTTCTCCGAGCATTTCGTTAAAGAAGGCGTTCATCATCTTTAAAAGAATCGGGTAGTAGGATTTAAAGTCATCATGATTCATGAGCCCGACAGAAGTCTTCCGGTACTTTTTGTTTAACTTGTAAGACCCGTTTTTGTTTTCCGTGAGTTCTACGATTTTTGGCTCTTTTAGAACAGCGGGGGCAGATACCGGGCTCTGTGCTTTCAAGATTTCTTTTCTTAAAACTGTTCGTCCGTGAAACTTTAATTCTTTCGGGACTTCTTTAATCAGTTTTCCGGCAACGAGCGGAGAAAAGAATTTCAGTGTTTCTTCAAAGGCTTTTGCGGCTCTCGCGTCTGTTCTGAACTTTTCAAGATTGTATTCCTGTCCGTGGATGCCGCCTTTTCCGAACACGGCAATACAACCTGTGGAATGATTTTCGGAATCAAAGTACGGCATGTTCATGTTCGGAAGTATAAATTCGTCAAAGTTTCTGACGGGCTTTTTATCGCCGAACTTCTCTGCGTACTCAAGCGAGTCGTTAAAGTTCTGACCTTCGATGCTCTTATAGTAGTCGTAGATTGCCATAAAAGCCTTTAAGGTGTTCTCTGTGGGGTTACAGGACTTTACATAATTTAGAGTTTCTTCCAAGATGTTTCGTTGCGGAAGGCCGGTCTTTTCGGCTTCTTCTTTGCTCGGATAGAGATACGAAACGGCCTCTATGTCAGACAGGTTTCCGTAGGGGCAAAGTGTGTTTTCGACAAGCTGTGCGCTCGTTGAGTCGATTGTCATGCGATCGTACCGGACATTTTCAAGCGTGTGCCCTTTTTCTTTTTCGTAAATTAAGTCCGGGTACTGTTCGATGTGAGAACGCTTTAACTCAAAGTTTGACTTATACACATCGTTCTCTAAGAGAATCGCCGTGTAGACTACATCCGATACATTGTATGCCAAGAGATCGAGCAGTTCGTCTAAATCTTTGATTCTGGTAGTTGCCGAAAACGAAACATTCGGCTCTTTAATCTGGTAGCCGAGCATCGCAAGCAGACGCTTTAAGGCGAGAAACGACTGCTTTTCGTTCAGTTTTGCTAAGTCTAAGTGTCTGCCGGAACGGAGCGCATTGCGTCTTATGTTGCTTCTGGTATAGTCCGTATCTTTTTCGAACTCTCTCTTACTAAAATCGTATTTCTGATAGAGTGCTGACGGCATATTTTTTCTGAAAGTTTCGAAGAGCGCATTGTTAAAATCATGCATCGTCTTTGCCGTTGGAATCTCTAACTCATCGGTTCCCGTCATGGAGTGATACGCATCATACAAAAACTGTGCGATCATCGTAAGATCATAGTTAAAAGAGTTGTAGCCGACAAAGAACGGATGCTTCTCGGCATTAAAGCGCGGGTCAATATCTGCGATGAAGGTGTTTTTCTTGCTCTTAAGAATATCGTATTCTTCGCAATAGCCGACTGTTTTTGCAAAACGCTTTAAGTTTGCCGGTACACGAAGATCAAGGACTTCGATCTTTTTTGTGTCTGCGTTTACCAGTCTTTTAAAGCGCGGCACAACTTCAAAGATTTTGTTTTTGATTTTCTTACTCAATGCTTCAAACGGCATGTTGTTTGTGAGTTCTTCTAAGTTGTCTGCGATAAAGTAAAGTTCTGTTTTGGCCTCATGTTCATAAAAAATGGCGATGGAAAAAACATTTTCCACCGCCTCAATATCCCATGCGGCAAAAGTAGCATTTTTGATGCTAATCGCCATGGCGGGTACTCCTTTCTTACTGAATTTGTGTTTTGTCTAGGCCGATATAGCTTATGCCGCGTGCTCTGCTCTGTGAAAATTGAGCGTATTCGAGTTTTGTCGGGTTCATGGTCGCTACATTCGGCATGAATGATTTTAAGTTGTATTTCAAAATGAGCGGTTCCCTTATTGTCATCAGCTTATCGGTTCTGAACTGCTTGTTGGACTCAAAATCCGTTCTTGTCGCAACGATCTGGTCTAACTCCTGTCTAAATCTTCGTTCGCTGTTACATTTCTGATCCGGCACCGATACCTGAAACCAAGCTTTGTAGAGTTCGTATAAGAAGTCATACGGCAAATCGTTCCATGCGGTCTGCGGGATCAGATCAAAGAAGAACGCTCTGGTGTTATCGTTAAACTCTTTATAGCTTGCTTTCACCGACTGTGACTTCGCGGGTTCCGAGAGTTCATAAAAGTTTGATTCGAGAACCTTTTTCATGACATACTCAAGAACTTCTTGGCGTTTTAAGTAATCGTCTTTAATGTATTTCCGTTCGATGCCTTCGAAACTCTTGTCCATCGGAACGAAAAGAAGTCTTCGGTACATGGAGTTCGTCTTATCTGAAATAATCGGAAACTCGTTGATGCACTGAACCATGAAGCCGTGAAACCGGTAAGTGATCGGCTTTTCAAACTTTCTGTCAATGCTGATTTTGTCATGCGTAATTAGTGATTTCACATCACCGAAACGGTCGATCGGCACGCCAACATCGTTCTCATCGGTGATGATGGTTGTACAGGTTAGAAGCTTTTCTTTCGTGAATCGGTCTCTAAACTCTTTAAACTGGATTGCTTCACAGGACGAAGGCCCGGCTAAGTGTCTCCAGAGTTCACAGAGCGTGCCCTTACCGTTATTGCCGATCGTTGAGTAAAGCAAAGCTGTCTTATTCCAACTGACATGCGGTCTTATGATTGCGCCGGTGATTTCCCAAAGAAGCTTAACAATTTCGGGATCGTCCGAAAGACTCTGAAACCAAGATTCGGTGTCCCAGTCCGTATTGTCATCCGGGTTATGGATGTTTATGTTGGTTGCGCCCGGCTTATAATCGACCGGACTTTTGTTCAAGTAAATATAGTTCGGAGAAAACGGCAGAAGTGCTTTTGACTTATAGTCAAAGATGCCGTTGTTTACCGGAATCAAGTCCTTGTCAAGCGTTCTGATTACATGTGGGCATCTTTTGGAATTTTTCAAGTGTTGTAACACTTCTTTACACTCTTTGTCGCCGATGGTGTACCTGTATTCTTTGATTGCCCGTTCCAGAATGTTAGAGTTGATATTATATGTTCCGAGAAGCGGGCCGTCTTCCATGTAGACGCCGAGAACGTCAGCTCGAATGTCCACAAGTGAATCTAAAAGGGAGATGTTTCTGATTTCGAAGCGAACGCAAAGTATGTCTGCGATCTGCGCCGGTTCAAGATCGCGCGGCGCGGGGTACTTACTTCCCTTCGGGAGTCCGGCATTTTCGATTTCGATTTCGTTCCTGGTCGCGTCCAGTAGTTCATTTTGGATGATGGACGGCTTCGGAAGAGTGTTCCTTGTGTACTGTGATAGATAGTTGTCTGTAGCCTGACGCAATACTTCGCTTCGGGTTCTAAGAGCCATTCTACAACTCCTTTCGTGCGAAGCATCGAAAAAATGTTCGCATAAATGTGTTCTTTTCAGTCATTATAGCAACGACCCGATGTTTGGTAAACTGGCGAAACCGACAAAAAAAAGAGAGCAGGCCCTTTGCCTGCTCTCTTTTTGTTTCGAGTTAGTTTGCGTAGGGGTTATCCGAGTAGTCATCCGGGTAGTAGTCTTCGGACGGCGGGTAGCTGATTCCTGCGGCGGGAGCCTGCTGTCTCATGTTCTTTGCGGGATAGTTTCTCTCACCCTGCATTGGCTGTCCGTACCCCTGCTGTGCTCGTTCAGCATACGGATCGTTTGCCTGCTGTCTCACGGGCTGTGGCATAGACTGCTGTGCATAGGGGTTCACAAGACCCTGCGGCTGTGCTACCGGGACTCTCTGCTGATTCTGCGGGTAACGGATATTCTCTGCCGGATAGTCCCTTCTCACTTCGTTTGCCGGTTCACGGTTAACAGGTGCGTTCTGCTCCTCCGGGAAATCCTCGTAAACCTCGTCAATGTCATCAGAGAGCGTGATTCCGAGAAGCTTAAGCGTGTCTTCCGATACGCCTGCGCCGCCCTCGTAGTTTGCCTCGTTACTCGGATTGATAAAGGTCGGAACCTCATCCACAAAGATTGCGGAAACATCGTAAGAGGTTGCAAGGTTCGGTGCGTTCGGGTTCTTATTCTTCTTACCGTTATAGAAGCGGAAGATGACTCTCACTGGAAGGCCGTTTGCGAGTTCCTTGTCCCTTAAAGTGTCGGGATTTCTTCGGATATAGGTTCCGTCACTCTTTACGGTATAGAGCGGAATCGGGAACTTGGATGCAATTCTCTTGTTCATCGCATCAACGGTGCCGCGCTTTGCCTTAAAAATTTTGCCGAGCAAGAACTGTTCTGCTCTCTCAAGTGCCTGAATGTACTCCGGTGTCCAATCGGGACGGTGCACGGCGGGAAGAAGCATCGGCTCGGTGATACCGACACTGTAGAACGGCTTATCTGCCGGGTACTGACTTCCCATGTCCATGTCACGCTTTCTCGCGCGCTCCAGTCGTTCACCGTCAATGACATTGTTCGTTGCCATGTAATAACTCTTCCCCGAAAAGATGACGGTCAGATCGGCGGGGATTCTAAGGTCTTCAACCTTTGCCATAGTGTTACCTCCGTAAAAAGTTTGATGTTTGAATTATACCACATATATCGGAATAATTCGAGTGTAATCTTTTTTTCTTTGATGAAATCGGTCGCGGATGCGACAAACATAGCTTAAAGAAAAAGAGGTTGCTCGTCAGACAAACAAATGTTCTTTTTAAGTCGAACTGATGTTCCGTTGACAGAAGTCTTGTTTTATGCTTGATATGCAAACTGCAATAATCGGAAAGCAGTGTAAGACTTCCGAAAGAAAAAGTGGTGTCACAGTTTCTTTGATTTAGTTGTGACACACAAAAGGTTTATCAAAAGATACGCAAGTAAAAGTGTAGGAAACATGCGGGTTAGAAGGGTGT
>ERZ773069.461-NODE-461-length-27611-cov-11.573015_pt1 | contig 27611 bp, 29 predicted proteins | sample MGYA00580619_ERZ773069 | MGnify/ENA primary metagenome ERZ773069 (study PRJEB29015, sample SAMEA2738007) | human oral metagenome | biome: human oral; feature: human-associated habitat; material: dental | place: China | collected 2108 ...
TAAATTATATTTCATAAAATTACACCTCCTTTTGATTTTGAATATTATTTTTAATTATTTCTTTAGAAATTTATCATTAGTGATTTCTCTTCGATATTTTATACAAAAATTGTATCATAGACATATCCTTTTTTCAATTTTTTTACAAAAAAAGCAATTCATCTCCCACTTGTAGAAGTCGGAGACTTCTTGCTATCTTTTTGTTAAAAAAATTTTTAATAAATTCGTCGTAATATATCATATAGCCTATGTTAAATTTGTTTAATAATCGTTTCTTCATTTTTATTTTAATTAAAATGATTATTATAAACAAATTTAAAATGTCGTGATTTTTTTGAAATGAAATTGATTGTTTGAGCTTTTTCTAAACTTTTAAATTATAATTGGTTTAAGAATTTATAATAACTTTTATTAAAAAGCGAGTTTCAATTTTATTTCAAAAAAATTCTTAGACAAGCCGGGTTTGCAAAGGGGATGGCGACTGTTCCCCTTTGTTTTATAAAAAAGAAAAAACATATAAATTATAGAAAAAAATATTTATTAACAACAAATCATTAAAAAATATATTTTTATTGATTTTTTAAATAAATACCATCATCATTTATAGCCCTTATAAATAAAACAATTTCTCCCTTAATTGGCTTTTCTTCTAACTTTTCTATAATTTCAGAAACATTTCCACGGATTATTTCTTCATAAATTTTAGTAAGTTCTCTTGTAATTACAACGTAACGTTCTCCTAAATATTCTTTTATATCTTTTAAAGTTTTTAAAATTCTATTGGGGGATTCTAAAATTACGATTGTACGCTCTTCTTCCTTTAATTTATTGAAAAGTGTCTGTCTACCTTTTTTCTTTGGTAAAAAGCCTTCGTATGCCATTCTTCGCATATCTAACCCTGAAATACTTGCACCTGTTACAATTGATGAAGCTCCTGGTATTCCAATGACTTTTATTCCTGCTTTTAAAATTTCATTTACTAACTCAAAGCCTGGATCTGAAATACACGGCGTTCCAGCATCTGTTACAAGTGCGATTTTTTTTTCATCTTTTAGAAGATTAATGATATTTGTAATTTGATGAAGTTTATTATGTTCATGGTATTGGTACACCGTTTTTTCGATTTCATAATGGGAAAGAAGTTTTTTAGTAACTCTTGTGTCTTCTGCAAAAATATAATCAACTTCCTTCAAAACTTTTATTGCTCTAAAAGTTATGTCTTCTAAATTTCCAATTGGCGTACCAACAACATAAAACATATATTTCTCCTAATTTTAATTTCTTTTATTAATTTTGATAACGGTTATTTTCTTTTTCCTGTTCCACTTATTTTTTTATTCATTTCTTCAATTGCTCTTTTTAGTTGAACATCTCCAGCTGAAATAATTTTAGCGGCTTCTTCTTTACCTTTATCTTTTATAATAATATCTTCTATTTCTTTTTCTCTATTTTTTCTAGCTTGTTCACTGTCGTTTGCATACCCTTTTAATGCAAGCAGTTCTTCCATTTTTACTTCTATATCAGGCTCAATTCCTTTTTCATGAATATAGTTCCCTTTTGGTGTAAAGTATTGAGCAATAGTAAGTTTTATGGCATCTTCTGTTCTCAAAGGTATAACTTGCTGAACGATTCCTTTTCCAAATGTTTTTTCTCCAATGATTGTACCACGTTTGTAATCTTTAATTGCACCTGTAACAATTTCAGAAGCACTTGCACTTGCTTTATTTGTCAATACGATTAATGGGAAATTACCTAGGTTTTTTAAAGTTCTGTTATAATTTCTCTGTTGTCCATTTTTATATTTTAAGTAAACAATTAAATCTTCTTTTACAAAAAGTGAAGAAATATCTTGTGCTTCTTGTAATGAACCTCCTGGATTAGAACGTAAATCTAATATTAATCCTTTCATTCCTTTAGCTTGTAAATCCTTAATTGCTTTTTCAACTTCTGCTCCAACGTGATTTCCAAATCTTAAAAGACTTACGTAACCAATGTTATTTTCAAGCATTTTGCTTTCAACCATTTCCAGTTTAATTTTCGCTCTTGTCAATGTAAATTTCATTGGCTCTTTTTTACCTTCCCTAACTACTTCTACATCGACTTTAGTTCCTTCCTTACCTTTCAGAAGTTTTACAGTTTCATTTGCTGTAAGTGGCAAAATATCTTTTCCATCAACTTTTATAATTCTATCTTTTATTTTTATTCCTACTTTTTCAGCTGGACTTCCGATAAATGGCGAAACAACTTCAAGAGCTTCTCCTTTTTTCTTGCTTATGCTCATTCCAACTCCAACATATTCTCCTTCCATATCTTCAGAAAAGTCTGCTAAATCAGCTTTAGACAAGTATTCTGAATAAGGATCCTTCAGTCTATTTACAACTCCTGCAACAGCTCCTTCATAAAGTTCCTTTTTGCTTGGAGTTTCTTCCTTTCCAACATAATTATTTTCAATAATATTTATTACATCCACAATTCTGTTCAACTCTGTTGTGTCTTTTGAATATCCAGCACTTGTATTCTTGTCATTCCTTGTTGTTTTTATTATAGTAGTAGCTGCAAATAAAGGCATGCTTACCAATATAAGTCCTAATACTGCCTGAATTATTTTGTTCTTTTTCATTTTTCCTCCTAATAATGTATTTTAAAAATATATTTTTATAATAAATTTTTGCATTTAATTTTAAACATGTATTTTGTTGTTTTTTTACTAAAACTGCTTTTTACGGAAATTTTAGCAACATTAAAAACTCCTTATTACCCTTTGCCCCTTTTATTGGAGAATCTTCAACGCCAATTAGCTCGTATCCATATTCTTTTGAAAAGTGAATTATTTTTTTTATGGCTTCATCGTGATATTCCTCATTTTCCACAACACCATTTCTTCCAATTTTCTCCCTTCCTACTTCAAATTGTGGCTTAACTAGCATTACAGCCTTTCCATCTTTAGCAAGAAACTTCTCAAAATAAGGAATAACTTTCCTTAGGGAAATAAAAGATACATCTATTACAATAAAATCAACCTTTTGGTTTTCAATATCTTCTTCTTTCAAGTCTTTTATATGCATTTCTTCAAGCGAGACTATCCTATCGTCATTTCTTAGCTTCCAATCAAGCTGATTTTTACCAACATCGACACTATATACACGCTTTGCTCCATTTTGCAATGCACAATCTGAAAATCCACCTGTAGACGCTCCAATATCAAGCACCAATTTATCACTAAAATCCAAATCCCAAGTTTTTATGGCTTTTTCCAATTTTAATCCACCACGGCTTACATATTTCAATTTATCTTTTATCCGGATATTCAGTTCATTGTTGTCTTTAAATATTGTTCCAGCCTTTGTTACAACTTGGTCATTTACAATGACATTCCCCGCCATTATTTCCCGTTTGGCTTTTTCCCTTGTTTCAAAAAATTCCCTTTCTACTAGGATTAAATCCAATCTTTTTTTCATTACTTTCTCTTTCTAGTTCTCTAAATAAAAGATACTTCCTAATAATACTAATTTAAAGCCAAATCCAAAAGTTATGTTGCTTTTACATTGCCTTTTTTCATTGGCTTAGCATCAAAAGGAATTTGAGTATATAATAAAACAAATCTCTTATTTTTCTATTTATTTTTTATTACTAAAATCATATTTGCCAAAAATACAGTAAAACTACTCTATATTTAAAAGCTTATATATTTAATAAATCTATTTATTCTACCATATTTTAAGCTATTTTTCAAATTTTTACAAAAAAATCACAGCTAAGTTAATAACTGCGATTTAATATTTATCCTAATATATAGCCTTTAAACAAAAGTCCAATCACAATTCCTAGAACACTTCCCCAAAATACTTCTACTGGCGTGTGTCCTAAAAGTTCTTTAAATTTTTCATTAATTATTTCTATGCCTTCATGATGTTCAATGGCATCTACTAGTGTATTTAGAGCTCTTGCATGTTTCCCTGCCTGTTGCCTCACTCCTGTTGCATCATACAAGACAATCCCAGCAAAAACCATTGAAATTGCAAATTCAATCGAACTAAATCCTTTTAATAAAAATACACCTGTTACAAGGGAAACAACCGTCGAAGCGTGAGAACTTGGCATTCCGCCAGTTTGGATAAGTCTTGCCCACTGAGGTTTCTGTCCCTTGAATACAGGAAAAAAAACTTTGTAAAACTGTGCTAAAAAGCACGAAATTGCTGCAACATCAAGCAGTCTGTTTCCAAACAGTATTCCTCCACTCATTTATTTTTCCTCTATACTTTCTTTTTATTTTATTTTTTTACTTTTTTTAAACTCATTAAATTCAGGTGTAATTTTTGCATCCTTTTTATTTTTAGGCTTAAAAAATATTAGTACTTTTCCTATTTTATCTACAAAAACTGATTTTGTTTTCTGAGCAATTTCATCTCCCATTTCCCTATTAAATTCAATCGATGAATTTTGCAATATTTTTACTTTTATTAATTCTCTTTTTTTCACAACTTCTGCAATTGACTTTAACACATTTTCATCAATTCCATCCTTTCCAATTCTTACAATCGGATCCAAGTTATGTGCCAATTTCTTTAAAAAAGCTCTCTCTTTACTTGAAAGCTGTATCATTCTAAACCTCCATTATAATTGGTAAAATAATAGGCTCTCTATCTGTTTCTTTATTCAGAAACTCTCCTATTTTCGCTCTTATTCTCTGTTTAATCTTACCAATCTCTTTTATTCCTTCATTTTCCATGCTGCTAAGCTCCATCTTAATCAGCTCTTTTGTTTCTGATAATAAGCTTTCTGCATCTTTATTATACACAAAACCACGTGTTACAAGCTCAACTTGCTTATTAAACTTACCATTTCTATATTGAGAAATCGAAATAATAACTATTCCGTCATCTGCTAGATTTTGTCTATCTTTCAATACAGCATTCCCGATATCCCCGATTCCAAATCCGTCGATAAATGTCGCACCACTAGGAACTTTTCCTGCTGTTCTGAATTTAGTTTTCGACAATTCCAGTTTTGCTCCATTCTCTGATAAAATAACATTTTTTTCAGGTACTCCTACTGCAACTGCCAATTCCTTATGTTTTTTTATCATTGCATATTCTCCATGCACAGGAAGGAAAAATTTAGGTTTTACTAGATTTAACATAAGTTTCTGTTCTTCCTGGCATCCATGTCCTGATACATGAATTCCGATTCCTTTTTCAAATACAACATCTGCATTACGTTTCATAAGCTGATTTATATTTTTAGTTGCCGCTTTTTCATTTCCAGGAATAGGTGTTGCCGAAATTACAACTGTATCTCCTTCTCTTAAAGAAATATGCTTATGTGTTCCATTTGCAATTCTTGAAAGAGCTGCAAGCGGTTCTCCCTGTGTTCCAGTACACAAGATAAGTACTTTATTTGCTGGATAAGTTTCAACTTTATCAATGTCAATCATTATATCTTTTGGTATTTTCAAATATCCAAGATTTGAACAGATTTCAAAGATTTTTACCATGCTTCTTCCATCAATTGCAATTTTTCTTCCGTATTTTGATGCAATATTTACGATTTGCTGTAATCTATGCACATGTGAAGCAAATGCAGCTAAAATAATTCTTCCATCAGCCTTTGCAAATTCATCTTTCAAGCTTTCCCCAACTGTTCTTTCTGATGGTGTAAATCCAGGAATTTGTGCATTTGTACTATCTGACAGCAATAAATCTACACCTTCCTCACCTAGCTGAGCCAATCTTCCAAAATCAAATCCTTCTCCATCAACAGGCGTTAAGTCTACCTTAAAATCTCCAGAATGTAGAATCGTTGCTGCTGGAGTCTTTATACAAATTGCATAACAGTCTGCGATACTGTGTGTCACACTTATAAATTCAACTGTAAAATATTTTGAGACTTTTAAGATTGTTCTTCCGCTAATTACTTTTTCTTTTGGTAATTTTGCATCTTTTTTCTCAAATTTTGCTTTTGCAAGAGCAAGTGTCAGTCTTCCACCATACATTGGTATATTTTCTGTTCCTAATTTTTGGTAAAAATAAGGGATTGCTCCTATATGATCTTCATGTCCATGTGTCAAAAGTAAACCTTTTATTTTGTGTCTATTTGATTCTAAGTATGAAAAATCTGGAATTATAACATCTATTCCCAAATGCTCATCTTCTGGGAAAGTAAGTCCTGCATCCACTACAATAATTTCATCTTTATATTGAAAAGCTGTCATATTTTTACCAACTTCCTCAATACCTCCAAGTGGAATTACATACATCTTCTCTTCTTTTCCATCCACTTCCTTGTCTATATGTCTATTCCTGTCGTTTACTCTTGGAATATAACGTACTTCATTTTTTTCATCTAAATGTCTTCGATTCGTGTTTTTTCTTCTAAATCTTTTCATTCCAGATTTTATTTTATTAATATCTTCTTTTTTAGAAAAGTTTCTTTTAAAAGTTTGATTTCCAAACTCATTTTTTTCTTTTTCTGACATTTAGTAAACACCTCCTTATTTTATCTTTTTGCTAAATTTTTATTATTTGCTTGCTGTTTTTTCTTTTCTTCTTCCTCTCTTTTTTTCTGCATTTCTGCTTGAGCTTTTTTTATAACATATTTATCTCTATATTTTAGTATAAATTTAAGAGCCATGTTTCCAGAAGTTACTCCTCCATATCCTCCACCTTCTACAATGGACACAAATACAATTTGAGGATTATCTGATGGAAAATATCCCACAATCCATGAGTGATTATCTACAAATCCTGTATTTTGTGCAGTTCCTGTTTTTGCAGAAACTGGATAGCCTCCAATTCTTAACAGTTTTGCAGTTCCTCCATAACCGCTTACAGGTAATCTTAAGGCATTTTGCATTAATTTTAAGTTTTTTGAACTTACATTTAGTTTTCTAACAACTTTTGGCGCATTATTTTCAACTTTTCCTGAATAAGTTACAAATCTGTCCACAACTGTAGGTTTTAACTGAACTCCATTATTTGCGATAGCCTGATAGGCAGAAGCAATTTGAATAGGAGTTGCAAGCACATAACCTTGTCCTATCGACATATTTATCAAATCTCCAGGTAGCCATCGCTGATCCTGTTTCTTCTTAAATCTTTTTTTCTTCCATTCAGGGCTTGGTAAAGTTCCAGCTAGTTCTCCCGGAATATCAATTCCAGTTTTAGACCCTATTCCAAATTCTTTTGCATATTTTACTATCTTCTCTACTCCAGCTTTTTGAGAGAAAACATAATAATATGTATTTACAGATTGTTCAATAGATTTTGCAAAGTTAGTTACTCCATTTCCATATTTATGAGAATCTCTAAATATTAATTTCCCATATCGGTATTGTCCTGTTGAAGTTACTGTTGCATATGGTGAAATACCTGATTCTAAGATACCCATTCCAATTATCGCTTTAAAAGTAGATCCTGGAGGATAAAGTCCAGCAATACCTTTATTTACAAGTGGCTTAGCTTTTGAATTTACTAGTTCATTCCACTGATTGTCAGGTATTCTTGAACTCAATAAATTCAAACTGATTTCAGGATTACTTACAAATGCAATAATTTTCCCAGTTTTTGCCTCCATTGCAATAAATACTCCACTTTTTCCTGTAAAGGCATCTGTCATATATTTTTGTAATTCCAAGTCAAGTGATAAATAGACATTTTTTCCAGCGACACTTTCAGTTGTTTCCATTTGTCTTATAACATTTCCTTTGGCATCAACTTCGACATTTTCCTTTCCATCCTGACCTTTCATTTCCTTATCATATGAACGCTCTACACCTTTTTTTCCAATCAAGTCACTATTTCTGTAACCTTCTTTTTCCAAATCCTTAAATTCCTTTTCACTGATTGGCTTTACATACCCAATCACATGCGAAGCTAGAGAGTCTTCAGGATAATATCTCTTGTTATACTCTACAATATCAATTCTATCATTATCAATTTTTTCAATTGCTCTTAATGCAACTTGTTTTTCTAAATCTTCAATAACAAGAATTTTTTTATCTGTTCCCATTCTTTGTTGCTTAAAAAATCTGTCAATCAAATAATCAACTTGATAACCTGTTATCTGACTTATTTTCTTTATATCGCCTATTGTTTCCTTTATACGTTCTGCAACCGCTTTTCGTTCTTGAGAAAGTCTCGCATCTATCTGTTCTTGCGTCATATTCTTTATTTCTTTTAATAATGCTACATCTTTTGGGCTTAATGGTTGCGTATGTGAATGAATTACTTGATAACCTGTTGCATTTTTCGCAAGTAATTTCCCTTCTCTATCGTAAATTTCTCCACGTGTAGCCTTTATTACATTGGTTCTGATTCTATTTTGTAACGCCTGTTCCGCATACTGAGATGCATCTAATATCTGTAATGTAAACAATCGTGCTACCAATAGTAAAAAAACTGCTCCTACAAGAACAAGAAAAACTATAAATCGTACATTTTTTTCTTTTTTATCTAATTCTCTCATAATTTTCCTCTTCATATTTTATTACATTTTCCCTCAATTAAACTTCCAAAAACACATTATTTCATTAAAATAAGTATCTATTCCCCATCGTTTTTGCTAATTTCTCTATTTTTTTCATTTACCCCATTATAAAAATCATCTAATCTGTAGTATTCTCTTGCATCTTTGCTAAACACACTAATAATCAAATCCCCAGCATCAATTAAAACCCAGTTTGCCTCATCAAGCCCTTCCACGCTTTTTACATTCTCAAGGCTTTTCTTTATATCAGTTGCTATTGCCTCAATATTTCTAGAAGAACTACCAGTACATAAAATTGAATAATCAAAAAATGGAGATTTTCCTCTCATATCATATACCTTTATATCCTGCGCTTTCTTATCTTCCATAATATCAATTATCTCTTGAACTTCTTTTTCATAATTATTATTTACTTCACTCATTCTAAAAATTCCCTTTCTTTTTATATTATTTTTATTTATAAAATCTATTTCAATTTTTAATTTATCAAAATTTTACAAAAAAATTATTACGATACCACTACTAAGGTATATTATATTATATATTTGACTAATTTTCAATTTATTTCTCAATTTTTAGCAAAATAAAAAATTATATATAAAAATTGGCAATAATGCCACACACCACAATTGCCGCAGTTTCTGCTCTTAAAATACGTTTTCCTAGGCTAATTTCTATTGCCTTGTTTTCTTTTAAAAAATTAACTTCCTCTTGGGTAATCCCACCTTCTGGACCAATTATGTATAAAATATTTTCATCTTCTTTTTTTATTATTTCTGGCAAAGATTTTGATTCATCGCTATTTTCATAAGCAAATATTATTTTATCGTATTTAGAATATTCAATTTCTGCAAGTTTTTTCACAGGCATAATTTCAGTAAATTTTATTCCTCTGCACTGTTTTAGTGTTTCTCTTACAACTATGTCCCATTTTTCTTTTTTTTCATTAATTTTTACAACAACTCGTTCAGTTTTTAACGGAATTATGCTATTTACACCTATTTCCGTCAGTTTTTGTATTGCCAGATTCATTTTATCATTTTTCAAAATTCCCATTGCAACATCAATATTTACATTTAAAGAGTAGCTGTCTTCTTTTTTTTCCAATATTTTTACAACAACTTCTTTTTTGGAGATTGCAATAATTTTTGTAAAATACTCATATTCACCATCAATTATCCTTAATTTATCGCCCATATTTAGACGATAAACGTTTTGGATATGATTACAGTCTGATTTATCTTTTATCAGAATCTTTCCATTATTTTCATCAATATTTTCTTTTTCCGCTATTACTGTCAACAACAGTTTTTCACCTCATTTTTTTACTTTTTATCATATTTTAGCCCTATCTACATAAAAATTTTAAAGATTTGAGCAGACAAAAATAATCATAAATTTTAAGTCTTGTTTCAAAATAATATTATCACATTTTATTCTTTTTCACTAAATATTTTTTCAATTCCTAAATGCTTATAGCCAAATTCGGTTACAACTCTACCACGTGGTGTTCTTTTTATAAACCCTATTTTTACCAAATATGGCTCATAAACTTCCTCTATCGTTCGTCTATCTTCCCCGAGTAAAAGTGACAATGTTTCAATTCCAACAGGCCCTCCATTATACACATTTATAATTGAAAGCAAAATATTTCTATCTAATTCATCAAGTCCGTTATCGTCTACTCCCAAAAGCCTCAAAATACCATCAACACTTTCTTTTTCCAAAACACCCGAACCTTCCACCAATGCAAAGTCTCTTGCTCTTTTTAAAAGCCTATTTGCAATTCTAGGAGTTCCTCTGCTTCTTTTAGCGATTTCTGTAATCCCTTCTTCATCATACGAAATATTAAGAATATTTGCCCCTCTTCGTATAATTTCTTTCAAATCTTCTAATTGATAGTACTCCATCCTATGAGTAACTCCAAATCTGTCTCTAAGCGGTGTACTTAACTGTCCCGCCCTTGTTGTCGCACCAATTAATGTAAATTGTGGCAATTCTACACGAATACTTCTTGCAGACGGCCCTTTTCCGATAAGAATATCCAGTTCCCCATCTTCCATCGCAGGATACAAAATTTCCTCTACCGATGTATTCAATCTATGAATCTCATCAATAAACAAAATATCATTTTCCTCCAAAGAAGTCAAAATAGCCGCTAAATCTCCCGCTTTCTCCAGTACAGGCCCTGTCGTTATCTTCAAGTTCACTCCCATTTCTGTGGCAATAACTCCTGCAAGCGTAGTTTTTCCCAATCCTGGAGGCCCGTACAATAAAATATGATCAAGCGATTCATTTCTCATTTTAGCAGCTTTTATAAATATATTCATTTTTTCTTTCAAATCTTGCTGGCCAATATATTCCTTAAAAGTTTTTGGCCGTAAACTTCTTTGAATATTGTCCTCCCCTAATTCCTTAGGTTCCAATATTCTTTCCTCATTCATTCTTTCTCCTTGATATTTCTTCTTTATTTCTTTATTTAAATTTTTTTATTTATAAATTAATTTCTTAAATACTCTAGTTTAATTATTTTTATTTAAATTTTATAAAAAGAATTCTTGTTAATAGATATTTTTTCTATATTTTACATATTATTTCTTTTTCTAAATTACAAGGATATATCCTTTTTTTCACAATAATGATTAATTTAATACGATTAACTAGTTATAACCTAATACTAATGACAAAAGTTCCACGAATTCTCTCTGATTCTCAAATTTTAATCTTATAACAAAAATTTTTATGATTATTAAAATAATAAATTTATCTATTGAATCTTTATCAAAATAATTGTTATGATTAAACATAAAGTGTCGTGATTTTTTGGAAATAAAAATTACTGTTTGAGCGGAGCGAGTTTAATTTTTATTTTCAAAAAATGCTTAGACGAGCCGGGTTGTAAGGGCATGGCGACTGATGCCCTTACGTTAAAAATTTTATATCTGTTTTAATAATAACATTATAAAAAACTGAAATAATGCAATTATTCCTCCTAATATCCCACCGATAATCTCAATATGTTTCAATTCATTTTTAGACACAGACAAAATAATTTTTTCCATTTCTTCTAATGAAAAATTTTTCATTTTTTCAAGCATAATTTCTTTAAAATTTATTTTGTCTTCTGCAATTTTTATTATTTCTTCCACTATTTCCTCTTTATTTTCCAAAATGGACTTTTTAAAGTATGATTTTATTTTTTCAATTAACGAATCATTTAAAAACATCTTTAATAGTGGATTTTTTTCTAACACACTATTTTTAAGCTTTTCTCCTATAACTTTATCAAGCAGTTTATCTAAAACATCATCATTAATAACATCACTATCCTTTAGTTTTGCTGTAATATGCTCTACTGAAATAAGTTCCTTTTCAATTGTTTCAGCAAGGTTTTCTGATATTCTGTCTCGATTTTTAGGAACTAATCCCTGTATTTTAAAAAATAGAAAGTTTACTTCCTTATAAGGCCTAAACAGCAGCTTTATTGCCAAATAATTTGTAAACCATCCTATAAGTGTCCCTACAAAGACCATTATGACCAGCTGTATTAATAAATTTCCCAATTTTTCCTCCATATTTATAACTATGAATAATTTTATAGTAATTTATTTAAAATTGACATCAAAAGTTATAATTTTTATTCGAACTATAGATTTTTCTCAATTTTACTAATTCATTTTTTAAAGGTAAAATTAACCAACTATTGCTTTTCCATATTCCTTGCATTTCTCAATTTTTTCATCATCGTCAACAGCTAGATGAATTATAAGACCATCATTTACAATAGAAAATCCTTCATTTATCATTTCTTCACGCCAAGTTTCCATCCAACCGCCTTGTCCCCAGTCATAAGAGCCAAAAAGTCCAACTGTTTTTCCTATAATCTGTTCTTTTATCCCTTCAAAGAATTCAACCATTTCTGGTGCAATTTCTTCTGCTCCGACAGCAGGTGATCCAAATGCTACAAAATCAGCATTTATTGCACTTTCATCAGCTTCTTCTACATTTATCAATTTTACATCAGCTCCAGCATTTTCTGCTCCTTCACCAATGTATTTTGCCATATCTGCAGTATTTCCAGTACCTGTGTAATAAATTATATTTAATGTTGCCATTGTTTTCCTTTCTTTGATCATAAATTATTGTAAAGCCAAACCCTAAAGTTTGGCTATCTGTATTTTTATTTTGTTAATCTATAAGTATCTCTTGCAATTACAAGCTCTTCTGCTGTTTCAATCTTATATATTTTAACTTTTGAATTTTTTGTTGATAATTCTATATTTCCTGGTAATCTTTGTGCATTTTTTTCTTCATCAAGTTCGATTCCAAAATATGAAAGCGATTCACATATATGTTTTTTTACTCCAACTGAATTTTCTCCAATTCCACCAGTAAAGGCAATTGCATCAACACCGTTCATTGCTGCAACATAAGCTCCAATATAAAGTTGTATTCTATAGCAGAACATTTCATAAGCTAATTGAGCCTTTTCATTCCCACTTCTTCTTGCTGCATCTAAATCACGAAAATCTGAACTTTCTCCAAATATTCCTAAAATTCCAGACTGTTTATTCATTCTATTGTTCATTTCATTCAAAGAAAGTCCTCTTTTTCTCATTATATAAATAACAGAGGCAGGATCTGCATCTCCTGTTCTTGTTCCCATCATAATTCCTGCAAGCGGTGTCATTCCCATTGATGTATCTACGACTTTACCATTTTGAACTGCTGAAATACTTGCTCCATTTCCAAGATGACAAACTATAATTTTAGAATCTTCTTTTCCTAACATTTCTCTTGCCACTTCACTTACATATCTGTGAGAAGTCCCATGAAATCCATATTTTCTAACTTTCAAGTCAGTATAGTCTTCATAAGGATAAGCATACATATACGCTTTTCCTGGCATTGTTTGATGGAAAGCCGTGTCAAACACAACCACGTTCTTTTTACCGGGAAGCAATTTTTGGACAACTTTTATTCCCATTATATGTGCTGGGTTATGTAAAGGTGCAAGCGGTGCTATTTCCTCAAGGTTTTTTATAACTTCGTCATCTACAATTACAGATTTTTCATAGTATTCTCCACCGTGGACAATTCTATGTCCTATTGAATCAATTTCATCTACGCTTGAAATTACCCCTATTTTTTCATCTTGAAGTGTTTTTAGAATCAATTCTACCGCAACTGTATGGTTTTCCATTGGAACTTCCATTTTATCAATTTTTTCTCCAGTCAATAAATTCTTGTAACTGAAAATAGGATTTGCAATTCCTATTCTTTCACAATTTCCTTTAGCTAGTGATTGCTCATTTGTCATGTCAATAAGTTCAAATTTTGCTGATGAACTTCCACAATTTATTACCAAAATTTTCATAAATTTCCCTCCAAATTTTTTGTTTGTATTTTTATTTATGTTTTACATTTCTGATTCAACGGCAGTAATTGCAACGACTTCTACTATATCTTCCACACTGCATCCTCTTGAAAGATCGTGAACTGGACGTGCCAATCCTTGAATTAATGGTCCTAACGCTTTTGCTTTAGCCAGTCTTTGTGTCAATTTATATCCAATATTTCCTGAATCTAAATCTGGAAAAATCAATACATTTGCCTGTCCTGCCACTTTTGATCCAGGTGCTTTTGCAGCAGCTACTTCTGGCACAATCGCAGCATCAAGCTGTAATTCTCCATCAAAGTCAAAATCAACATTTCTATCTTTTAAAATTTCAATAGCCTCTCTAACTTTGCTTACAGATACCCCGTCTGCACTCCCTTTTGTAGAAAACGAAAGAAATGCTACTTTAGGCTCTTTTATCCCAGCAGTAAATCTGGCTTTTTCTGCTGCAGAAATAGCAATATCGGCAAGCTGCATAGCTGTTGGACTAGGTATTACTCCACCATCTGAATATACAAGAGTTCCATTATCTCCAAATTCAGGCGTATTTGTTATCATAATAAAAGAACTTGATACTGTCTTTAGTCCTTCCTTTGGTCCAATTATGTGAATTGCAGCTCTTAGGACATGGGCTGTTGGTGAAGATGAACCTGCTACCATTCCATCTACTCTTCCTTGGTGTACAAGCATTGCTGCAAAATATCTTGAATCTGACATAAGTGTCGCTTTTGCAGTTTCTAATGTCATACCTTTTTTCTCTCTTCTTTTTCTCAAAAGTTCTGACATCTCGTCAATTGTTGCACATGACTCAGGATTATAAAAAATTGCACCTTCTAACGAAATTCCAATTTCAGATGCTTTTTCCTTTAGTTTTTTCTCATCTCCAACTAGAGCAATTTTTGCGATTCCCTCCTTAATAATTTTTTCTGTAGCCCTTAAGACTCTCTCGTCTTCTGTTTCAGGCAAGATAATTGTCTTGTGGAGCTTTTTAGCTTTTTCCTTTAACTCATTCGCTAATGTGTTCATAATTTCTCTCCTTTCTTAATTATATTTATTAATCAAACATAGCTTCAACAAATTCCTTTGTGTCAAATTCCCTCAAGTCCTCAATTCCTTCTCCCACACCTATAAATTTAATCGGTTTTTTCAACTCTTCTGTAATTGGGAAAATAATCCCTCCTTTTGCTGTCCCATCAAATTTTGTCAATATAATTCCTGTCAAATCTACGATTTCATTAAATATTCTAGCCTGTTCCAATCCATTCTGACCAGTTGTGCTGTCAATCACAAGCAAAGTTTCAAAGTCTGTTTCTCCAGACTGCTCACGTATGATTTTATTTATTTTTTCAAGCTCTTTCATCAAATCACGTTTATTGTGAAGTCTTCCAGCTGTATCCAGTATTGCTACATCAAATCCACGATTTTTAGCAGTTTTTACTGTATCAAAAATTACAGCTGCAGGATCGCTCCCATGTGCCTGTTTTATAACCTCCACACCAGTTCGTTTTCCCCATTCCTCAACTTGCTCAATCGCAGCGGCTCTAAACGTATCTCCAGCCCCAATAATAACTTTTTTTCCACTATCCTTCAATTTTTTTGCAATTTTACCAATGGAAGTAGTCTTTCCAACACCATTTACTCCAACAACCAAAAGGATATTAAGTTTTCCATCCTGCAATTTTAATTTTGTGCTGTTTTCATCATTGTAAATAAGTTTTGCTTTAAGCAATTCCTTTAGTTCATCATAAATTTGTTCCGATGTTTTCAGTTTTTTTTGTGAAACTGATTTTTCCAGTTCCTCCACTAGCTGCATTGTCATATTCATTCCAATATCTGACTGAATAAGCAATTCTTCCAATTCTTCGTACAAATCATCATCTATCGCTTTTCCAAGAAGCATTTCCTTTAACTTTCCAAAAAAACCTTTTTTAGGAGTTGCCAGTCTATCCTTTAAAGGTTTTAATTTAGGCTTTCCCTTTGTTTTCTCATTTGATTTTTCTTCTATTTTTGTATTTTCAATTTTTTCTCTTTCAGCTTCAAAGCTTTTTTCATTATTTTCAGTTTTTTTAGCATTTTTTCCTAAGATTTCTTCAGCTGTTTCTTTTATTTCCTTTTCGGTTTCAGCCTTAATTTTATCTATTTCACTTTGACTATCCTCAATTTCTCTTTCTATTTGGTTTTCCAAAGTGTCCTTCTGTTCTTCATCTTTTTTCTTTTTTCCAAATTTAAAAAAATTTTTCAGCATTATTTTTTATCCCTTTCCGCCTGTGATTTTTCTAGATAATCTGGTTTCAGATTAAAAATATCAGTCTTTCTTACCACACCAGCATTTTCCAAATTTTTATCCAAAAACATCTGCACAAATGTCATCGTATTAATTGTCAAATTCTTATCTTCAAATATTTTTACACAATTTCCTAATTTATCCAATATTTTAGCCTTATAATTAAAAACTGCGTCCCCAATTAGATAAACTTTTTTATTATTTCCCTTATTTTCAATTATTTCATTAATTACATTGTCAAGTTTTGTAACCTCATAATTTTTTACCAATTTCAGCTTATTTTCACTCAAAGTTTCATAAGCCGCACAATAAATCTTTTCCTTTCGTGAATCAATCATAGAATATATTTTCACATCTTCATCATTTCCCAAACTTGCTTTCAAATTATAATACCCCTGAAATCCAAGTGCATCCAGCTCATTCACTTCATAAAAATTTACATTCCGTCCAAAAAAAAGCCCCTTTACAACTGAAATTGCTATTCTAACCCCTGTAAACGAACCTGGTCCTATCGAAACAATTACATTTTCAATTTCATCTAGCTTTTTCCCTGTCCATTTCAAAAGGCTGTCAATCTGCTCCAAAATCGTAGTAGAATGCGTTTTTGCTATTTCCACATGTATTTCTCCCAGCAATTTATCTTTCTCATAAAGCGACAATCCAGCCAGCTTAGTTGTAGTCGTTATCGCAAATATCAACATATTTTTCTCCATTTTTCAATTTTCTTCACTTTTACAATAAAACTTCTTTAAAATCAAATCCAATAATTAATATTCCGCTCAAAAACTAATTTCACTTAATCCAGTAATCAATTTAGTATAAAATCCAAATATTAAAAATAAATTATTCTATTTCAAAATCTACTTTTTCCCCATTTTTAACCATATAAACTGATACTTCACGAGCCACATCTGAATAATGATTTATCTCAACAAACACCGCATCCTCAGGCATTTCATCCAAAATCTTGTCTGCCCACTCAATAATTACAACACTCTCATCTTCCCCAATATAATCCTCAAACCCAATCTCATAAATTTCCTCAGAATCATTAATCCTGTAAACATCAAAATGATACACAGGCACATCTCCAGAGCTATACTCAATAACATAAGTAAAAGTCGGACTCTTCACATTCTCTGTAACATTGTAACATTCACAAATCTTCTTAGTAAACGTAGTCTTTCCCGCTCCCAAATCTCCAATAAGCCCTAGACAGCCTCCATTTTTTAACTTTTCTGCTAATTTTTTTGCTAATTTATCTATCTTATCAAATGTTAATATTTTATTTTTCATAATTTTTCTCACTTCTAAATATCAATTAAATTCTATTTTTATACTAAAGTCCATTTAAATAACGAATTTATTACAAACTTTTCTAATTAAAGGATGTAAACCTAATATTTTTAAATAATTAAAATATAATTTTCATTTTTTTAATATAGTCTAATTTAAGCTAATCCGTCGGAGCATTTTTCTGTGCTGACAAAACTGTTTGAGCATAGCGAGTTTTTTGTCAGTGCAGGAAAATGTCGTAGACTAGCCATAGGTTATTGCGTAGCAATCTTGCCATAATTTTAATTATCAGGATAAACCTTTATTGCAAGATAAGGTTTTGCGGCAATGAGCAATCCTACAAAAATAAAAAAGAAAAAACATAGTAATATGAAAAAAATACCTATTAATCAAAATATCTAAAAAATAATAAAAAACAATTTAGTTGAATGATTATAAATTAGTTATTAAACAACATTATTATAAAAATTTATTTTTATTTTTAAATGAAATTTAGTATTAAATAAAAATATATTTCATTAACAAATATTTCTTCTATAATTTTTAAAATTTTTTATTTTTTATAAACTTCAATAATTTTATTAATAATTTCAGTTGTGGAAATATTATCCACGAAGGATAAAATCTTTACTTCTCCGCCATTTTTTTCAACAACTTTTGTTTCTGGCAAGTCTTCTTTTTTGTAATCTCCGCCTTTTACGTGAATATCTGGCTTTAAAATATCCAGCAGTTTTTCTGGTGTTTTTTCGTTAAAAATTACTGTATAGTCTACAAATTTTGTACCCAAAAGCACAAATGCTCTATTTGTTTCACTATTTATAGGTCTTTTATCTCCCTTGTTCACTTTAACCGAAGCATCGCTATTTACACCGACAACCAAAACATCACCTAAATTTCTGGCTTCCTCCAGATAAGTCAAATGCCCAATATGTAAAATATCAAAAACTCCATTAGTAAAAACTACCTTTTTCCCAGCCTTCTGCAATCTCACTATTTCATTTCTCATTTCATCAGTAGTCAGCAAATTATCTTTAAAACTTTTTTCCAATTTTCTCTCCAATATATTCATCTATTCTATTTATAATTATAATGTTTTTAATTCATAATTTACTCAATCCCTAAGTTTATTTAATTTTAAAAAGGTTTGAGCATACATCAAATTATACCACATTTTTTCCAAAAAAAGAAAATTTTTCTATTTTTTTTCAACTTTTATTTTTTCTAATTTCAACAATTTAATTTTAAAAAGTTTTAAGTATATTCTCACAATTTTTTTATCAAAAAAGAAAAAGAAGTATAAGCTTATTGCTTTTACTTCTCTGAAATTTTAAAATTTTATTTAGTACCTCTTTATCGAAATATTTTTATAAAACGTTTTTGAGTTTTATTACAAATATAACCAATATTCTCATAAAATTTATGTGCTTCTAAGCGATGAGAACCAGAATTTAATCTAATGAAATTAATATTATTATTTAAAGCATATTCTTCAACAAAAACCATCAGTTTTTTTCCTATACCCTTGCCTTGAAAATTGGAACTTACTGCTAATCCTAATATATTTAATCCAATATCACTGTATAAACTTTCATACATCTCTGCATGAACAAAACCAACAACCTTACTTGTTTTTTTATCTTCATATACTGCGATAATATGATGTTCATAATCAATAGATAATTTTTCAATTTGCGTCTTGACAATCTTAATATCAACATTATATCCTAACTCATCTTTACAAATTTCTTGTATATCCTTCGCATCTAGTATATTAATCTCTCTTATCACACTTTTACCTCTATAACTTCTAATTTTTCATATTTACTTTTTTCTATAATACATACTTCAACTTTAGTATCATTTTATATACATTTATTTAGAGAAATCCGTTATCAGCATTTTCACTTCAATTTTATCTTCAAGCTCCACATCCATAATGTATCCCCATAGTATATTTGTTTGGTCTGCTCCAAATTTTTCATTTATAATCATACTTACTTCCTGTAAATCCGTTAATCCAATGTCTGGTCCTGCTGTAATGCTTAACAGTATCTTTCTCGCTTTTGGAATATTTTTTGTAAAAGGGCTGTTTATTATTTGTTCTGTAGCAAATTTTACCTTATCCTGACCTTCACCTTTACCAAATGCTGTTATGCCTTCCCCTGAATTTCCTAGCATTATTTTTACATCATCAAAATCAAGATTCACTATCCCTTGTTTTTTTATTAGATTTGTTATAAATTCTACGTTTTTTATAAAAATTTCATCTCTTTTTTCAAATAATTTATCAAAAGTTGCACTTAAATCTGCTTCCATTAATTTTTTAAGAGGCAAAACTATAACAGTATCAGAAACTTCTTCTAATTTCTTGATTTCTTCAGCTTCTCCATTTGAATTAATTGATGTAGCAACTACAACCACTGTCAATATTCCCATTGTTTTTGCAACTTCTGAAACAATGCAAGCTATCTCATTATTCTTTTTTTCGGACATTTCCGTCAAAATAAATACTAAATCTGTATTTTTCAATGCACCCTGCACTTTTTCACTAAAATCCTCAGAAGCCAATATTTTCGATTCTACATTCAGTTTATCCAAATTCCCTTGGTTTATATCAATTCCCACAAATCCAACTTCTGCAATCTCTTTTTTCATCATCTTATTCAAGACATCATTTCCCACTGTACCGATTCCAATAACTTTTATTCCAACACCGTCCATATTTTTCTCCTTTAATTATAAAATTTTCTATATTTTAACATATTTTCCCAAAATACAGTTAAATTTTTTTACTATTTTTCATACAATTTCGCCTTTTCTTCCAATAATAAAAAATCAATAGTATGCTTTATATAATCCATTGACATATTATGTATTTTTTGATTGTATAATTTTATCGCTATTTTTTTTATTTTTTCTTTATTAGCATAAATAAATCTTAATTCCTTTAAAATTAATTTCTTATAGCCTTCATCCGTTTCCTTGTGAATATCATAATATTTAATTACCGTTTTATCAAAAATTGGAATCATATTGCTTATTTTTATAGTTCCCAGTAAAATGTTTCTTTGTTTATCGGTAATTCTAATAATAAAATTATTTGACTTTCGTATTTTTCCATTAGTATAATCACTTTTTTTATTTGGAGATGATAATGGTGCTAAATAATCACAATTATTCACTTTTAAAAGCACCCCAATATATTTTCGTGTTTTTGTATAATTTTCTCCTGAATAATTTAAAACTCTATTGTCAAAAAGTTTCAAATAATTTATATAACTTTCATCTACTTCATATAACTTCATAAATTCCCCTCGAAAAAAAGCTACCATAATTGGTAGCTTTGCATTTAAAGTTGCTTCATTTTAAGGCAGTGCAACACCTGTTTTTATCTGTCCTTCATTTTAAGGTAGCGGAACACCTGTTTTTATCTGTCCTTCATTTTAAGGTAGTGGAACACCTGTTTTTAAACTTTTTCTTTCTATGTAATTATATCATATCTAATCAATTAGTCAATACTTTTTCTTTTTTTATTTATAAATTTTTAAATTATTTTTATTAATTACGAAAATCTGTTGCAATCAAATATACTTTTACACAGCTCCCTTTTTGTTCAAAATCTTCAGGATTTTCAAATTTAGTTTCTTCAAAGACTGTTCCCCATGCGAGAAATAAGTCTGGATTTTCGGAACTTTTGGCTACTGCTGTGGCGATTTGGCTGATTTCTTCTAGGCGTATGTCTTTTCCTGAGGTTATGTTCATTAGTATTTTTCCTGCTCCTTTTATTGAACGTTCTAGAAGTGGGGTATTTAGTGCCTGTTCTACTGCCTTTTTTGCTCTGTCCTCTCCGTCTGCTTTTCCAAAGCCTAATACTGTTTTGCCTGAATTTTGCAATATAGACTTAATATCTGCAAAGTCTAAATTTACAATTCCCTGTTTTTTTATTAAGTCCAGTATCCCCTTTACAATTGTTACAAAGGCTTTTTCTCCTTTTTCATAGATATTTGCAATTGGAAGATTTACGTATAAATCATTTAATCTTTGATATGGAATGACTATTATTGTGTCAGCAAAATGTTTTAATCTTTCCTTTCCCTTTTTAGCAAGTTTTATTTTATTCAGGTCTTCAAAATCAAAAGGCTTTGACACTATTGCAACCGATAGTATATTCATAGATTTCGCAATTTCTGCCACAGCTGATGAAAGCAGAGTTCCTGTTTTTTCTCCCATTTCAGCTATTATAAACACCATATCTGCATTTTGAAATTCTTTTTCTGTTTGTTTTCTTAAATCCTCCATCGCTTCGAATGAAGTTATTGACGACACAAATATTTTTTTGGGAGCTTTTGAACTGTCTAAATTCACCTTTTCCGTATCTATCGTTATAAAATCAGCCTTTACAATGTTATTTAATATCATTTTATTTATTACATTACTTCCTGTTTTTCCCAAAGCCACTATCTTTACTTTTACACCATTTAACGTGTTTTTCATATCAGTCCCCCGACCTCTGTGTTCCTACAAGCGATGTTACCCACTATTTTTCCTCCTAGATAATCTATATTTCAAGGCACTATTTATTAATATTTTTCTTTAATCTATTTTTTTAATCACAGTTCTTTAATATATCACAAGACCCTTTATTTTTTATTTTAAAAATATTGATTTTATATTTTAACTTAACACTTTTTTAAAATTATATCAAATTTGATTATTAAATAAACAAATATTATAAAATTATAGAAAAATATTACTATATTTCATTTTTTTTTATCAATTTTTGGACTATACTATTCTTGTAGATACAAAAAATATTTAAATATAAGTCGGGAGGCGGTTTTATGAAATCTAGAAGTCTACTATTATTTTTAATACTATCTTTAACTTTATTTTCAGTAGTATTATCAAATAAAAACAAAAATCGTAAAAACAGAAATGAAAATAAACCAAAAAAAGAAAATATGATTCAGGCAGGAAACGAAAACATCAGGGAAATCTATCTTGCTGGTGGCTGTTTCTGGGGTCTTGAAGCATATATGGAAAGAATCGACGGGGTAAAGGATGCTACAGTTGGCTATGCAAACGGTAAAACTGAAAAAACGAGTTACAACATTGTCGCATCAACGGATCACGCAGAAACAGTTCACGTAAAATATGACGCAAACAAAATTTCTTTGAGCAAGCTACTTAAATATTATTTTCAAGTTGTAGATCCTACTAGCATTAATCAGCAGGGAAATGATAGAGGTAGACAATACAGAACAGGGATTTATTATACTAATCCTAAAGATAAAGAAATTATTTTACAGGAAATTGAAGAAGAGCAGAAAAAATATACAGATAAAATTCAAGTTGAAGTTCAGCCTTTGAAAAATTATATACTCGCAGAAGAATACCATCAGGACTATTTAAGAAAAAATCCTAACGGATATTGCCACATTGATATTACTAAAGCAGATGAAGTTATCATTGATCCAAAAGATTATCCAAAACCAAGTGACGAAGAATTGAAAAAACGGCTTACTCCACTGCAATACAGCGTTACACAGAAAAAAAATACTGAACATTCTTTTTCAAACGAGTACTGGGACAATCATGAAGCTGGAATTTATGTGGACATAACAACAGGAGAGCCATTATTTTCCTCAAAGGATAAATATGATTCTGGCTGTGGCTGGCCAAGTTTTACAAAACCTATTTCAAAAGATGTTGTAACTTATGCAAATGATACAAGTTTTAATATGGTAAGAACAGAAGTGCTTAGCCGAAGTGGAAAAGCCCACTTGGGACACGTTTTTGATGATGGACCTAAAGACAAAGGCGGGCTTCGTTATTGCATAAACAGTGCTTCAATTAAATTTATCCCATTAAAAGATATGGAAAAAGAACATTACGGATATTTAATAAAATTAGTTCAATAAAATGAACAGGATAGGAGATAATTTATGTTTAATCAGCCATTACTGGTAGGAAGCGTATTTTTAGGAGGGGTAGCAAGTTTTCTATCTCCATGTATTCTTCCCATTGTTCCTGTATATTTGGGAATTTTAAGCAAAGGGAAAAAAACTGTACTTAATACCTTTTTATTTATTTTAGGACTTTCGCTTACTTTTGTAAGCATTGGCTTTAGTTTTAGTTTTCTTACGGGAATTTTCTTTAATGACACTATAAAAGTTTTGGCAGGAATAATTGTAATAATACTGGGATTACATCAGACAGGCATCTTAAAATTTAACTTTTTAGAAAAAAATAAATCTGTAAATTTGGATTTAATTGGGAAAAATTCTTCATTACAGGCTTTTTTGCTAGGACTGACATTTAGTCTAGGGTGGACTCCATGTGTAGGGCCTATTCTTGCCTCAGTGCTTACTCTTGCAGGCGAAAAAGGATCTGCAGTCTATGGAGGGTTAATGATGTTTATATACGTCTTAGGACTCGCCACTCCATTTGTTCTATTTTCCTTTTTCTCTCAGGAATTGCTAAAAAAAGTACGAGCTTTAAATCAATACACAAACTATTTTAAAATCTTTGGAGGATTTCTAATTATATTTATGGGAATTTTACTAATAATGAATAAGTTTTAATAATTTTATTTTTTAAATTTTATAAAACAATTAGTAATCAAAATAACTTAAAAAATAATTACAAAAAATATTTTAAATTTGCTATAATACAGAAAGGAAGTAATTTTTATGAAAAAATTAATTGTAACAATTGTAACTTTGTTGAGTTTTGGATCGATTTCATTTGGAAATACATTGCAAGGAGTTCAGTTAAAGGACATTAATAATAAACCTGTTTCCCTTAACAAGTACAAAGGTAAGAAAATATATATTAAAATGTGGGCTTCATGGTGTCCTATCTGTCTTTCGGGATTAAGCGAAATTAATTCTTTAAGTGCAGATAAAAGTAAGAATTTTACAGTTATAACAATTGCTTCTCCGGGACAAAAAGGAGAAAAACCTACAGCTAAATTTATTCAGTGGTATAAAGGGCTTAATTACAAAAATATTACTGTTTTACTGGATGAAAAGGGGGAAGTGCTAAAAAGGGCAAAAGTTTTGGGATATCCTTCAAACATTATATTAGATGGGAACTTGAATATTGTTAAAACTTTGCCGGGACATCTGACTGCTGCACAAATCAAAGGAGCTGTTAAATAAGTGTATAGTATTTTAATAATTGATGATGAACCGATTATAAGAAGAGGTATTAAAACCTTTATTGATTTTGAAAAATATAAGATAAGTGATGTTTATGAGGCAGAAGATGGTAATTCTGCCTTTAAGACTTTTTCTGAAGTCTTGCCTGACCTTGTCTTGCTGGATATAAATATTCCCTTTAAAAATGGGCTAACTCTTGCCGAGGAGATGAAAGAGCTGAAAAGTGATGTTAAAATAGCCATTATTTCTGGATATGACTATTTTGAATATGCTCAAAAGGCTTTAAAAATCGGAGTTGAAGACTATATTTTAAAACCTGTTTCAAAGACAGATATAAATGAGATAATTTCAAAACTTATCTATAAGCTGGAAGAAGATAAAAAATATAACGAAGCAAGAAAAATTATTAATAAAATTAGCCAAGCTGAGAAATCTGATAAAAATATTTCTCATAGCAAGTATAAAGATATTTTAACAAAAAAAATTGAAGAAAAATACAGCAATATTTCCTTTAACTTAAATTCTTTAGCGGACGAAATGAATTTGTCTTCTGGATATTTGAGTTCACTTTTTAAAAATTTGTTTGGTATTCCTTTTCAGGACTATTTGAATAATATGCGAATGGAAAAGGCAAAGCTGCTGCTTTTGACAACGGATTTGAAAAATTATCAAATTGGAGAGCTTGTAGGAATGGAAAACTTTAATTATTTCAATTCAAAATTTAAAAAAACTTTTGGAATGACACCGAAAGAATTTAAAAAAAGTGTGCTGGAGAAACTATGAAATTAAAAAGAACTATGAAAAACTCGATGCTGCTTCAGCTGTTTTTTTATTATATTATTGGAAATCTTCTGTTTGTACTTTTTTTAAGCAGTATCTTTTACTATACTTCAAAATACATCATAATGAACAAGGAAATTGAATATACTAACGGAAATGTCATAAGTACATCCCGTTATATTACGCTCTATGCAGATAAATTGAAAAATATAATTAATCTCTTATCTGTTGATGCCGATGTTAGAAATTTTTTAATATCAGGAAATGAAGATTCAAAAAAGAGCATTGAAAAAATGATTTATTCTATTCTTGATAGTAATAAAGGAATTAAAAATATTACTGTAATCGGGAAAAATGGTAACATTGTATCCAGTGACAAAAATAATGATATGAAAATATCAGAAAATATGATGAAGGAAAAATGGTATGTCGATGCTATAAACAATTCAGATATGCCCGTTTTTAATCCCAGCAGAAAAAATTCCACCTCCTCTATGAACTCAGCTCTCTGGTTTCTTTCAATCAGTCGGGACATAAAAAATTCAAAGGGAGAAAATCTTGGTGTTATTGTTTTTGACATTAAATATGAAATTCTTGAAAGATATTTAAATTCCATTTCTTTTGGAAAACAAATCGACAATATTATAGTAGACAAAAACAACAATATTATTTACTACAAAGATGTGAAATGCTTTGCTGATAAAAAGTGTCTTGCAAAATTTTCAGAAAAGAATAAAAATAAAGATACATACTTATACGAAACACAGATTGAAAATACAAACTGGAATTTAAGAAGCCTTGCAAACACAAATGACTTGGTTACCTTAAAGAAAAATTTTTCTCACATAGTTATTATCATTTTCCTAGTTTCATTAGCTTTTTCTTCCATTATTACATTTATCGTAATAACAAAGATTCTAAAGCCTTTAATAAAACTGGAAAATCATATGCAAAATTTTGAAAATAATCTACGGGAATTTCATTTAAGTGAAAAAACAGGCTATGAAATTCAGAACCTTGTAGAACATTTTAATGTAATGGTTGAAAAAATAAAATATTTGCGGGAATATGAAATAAAGGCTCTTCACAGCCAGATTAATCCACATTTTCTGTATAATACGCTAGATACAATCATTTGGATGGCAGAATTTGAAGACAATGAAAAAGTAATCAGCATTACAAAATCACTTGCAAACTATTTTAGGCTTTCCCTTAGCAACGGACACGAAAAAATACCGTTAAAAGATGAAATTATGCACACTAAAGAATATTTATTCATACAAAAGCAGAGATACGAAGACAAACTTTCCTATTTTTTCAACATAGAAGATGAAAGCCTTCTTTCCATCGAAGTTCCAAAAATCATAATCCAGCCAATTGTAGAAAACTCCATCTATCACGGAATAAAAAACCTTTCTGGAAACGGAATTATCACAATCGACGTTTACAGAGAAAATAGCACTGTCAATATCTCAGTCAAAGACAACGGAATAGGCTTTGAAAAAGCCAAACAGTTCAAAAAAAGCAAGACAGGCGGTGTAGGATTTCAAAATGTCGATAAAAGAATAAAATTCTATTACGGAAAAAATTATGGCGTATTTATAAATAAAGACAGCAAACCCGAAGGAGCAGAAGTAATTATAAAAATTCCTTTTAAATCAAGTTTGTAATTTATTCTTCTACTAAACTTCATTTAAAAAATAACAATAAAATCCTATAATAATTAATTTGATTCTTGTTAAAAAAATTCAAATCTAATTTTTAAGTATTCATCTTAAAGACTTTTATAATTTTATTTATAAATATTATGATTACTATTTTGAGAATAGTTGTGATTAGTTGCAGTTTGTTTAGTCCTTCAAGATGGGCAAAATATGAAAAAGATAGAGCAGGAAGCGGAAGAAGATGTTATAGAAATAGTTATGGAAATATATTTTGCGAAGACGGAAATGGAGATAGTTATTAATAAATCATTATGTGGAGAAGTGGAATTTTTGAGATTCTGCTTCTTTTTTGCTTTTTGAAGAAAAGAAAAAACATTATTATACTAAATATCGGTTAAATAAGAAATTTATTACAAACTTTTCTAATAAAGAATAACAACTCAATATTTTTAAATAATTAAAATATAATTTTTATTCTTTAAAATCCGTCGGAGCATTTTTCTGTGCTGGCAAAACTGTCTGAGCATAGCGAGTTTTTTGTC
>ERZ773069.466-NODE-466-length-27293-cov-43.597951_pt1 | contig 27293 bp, 25 predicted proteins | sample MGYA00580619_ERZ773069 | MGnify/ENA primary metagenome ERZ773069 (study PRJEB29015, sample SAMEA2738007) | human oral metagenome | biome: human oral; feature: human-associated habitat; material: dental | place: China | collected 2108 ...
CCCGCAAACACTCTTTGACAACATCGGCATCAATGGGCTGGTTTTCGTCGTAATGACGCACCGAACGGCGGCGGTTCAGCAAATCTAGCAGGGACATGATGCTACCTTCCTCCCATGGGACACGGCTTCTACGAAAGCGCCTTACCACTCAGCTTAGCGCGCAAGTGACAGGGATCGCGAGGGTTTGCACCACATGTGGAATGTTTCCAGAATCTATCTCCCCTCAGGAATTCTGTGCCTACCTCTGTGGGCCTTGTCGATTCCGAATTTAAGATGCAGAGATCGTATTGCGGAAGGTATTCAGCTCGTACAAAAAGGCTTCTTTCTGCGTGATACCAAGGTGCAGGCTGAATTTTTGGAATGTATTCGCTGTGGCGTCAATGCTTTTCTGGAGCTCAAGAAGCTGCTCCAGCTCATCACGCTGTTTCGCGATCTCACGATCGATCAGTTCCAGTTGTTTGTACGCAGGAAGGCTATCAGCAAAATACATGCGCACCATAAAATCCCATTTGGTTTTCCTGGGCTCCACCTCAGTGCGAAGATAGCTTTGAAATGATTCGATACCTTTTTCTGTGATGGAGTATATTTTTTTATCCGGCTTGCCTTCTTGACAAATCAGATCAACATCCACTTTTTCGTGCGTAACTAGTTTATGAAGAATAGGGTATATACTACCGAAAGAAGCATTATAAAAGTTACTAAAAACGGTTTCAAATTTTTGTTTAATCTCGTATCCAGTCGAAGGTGATTCGAGCAGTATACCTAAAACAACATCGTCACTTTTCATAAGAGCCTTTCGTGAATTTTACGGATTTTCGCGAGGTGAGCAGAAAGAGTGCTGCAATGATCAAAGCCGCCGGTGAAGCGTAGAGATACAACCGGGTAAATGAGGAAATATAATCCAGAGGTGTGTGGGCTGAGGCAAGGTTTGTGGTAAGTCCGCTGATAAAAATTGTGGTGGCGAGAACCGTTCCAAGTTGGCGAAGCACGCCTATAACACCTTGTGAAACAGTCAAGTCACTCCCTGTAAAGTCCGCTGTTGATAGCATGCTGATGGGCCCTACCAGTATGCCGTAGCCTGCTCCTACAAATATACTACAGGCTATGTAGGTGCCGTAGTTCAGGGGTGCTTGTAGAAATGCAAGGCCGAGATATCCAAGTCCCATTACCAAAAATCCTAAAGCAACTAAAAGGTGGGTTTTTATTTTCCTCATAGCTTTCCCTGCAAAAGGAGATAGTACAAAGATTGCGACAGTTGCGGGCGTAACCAGTAGTGCCGACTCCAGAGATGTTCGGTGAAAGATCGTTTCAAATAAAGTTGGCATCAATACCATATATCCCACCAGAAGAATTTGCCCCAGAATAGTTCCTGTGGTGGCTAATTTAAAATTCTTGTTGTGAAAAAGCCGAAAATCAACGATCGCATGAGGGGTGTGTCGCTCCTGGCGTATAAAAAGGGTAAAAAACAGTATGAAGAGCATTAGGAGAAAGAAACTTTCTGCCGCAACCCCAGTATTCCTGAGGTTTAGCAGAAAAAGCGTGAGGCAGAAGAGCCCTGCAGTCATCAGGCCTGCACCCCACCAGTCGATGCGCGAATCCGTTTTTGAGGGTTTAGTGTTTGGTATATATTTTTGGATCAGCACGAACGAGAGAAGAACCACGGGAATATTAATGAGGAAGATCCATCGCCACCCCCAGCTTTGCAGAATCATGCCTCCCAGAACAGGGCCGAAAGCGGATGCGGAACCCTGCGTCATACCCAAAGTCAGCGTGACTTTGCCCCTGCGGGTGGGATCTTGGGTGGAGATTGCCAAGTCCATGCTGAGTGGGAAAATGGCGGCGGCCCCTAGACTTTGAAGAACTCGACCCACTACTAGAAGGAGAATGCCATTCGCCAGACCACTCACTAAAGAACCGACCGCAAAAATGAACAATGCTCCAAGGTAAAAACGCTTTTTACCTGTACTGTGGGCGAGTTTGCTGAAGGGAATTGTGAGAGCTGCAAAGAGAATAGTGTAAGCGTTGAGTGCCCAAGAAAGTTCGGAGAACGAAGCGCTGAGCTCCGTGTGAATCTGGGGTAGGGCAATGTTCATAATCGTCGTGTCCAACATGACAACGAAAGTGCCCACACACAGAGCAAAAAGGGTGAGTTTATTGCTGTGGACCATGACTTAACTCCCTACTATATAAATTTTATTTATATAAATATAATTTATATAGTAGTCTTATGGGGGAGGGTACGTCAAGGGTTATGAATGAGTCAAAGGCCAGCAGAACCGCCGTAAAATATAGAAATATAGGGAGCCTGACCTTGTGAAGACCAAGTTCCCTGAGCCATATATCAATGCGTTTTTGAGAATCTACTCCGCGAACCAGTTTTCGGTGGCCGTGTGCGCATCGAAAACCTGCCTCAAAAGTGGGGTTAGCGGGGAAATTCCGTGTTCATGCGCCAGCGGCACGGAATGCAGCACCGATTCGTTCCATGGGTGAAGCGCTAGGGCAAGGCGCCCCCCAGAGAGCGCAAAAACTGGGTAAATTAGGGGGCCGGGCAGGCTACTAAGTACCTGATACCCGGCCCCCAGATAAGAGCCCCGCGCGGGAACTCAAAGAGAGCAGACTACTTGGCCCACACAACGAGCTCATTAAGCGGCTTGCGTGGCTTCGGGTCGATTTCGCGCGAGCGGTAGCCGAAGGTCGCGGCAACGGATACGCCGTAATCCTCGGGGTCGAGGAGCCCTTCCTCGGTGAGGAGCTGGGTGACCGCATCGTAGTCCATGCCTTCAACGGGGCAGGAGTCGATACCGAGCATTGCTGCGCCCGTGAGCATATTCCCTAGCGCAATATAAGTGTTCTTCCTAGTCCACTCGAAAAGGGCACGCTCGTCGTCGGCGATCTTCATATCGTGCACCTGGAAGTTTTTGTACATATCCAGCGCCATCTGCATCTGGTCTTCGGGAAGATTGCGCTTCGCGAGCGTCTGCAGCAGGAAATCGGAGTCGTAGCGGGCGTTCTTCTTCGCCACAATAATCACCACGTGGCTGGCATCATCGAGCGTGTTTGCCATACCCCAGGCGATAGGCTTGAGCTTCTCGCGCAGCTCCTTATTTTGTATCACCAGGAATTTCCACGGCTCGGAACCAACCGAGCTGGGGGAGAGGCGGCCGAACTCAAGGATTGTGTTGAAGTCTTCATCGCTGATCTTACGGGCGGGGTCGTAGGAGCGGGTAGAAACGCGGCGTTTGAAAATTTCGAGTGCTTGTTCACGGGTGAGAATCATGGTTTTCCTTTTCTGTGCTGGGCTTCTATGACGGAATTTAGTATATCGAGCAGGGATGCGCCTCCCGCCGGTTTTTTCGCACAGCGTGATTGACTGCGTTGCCCAAAGCGTGCTTTAGATGTGCTCCTACGGCTAACAACATATCGTTTGGACAAACCGCTGCCGATCTTCAGCTGGTTTTTCGGGTGAAAGAGCCCGGTGAGCGGCCTGCACAATCAGAGAGGCTGGAACTGCATCATATGTTTTCCCCTGGGACTCGACGGTTCGGCACTGTTCACCGTGGCACACATCGTCGCAGGTGCTGCTTCCCTGTATCCCACCCACTAGATCTTCCAGGGGTACACCCATAATCCAGATACGATTGGATTCCTCAGGATGAGTCAAGAATTCTTCTTCACTCATTGTACGGATTTCCAGATGAGGCTGAATACCCTGAGGCAAGAGCTCAGCTTCCAATACCTGTAAAGCCTTGCGCAGCTCCTCACCTGTTGTACCGCACCGTGAGCAGGTTTGTTTTTCGGCATTGACAAGGTGCTGCCAGATAATAGGTAAAGTTTTCATCAGGGACTACCTTTCCTTTTGAAACTATAATCTATTTGGTTGTGATGAGATGGGGCGTGGGCACGCCAGTGTTTACGCCACTTTTACGGTGTATTCCAGGGCCTTGCTCGGGTGCATGGTTACTGAGACGTATCCGTTGGCGGGGGTGCGCACATAGTCGAGGTAATCCTCCATAGACGGGCCAAATCCCTCAACATCGTCTACGGCAATCACGGCGCGGTCGGCAAGATGCGGCTCCAACAGCTGAAAGACGGGATGCACCAGGTCAGGCCACCCGTCGAGAAGCACAAAATCGGGGCTGAAATCCAGGTCTTGCAGAGTCTTCAGCGCATCGCCTTCGCGCAGTTCGATATAGTCCGCAAGCCCCGCCCGCTCAAAATTTTTCCGCGCGGCCTCAGCCTTATGAGGCACGTATTCGCAGGTGATCACGCGGCCGCCATTGCGTTTTGCGGCGGCGGCAAGATACAGCGTCGAGATGCCGTAGGACGTACCAAACTCAACGATATTCCGCGCGCCGCTCGCCAGCGCCTGCATATACAGAAACTCGCCCTGCTGCGGGGTTATGGGGATGTATTTATCGGTATAAAAATCTTCGTTCTCGGTCTCCCAATCAATCCCCCTGCCTAAAATCTGGTGGATTTTCGGCAGAAAATGTATGAACATGCGCTTGCCCTGCTTGAGCGTGGCGTCGTAGAGGTCATAGAGTGTGTCTTCGACCGGTGGGTCGTTGAGGAATGTGAACATTTGCGGGGTTAATTTGGGCATGTGAATCTCCCGGATGCTTCGGCACGTATTACCTGCACCACAAAATTCAGAGGTATACCTCTGAAAATAATGCGGTCATGTGATTCCTCTTATCATGCCAGCGTCAGCAGGGGGAGTACAAGGGATTTGCGCGAAGACGCACAAAAGACGAAGCCCCCCGTCCCAAACCGGGCTAACGCTCAAATCGGGTGAGGCGCATCGAATTGAGCACCACAAACACCGAACTGAACGCCATGGCCGCGCCCGCAATCATCGGGTTCAGCAACCCCGCCGCCGCGACCGGCACCGCGATAGTGTTGTATGCGAACGCCCAGAACAGATTCGACTTAATGGTGTGCAAAGTCGCCCGCGAAAGCCGCAGCGACATGGGGATCGCGCGCATATCCGAGCGCATCAGCACAATATCCGAAGCCTGCACCGCAACATCCGTACCCGAGCCCATCGCCATGCCCAGGTCTGCGCGGGCCAAGGCAGGCGCATCGTTCACGCCGTCGCCAACCATCGCCACCCGGTAGCCTTCATCCTGAAGCTGCGCGATAACCTCAGATTTACGTTCGGGCGTGACCCCCGCAAAGACGTTCTCAGGATTAATCCCCACGCTGGATGCGATAGCCTGGGCAACTTCGGGGGCATCACCGGTCAGCAGTACGGGCTCTAAGCCCAGTTCATGAAGCTCGGTGATAGCCTGCGCCGACTCGGGCTTGGGGGAATCTGCCAGCGCGATGAGCCCCACAGGCTGCGGGTCCTTCGTGCCGATCGCGCGAGCCACAACCACAGTGGTCAGCCCTTCCGAGCGCGCCTGCGCGAGCATCTGATGCTGCTTCTCGGTGAGGGGAACGCCCGCCTGCAGCAGGTATTCGGGGGTGCCCACCAGCACCAGGCAGCGGGACTTCCCCTCGTCCCGAGTGCGCACGAGCTCGCCGCGCACACCTCCGGGCACACCCTCAAAATTCTCAACGGTACCGAGAAATGCTCCATAGTTTTCTGTCGCAAAACGCGCAATAGCATGGGCTATTGGATGCTCGCTCAGCGCCTCCACGGCTGCGGCATCGCTCAGAATAGATACAGAACGTTCGCTCTTTGAAGAGGTGTTTTCGGTCGTGACGTCGGTGAAATCGTCGAAGGTTCCAAAGCGTGCCACGCGCATTGTGCCTTCGGTGACGGTTCCGGTTTTATCCAGCACGATGCGGTTCACCGCATACGTAGTTTCCAGCACTTGCGCGTTGCGAATCAGTATGCCCAGTTGCGAGCCGCGCCCGGTGCCCGCCAGCAGCGCCGTGGGGGTCGCCAGACCGAGCGCGCAGGGACAGGCGATCACCAGCACCGAAACCGCCGCGTTGAACGCACGCGGCACATCGTGCGATACAACCAGCCACCCGATAAGGGTCAGGAGCGAAATCACCAGAATCGTTGGCACGAAAATCGCAGAAACACGGTCGGCAAGGCGCGCGATGGGTGCCTTCGTTTCCTGAGCGGCGGCAACCAGCTCGCCCATTTTCGCGAGCGTCGTCTCAGACCCCACGCGGGTGGCGCGCACCGTCAGCGACCCGGAGGTGTTCAGGGTTGCGCCGGTGACCGCATCGCCCACCGAAACCTCGACGGGCACCGATTCGCCGGTCAGCAGGGAGGCATCCACGGCGGAAGACCCTGCAATAACCGTGCCGTCAGTGGCGATTTTTTCACCCGGGCGCACCAAGAATTCGTCTCCCGGCAGCAGGTCCTCAACCGGAATCTGCACCTCGCGCGTGGTTCCCCGCTTGTCGGTGCGAAGCAGGGTCGCGGTGCGTGCTCCCAAGCTCAGCAGGGTGCGCAGAGCCTCGGAAGAGCGGGTTCGTGTGCGGTGCTCAATTGCCCGCCCGATCAGCAGGAATAAAGTCACCATCGACGCCGAATCGAAGTACAGCGGCGCATGGTTACCGCTCAAGAACATGTCGAGAATGCCCCCCTGCATGGGGTGAACATGCTCGGTCAGCCCGGGGTTCATGAACAGCTGTGCGAGTGAATACAGGTAGGCGACGATCACACCGAGAGAAACCAGTGTGTCCATCGTGCTGCTGAAGTGGCGTGCGTTCGTGAGAGCGGCGCGGTGAAACGGCTCGGCGCTATAGACCGCAACCGGCAGCGTGATAAGCGCAAGCACCCAGCCCCAGTGCGGGAACTGGAATGTGGGGAACATTGAAATCAAGAAAATCGGCACACTCAGCAACAACGCCACAACGATGCGCCACCCCAAGCCCCCGCTGCGCGCGTTGGTCGTCTCTTCGGACTCTGTCTTGTGACCCTTGGTTTTGAGCGATGCCGTATACCCGGCGTTATTGACCGTTTCAATGATCTGCTCATCGGTAATATCGGCGGGAACGATCACGCGCGCAGACTCCAGCGGCAGGTTCACGGCGGGATCAACCCCCGGAATTTTGCGGAGTTTGCGTTCCACGCGGCCCACGCAGGATGCGCACGTCATGCCCTGAACATCCAGGTGGATAATGCGCGTCTGCCCGCCATTAGCCGAGGAATCGAAAAGAGAATGGTCGTTCTCAGTTGTGGTGGATGCTGTTTGAGTTGAGTTACCCATGTTCTTCGCCTCTGTTCTTAATGCTCACGATGCTGTGCTGTCTTCGGGCTTTGCCTGCTGCGGATGCGCCTGCCGCAGTCCGCCCTGATCTATACTTCGCCTTCGTCCGGCAGTCCATCGGCACGGTTGCTGCGCGGTCGCTTACCGGTCAGCTTCGCGCCCCGATCGTTCACCCCGCGAACCCGCGTGACGTCAGCACGCCTGAATGCGCGGCGTTGGGTGAGGGCGTCGTATGCAGTGCCGTGCACACCGGGATGCAGATTATCGCCGGTGCCGTCAGCGGAGGTATTCGCCGCATGATCCTGTGAGGAATGTATACGCGATGCGCCCCGCCGTTTCAGCCCGCGCTGATCCTCGCGCGCCGTGTAGGGGGTGGAGTCGCGCACCCACGCATCCAGCAGATCGGAGTCGAGCCCCATCTGCCGTGCCACGCGGGAAATCGCCTCGGTCAGGTGAATGTTCTCGGTGCCTACGAGTGCGCGCACTGCCCCGACCGCCATTGCCTGGTACTGCGGAGAATACGCCATGATTAGACGGCGGGAGTGAAGCCAGCTTCAACGATGGCGTCCGCTACGGCTTGCGTATTGAGGGTGCCTTCGTGCTCGATGGTGACGGTCGAAACGCCGTCTTTGACCACGTCTACGTTCACGCCGGTGACGCCCGGAACCTCACCGACTTCTTCACTCACGCTCATGGCGCAGTGGTTGCAGGTGAGGCCGGTTGCTTTGACGGTGGTGATTGCCATGATGGTTCCTTCCAGAATTTTTGGAATTACAAAACTTGTGGATGCGCCGCCCGCGTGTCAGCTGCGCATCATGCGGGATATGGCGGCGGTTGCCTCTTTTATTTTCTCATCAACTATTGTCGCATCACCTGTACGTTCGGATTCAATTGCGGCGTTGGTGACGCAATGCCCCATATGTTCTTCGAGCAGGTTGAGTGAGACTGCATGGAGCGCTTTGGAAACCGCCGCGACCTGAGTAAGCACATCAATACAGTACTTGTCTTCCTCGACCATGCGGGCGATACCGCGCACTTGCCCTTCGATGCGGCGCAGGCGCTTCAAATGCGCCTCTTTGTTTGGGGTGTACCCGTGTGGCTGTGCTGAGGAATCATGCTTTGTCATAGATCCAGTGTATACCCTAGGGGGGTATATCTCAAGGGGCGGTGAAGGTGATTTGATATATTGGCTTTATGCGTGCACCACACCCTCAACCGGTCTATACGCTTCCGCACGAGCAAACGGTGCTCAATACCCTGCGGAAGTATGGGGTGGTTAAAGCGCACCTATTCGGTAGCGCGGCACGCGGCGAGCTTAACCCCACTAGTGATCTTGATTTTTTGGTAGAGATGAAAGACTCCCCAGATTACGGCGTATTACTGCGGTTATCTGAGGAGCTTGAGCAGATTACAGGGTACCCGGTCGATGTGCTGACCTCTATTAAGCCTGTTTTTCGTCCCTATATCGAACCCGACTTGACGGAGCTGCCGTTGTGAAAGTTCCAGACCCTTACATCATCATGGCGCTTGATGCAGGCAGACGCGTGCAGCGTTACACCCCAGAGTCTGCAGAAGCATTTTTTGAATCAGAGCTTATACAAGATGCTATTTGTATGCGGCTGCAGGAAATGGGCGAGAATCTGTCTAAAATTCGTCAGCAGTTTCCTGATTATTACCAGGCTCACCATAGTGAGAGCTGGCACCGCCTGATCGGATTGCGTAATGTTATCTCTCATGGTTACGGCGATATCGACCTCAATATTGTGTGGCGCATAGCTTCACAGCACCTATCAGGTGTGATGCAAGAGTTGGAGACTTTGCAGGCATCATCTCTTCCCGACCTGTAACCCGTCGTAGGCTGAAACAGAAAAACCCCGGGGCGCAGAAACACTGCTGCACTCCGGGGTTTTATCTGGTTTTTGCTGAAGCGTTCGTGGTGTTTAACCGCGGCTTACATCCCCTGCGCCTGGATGGCGGTGATCGCCACCGTGTTAATGATGTCCTCCACGGTGGTACCGCGCGAAAGGTCGTTCACAGGCTTGCGCAGACCCTGCAGCACGGGGCCAACGGCGGGGGCACCCGAAGACTGCTGCACAGCCTTGTAGGTGTTGTTGCCGGTGTTCAGGTCGGGGAAAATGAACACGGTCGCCTGGCCCGCCACCTGGCTGTCGGGCATCTTGGTCGAAGCAATCGACATGTTCGAGGCCGCATCGTACTGAATCGGACCCTCCACCGCGAAATCCGGGTTAGAGGCGCGCACAATCTCGGTTGCCTCACGCACCACATCCACATCCGCACCAGAACCAGAAGTACCGGTCGAGTACGACAGCATAGCCACCTTCGGATCAACCCCGAACTGGCGCGCAGTCTCGGCGGAAGCCTTCGCAATATCCGCCAGCTGCTCGGCATTCGGGTTCGGGTTCACGGCGCAGTCGCCGTACACCAGCACGCGGTCTTCCATGAGCATCAGGAACACCGAAGACACAATCTTGGTGCCCGGGCGGGTCTTAATGAATTCCAGCGAGGGGCGAATCGTGTTCGCGGTCGTATTAATAGCGCCCGAGACCATGCCATCCGCAAGACCCTTGTAAACCAGCATCGTACCGAAATACGAGGGATCGCTCATGCGTTCACGCGCACCCTCAATAGTCATGCCCTTGTGCGCACGCAGCTCAGCATAAGTCGCCGCAAAATCCTCACTGTATTCGTTATTCGCAATGTCGATAATACGAATCGAGGCAGGCAAGTTAATACCCTCAGCCTGGCAGATTTCCGAGATCTTATCCGGGTTACCCAGCAGAATCAGGTCACAAAAATCGCGGCGCGCAATCATCTCGGCTGCACGCAGAATACGCACATCATAGCCCTCAGGCAGAACCACGGAACGACGGTTCGCGCGGGCGGTCTCAATCAGGTTGTGCAGGAATCGCAGCGGAGTCATTGAAGCCGGGCGCTCAAGCTCAAGGCGTGAAAGCAGCTCTTCCTGGTTCACGTATTCATCCCAGCCGCCGAATGCGCTCGCAAGCTTGCGGGCCTGACCGTTGATCACGCTGCCGTGCACGCGGGAAACAGCGCGCGCTGACTTGAAGGTGTCGCGGTCGGTTGATAGTACCGGGAAAGGTGCGCTTTCAAGCAAGCTACCCACAGCGGTGTTATTGCCGGGTAGGTTGTTGAGCCCGCCGGTGAGCAGCATACCCGAAGGTGCCGGGAACGTGGGCGAAAGCGCGGATGCGAGGGTCGCGGCCACAACATCGGCGCGGTCACCGGGAACGATCACGAAGTCGCCGTCGGCAAACTGGTTGAGGAAGTTTGAGACGGTCATTGCGGCAATCTTGATCTCGTTAATGTCACGGCCAAGATCTTCCTGCGACAGGTGCGAGCCGTCGAGCTTGAGAGCGGCGACGACCTCTGCGATGGTGGGCTTACCCAGGTCTGCGATTTCAGGCAGAACGTAGACGGGGAACTTATGTTCGCCCAGCTTAACGTTCTTCTCAATGCTCTCCCGCAGCTCGGGGTCGGCACGGTTGACGATAATCGAGAACAGATCAACCTTGGCTGCCTTAAGCTCGGAACGTGCAACCTCTACGGCATTGGTTGCCTCTTCAAGGGAAGCTTCGTTCGCACCCACGATAGCGATCACGGGCAGGCCTAAATCGCGGGACACCTGGGCGTTGAGATCGAACTCGACGGCGAGTGCGTTCTGGGCGGTCAGGTATATGCCGTCCACGATCACAACATCGCTGTGGGCGGCAATTTCTTCATAGGCGGAAACCGCGCGGGCTGAAATTTCTTCGGTGTTGCCCTCCGCAATGAACTCTAGTGCCTCGGTGAGCGATACTGCGCCGCCCACTTGCTCGTCAGAGAGGTTAAAGTGCTCTTTCATCAGGCGGATCATGGGGTCATCGCTGGCAGTTTCGCCCTTGAAAATGGGGCGGAAAAAGCCTACTCGATCGGCGCGCTTCACAAGGGAATCTGCGAGGCCCAGGGCGATCAGGGATTTGCCTGAGTCCTGGGTCATCGCCGAGAGATAAATGCCGGTGGTCATAGTGCTCCTTTGGCGTTGAACGTTCGGCGGGGGCGCGCTAACAATCCGGTACGTACGTTGGATGCGCCGGATGCGGCGACTCTCGTCGAGTTTGTCTTGTCCTTTCTATCTTATCGGGGTTGTGAGTCGGGCAAACCTTTTGTCGCGGTGTGAGGGGGATTGAAGACTGCATCATGGTGTGTTTTTGGTGCGTATTTTCGCGGTTAATATGGTTTTAGGTGGGGGTTGAGAAACTTTTTGTGGCGAAAAGCATGTTTTCGTGCACTAAACACACAATCGAATATCTTGCCCTATCAAACGTCGCTTTCATGTAGAATTACGCAAAATTCTTGTACTTTCAGTGAAACTCCCGGGGGCGCGTATCGGCCCTCTGTAGATTTTTCGTGTGAGAACTTAGGATTGAAATATGTTGTTTGCATTTTCTGTAGCTCCCACGGGCGGGGGTTCCGCCGACGGTTCTGTTCACGATGCGGTTGCCGAGGCCGTATCCATCGTTCGTTCTTCCGGTCTGCCGCATCAAACCGGGCCCATGTTCACCACGATTGAGGGCGACTGGGATGAGTGCATGGATGTTATTAAACGCGCTACCGAGGCGGTGACGAAACGTGCCCCGCGCGTCTCGCTGGTGGTCAAGGCCGATATTCGCCCCGGTCACGATCATGGCGAAATTGAGGGTAAGGTACAGCGTCTCAACGCCGCTATAGATCAGATGGAATCGGGTAAATAAGCATCGGAATACTGGCTCGACAAGGCTATATGTTGTATGCGGCATATAGAATTAACGGCTATCGCGGCAATGCTCTATGCGTGCGTAACGGGTGGTGCTTACAGTCCTTGTGAAGGTACTCCTAACCGTTGAAATGCGTGTGCTGCTGGAACACTCAACTGTATTCCAGATTCGGCATATACGGCTGACCTGGTAGCTCAGGCAGCGACAGGCAGGTTCACAGTTTAGGACTCGAATTCCTGCCTGTTGCCCGAACCTAGCGTAGGCTTATGTGCATGACGAAAAAGAAAAACCGCAGCGCTGCCTCACGCCGCGCCGCGCATCCGGACAAAACAGGTGCGGTTGCCGGTGTGTACCCCATTTCGACCGGTGAGGCTGAGATTGTGCCCGATGGTTACCACGCTGATGGTTGGCTTCTGCTCATCAACGGTGTGCAGTCGTCGCATGTGATAGTGGGGCAGCCGCGCATGCTCGATTTTGAGTACATGCGTTGGATTGCTGCGGTTCTCGACTCGCATATTCAGACTCATCTTAATCCCGACAAACTGCGTATCACCCATCTTGGTGGTGGTGCGTGTTCTCTAGCGCGCTATTGCGCGGACGTATACCCAAATTCACGCAATACCGTTGTGGAGCTTGATGCCAGGCTGGCCGAATATGTGCGTGACTGGTTCGATATTCCTAAGTCGCCGCGCGTAAAAATTCGGGTGGGTGATGCGGGTACCATCACTTGCTCGTTTGCACCGGCATCGCGCGATGTGGTTATTCGCGATGTGTTCGCGGTAGATAAAACTCCGGCGGAACTTACGGGCGTGGATTTCGTGCGGACGGTTGATAACTCTCTGGGGCCCGGTGGGCTGTATATTCTCAACTGCGGTGATGACCGCACGCTTAATGCCGCCCGCGCCGAAGCCGCCGCCTTGCTTGAGGTGTTTGAATACGTGAGTATTGTGGCCGATTCCGCAATGCTCAAAGGAAGGCGGCGCGGAAATATTATTCTGGCTGGTTCACATGCTCCGCTTCCGCAGCTCGGAAGTGCCGAAGCGGCATCTATTTCCCGCGTTCTTATGGGTGGGGGAGTACCTGCCCAATATTGGGATACTGAGAAGGTTCGGGCCTTCGCCCGGAAGGATGCATAAACCGTGGTTACCTAGCTCTAGCATCCGCTATATGCCTGATCGGGAATATGGCATATACCGGCGATAAATTTGTATCTAGACTAGTCAAATACCTTATATTCCTATATTGGAATATATTTTATGCATCCCGAAAATAGGTAAAGCACTTACCCAAGCTGCGGAAAATAAGGATGCAGTTTCTCGCGAAGCACCCGCGACGAAGGATAAAAATCTTCCCACCGAACCTGAACCATATGCCAACCTTCGGGGGTGGGTGCATCCGCGTGAGGAATCGCGGCATCGGAAGCCACCATTGCAAGACCCACCCGCTGTTCGAGCCACACGAAACTCGCTTGCTGGGTGCGTAACATGCGGTACACACCCGCATAGTCCGAGGCACGGTTCGAGGTATGCGCATCCGAAGTCCCCAGCAGATATGCCTCAAAATCCAGCCGATGCACGGGCGCGGGAAGACCCATCTCAACCAACTGCAGACGCGCCACGCTTTCTAAGAGCGAGCCGCTGCGCGCATCCGCATGCGTGGCAATATGGGTGGCCGCCGAATTTTGGCTCGCCTGCAAACGCGGCAAAATCTCTTCGGGGCCAAGCATTCGACGGTGCAGTGCGGCATCGACAAGGGCGCATCCTTCAAGAACGGGAAGTGTGCGGGCACAATCCAGGAGGGTCTGCGAGAGCTCGGTAACCCGAAAATTCGGGCGTAAGACCGTCACCTGCGCCGGGGCTTCATTGTTTGTATGCTCCAGAACGCCGTCCGACGCCGCCCCTCGCACCGAATATCCGGCGAGCACATGCAAATTCTGCGGCACGTGCAGAAGCGGCAGACCGTATAAAAACGCCGCCGAAGACAGGCAAAACACACATGTAGAATCACGCAGCGCCAGTGCGGTGTGGCGCGCTAAAACTTGAAGGGAAGGCGTAAAAGAATCCCAGGTCGATGCGGCAATATACACCCCTTGAAGCACGCTGACCAGCTCTTTTGTGCGTAGTTTACGCCGCATCGTGGTGCGGGTATACCCGGAATTAAGCAGTCTTTCCTGGGTATAAAGCTGATCAAGAAGCGTGAAGTTGGGTGACATATCCTCAAGTATGGCACGACATGAACACCACTCAGCGCGCGAAGACGATATGCGTCATAGAGCTCAACCTTGAGTTAAATAACGTCTCATCCTGCGAGCTTGTGGCGGCGCCGACCCCACCTCGCGCTAAGATTGAACCCATGCGATACACCTACCTTGGACCCTCAGGCACTTTCACCGAATCCGCCCTGCTTTCCGTGCCCGGCGTGGTCGGTGCCGAACGCATTCCCGCCACCAGCGTGCCTAATGCGCTCGAACGTCTTCGCAGTGGTGATGTGGATGCCGCTATGGTGCCCATTGAGAACTCGGTCGAAGGCGGTGTGAGCGCTACTCTTGATGCGATCGCGGCTTCCGAGGGAATGCGCATTATCCGCGAGGTTCTGGTACCTATCAGGTTCGTGCTGGTCGCGGCGCATCCGCTCGCTTTGGAAGATATTAAAACCGTTTCAACCCACTCGCACGCCTGGGCTCAGGTGCGGCAATGGGCGGATGCGACCATCCCCACCGCCGAGTACCTGCCCGGTTCCTCCACCGCGGCAGCAGCCGTAGGTTTGCTTGACCCTTCCTGCGCATATGATGCCGCAATTTGTTCGCCAGCGCTTTTGGCAACCCACCCCGACCTGCATGTGCTTGCCGAGGACATTGGTGATAACAAAAATGCCGTCACCCGGTTTGTGCTTATCAGCAGTACTGCGGATATTCCAGAGCCTACCGGTGCCGATAAGACGACGCTCACGATCCCTCTGCCCGAAAATCGAGAGGGCACTCCCGAAAACCGTTCGGGTGCGCTCCTGGAACTGCTCGAACAGTTTGCTTCGCGCGGTGTGAACCTCTCACGCATCGAATCGCGCCCCACCGGCAGGCAGATGGGATCCTATATGTTCAGCGTGGACGCAGACGGGCATATTTATGAGGCTCGAATGCGCGACGCCCTGCGCGGCCTGCACCGCATAGCACCCGGCATTAAATACCTGGGATCGTACCCGCGTGCCGACCGGCAGCCCACCGTTGCGCCGCGCATCCACTCCGAGAATTCGTTCGATGCTGCCCACGCCTGGGTGGAATCGCTCTTCCCGGGTGGGCGACCGGCGCATCTGAAACGCTAAACCGCCCCCGCGATCGTGTAAAAACGCTCGTGATGTGAATACAGAGGGTTTTCAACGCTTTATTCATATCAAGGCTCTTTTTACGGCTGGGGGCGACTGGGTACTATTGATATGTGATTGATATTAACCTCCTCCGCGAAAACCCCGAGATTTTCCGCGCCTCCCAGCGAGCACGCGGCAAAGACGAAGCCCACGTAGACCGTATTCTTGAGGCGGATGCCGCACGCCGCGCCTCGATCGGCACCTACGAGAACCTGCGCGCCGAACAGAATGCCTTCGGTAAACAGGTGGCGAAGGCGCCCAAGGAAGAGAAACCCGCTCTCGTAGCGCAGGCGAAAGAACTCGCCGCCCACGTGGCAAATGCGAAAGCGGCATCTGAGGCGAAAACCGCCGAATATGAAGAGCTGCTAAGCTCCATCGAAAACCTGATTATCGACGGTGTACCCACCGGCGGCGAAGACGACTTTGTGGTGCTCAAAGAAGTCGGCACCCCCCGCGATTTCGCCGCAGAAGGTTTTGAACCGCGCGACCACCTGGAAATAGGCGAACTCATCGGCGGTATTGATATGGCACGTGGCGCCAAGGTCTCCGGCGCGCGTTTCTACTTCCTCAAAGGGCAGGTTGCCCGTCTGGAGCAGGCGCTCATGTGGATGGCGCTCGATCTGGCAACGGCCAACGGCTTCACCATGATGACAACCCCCACCCTTGTGCGCCCCGAAATCATGAACGGAACCGGGTTCAACGTCAAGCACGACGACGAAATATACCGCCTCGAACGTGACGACCTGTACCTGGTCGGCACCTCGGAGGTGGCGCTTGCGGGCTACCATATGGACGAAATACTCGACCTTAGCGACGGACCCAAGAAGTACCTGGGCTGGTCATCCTGCTATCGCCGTGAAGCCGGTGCCGCCGGTAAAGACACCCGCGGTATCATTCGCGTGCACCAGTTCAACAAGGCCGAAATGTTCGTCTACTGTCAGGTGGAACAGGCGGAAGAAATACACGAGCAGATGCGCGCCCTCGAAGAAGAAATGCTGCAAAAATGCGGCCTTGCGTATCGCGTGATTGATACCGCCGCAGGGGACTTGGGCACCTCTGCCGCACGCAAATTCGACTGTGAGGCGTGGGTTCCCACCCAGGGCACCTACCGCGAGCTGACCTCGACCTCGAACTGCACCACCTACCAGGCACGCCGCCTGAATATACGCGAACGCACCGCAGACACTGTAGACGATGCGGGCAATGTGCGCAAGGGCCGCACCCGCGCGGTCGCAACCCTCAACGGCACCCTGGCGACTACCCGTTGGGTTGTGGCGATTCTGGAGACCCACCAGCTGCCCGACGGCTCGGTGCGTATTCCTGAGGCGCTACGTCCGTATATGGGTGGCGCTGAGGTTATTCCGGTCTCGTCGTAGATTTGAGATAGTTTGAGGGGGCGCTGGAGTGGGTCTCCACTCCGGGCGCACCTTGATTCCCGCGCGCGCTCGGAAGGTGCGGCCCTCCGTCCCCTCAGCATCCGGGCGGCTCGGTGCGTATTCCTGAGGCACCAGACTCGTTACCTCGCCTGATTCGGAAACTTCTTAAGTGCTCGCGCGCTCGCACCCAGTTCCCTCATCCATCATGGGCGGCGCTGAGGTTATTCCTGTGGTGTAAAAACGGGGCTTCGCCGAGCTGTTAAATCTGCTGTTTCGTCGTGTGGGAAACCTACCGACGGTGGAAGCACGGTGTGCTAGCATGAAAACATTACTGAAATGGAAAGCTACATACTTTATGTATGTAGCGGAGAGGCTCGGCGGCTTGCAACGACCGAACCCCTCCTTGTGAGTTGATACTACTTCAGGTTGCGGATAACAACCTTGAGAGCATCAAGAGCATGCAAAACAGCCTGAGCTGATCCATCGGTAAGGATGAGACTTACCAGGATTGCTTAGGCTGTTTCCATGAGTTCGAAGAACGTCATGGCTCTATTCACCTCCCCTCTGCCCAAGAATCAACGCGCAGGGATTTCACTTTGATATGCGTGGCGCGTGCGCACCCCGGGAAGAGGGCAGTATTAACTTTACCCAACAAATATAAGCAGAAGCTCGAAAATACGGTCTACACATTCACTTAACAGGGTTCATATAGAATGATATTGGGTGTATTGTTGGTATGTGTTTAAGTACGCACCTGAGACTTTTACACACTATAATTTCTGTTCATTCACCTCTTCAGCAGTAAAAGTAATAAAACTATTCTTTTATGGGTGTAACTACCTTTGTGCGTATTCATATGTGATAACACAGATGTATTCAGCCTTTATCGCTCTTGAAAGGAACTGTTGATGGTGTATTCTTCGTCTCCGGTGGTGATGCGTGATGTTGTTCAGAAGTTTGGTAGTACTACTGTTTTGCATGGTCTTGATCTGACGGTTAATCCTGGTGAGATTGTTGCTCTTTTAGGGCCGAATGGTGCGGGGAAAAGTACTGCGGTTGATATTATTTTGGGTCTGGCTAAACCGTATGCTGGGTCGGTTGAGGTTTTTGGGGCGACTCCGCAGCGTGCTGTTAAGGCGGGGCGTGTTGCTGCTGTGCAGCAGGATGGTGGTTTACTTCCTGATTTGACGGTTAAAGAGACTGTGCAATATATGGCGTCTTTGTATGGCAAGCTTAAGAATGTTTCTGCTGTTCTGGCTCAGGCCGGGCTTGAGGGTAATGCTAAGACGCTTGTGCAGAAATGTTCTGGTGGGCAGAAGCAGCGTCTTCGTTTTGCTATTGCGTTGTTGACGGATCCGGATTTTTTGATTCTTGATGAGCCCACGGCTGGTATGGATGTGCAGGGTCGCCGTGATTTTTGGGCGTCGGTGACTCAGTCGGGGGATCATCAGCGTGCTGTTTTGTTTGCGACTCATTATTTGGCTGAGGTTGATGAGTTTGCTGATCGTGTGGTGGTTATTAATCAGGGGCATGTGGTAGCTGATGGGACCCCTGCTGAGATCAGGTCTTATGCGCGGGGTTCTACTTTGCGTGCGACGGTCAATGATGCGTGGACGTCTGAGCAGGTTGAGGAGCGTCTTGCGGAGCTTCGTGCTCTTGACGGTGTGAGTGCAGTATCGTTGCACGGTATTCGCCTGGAAATCTCTGCTGCTGATGCCGATGTTGTTGCTTCGCATATGCTTGCTGGTGGGTTCGCTAAGAACCTGGAGATCACATCGTCTTCCTTAGATGATGCGTTTGTGTTACTGACCGAGACCGATTCCGAAGGAGAGCACAAGAATGCCAAATAACACTAGTGCCCAGGCGGCGAGTCTTCCTCAAGTGCGTCCTGTGTGGATTAATAGCACTGTTGTTCTGCTGGAGTTGCGCAGGAAATTCCGTAATTTGCGGATCTTTTTACTGTCCATTTTGCTTCCTGTTATTTTCTTCTTTACGATCGCCTACCCGCAGCGGGACAGCCTGGAAGGGTCGGTGAATACCGGGACTTACTATATGATCGGGTTCAGTGCCTATGCTGCTATTGTTTCTAATTCGGCTGTCGGTGCTGCTATTCCGATTGAACGTGTCCAAGGGTGGTCGCGTGCCCTTGCGCTGACGCCGTTCCGGCCTTTGGGGTACGTTATTACGAAGGTGCTCTCGTCTATGTTGCTGGGTGCTATCGCTGTTGTGGTGATGATGGTTCTGGGGTTTGTGACGGGTATGCCTTTGGATGCGTGGCAGGCGGCGCAGTCGTCACTCATTATTATTGCTGGCAGTTCTGCTTTTGCTGCGTTTGGTATTTTTGTGGGCTATTTTATGTCCGCTGATAGTGCGCAAACGCTTATTAATCTTATTATCTCTGTGTTCTCTGTATTTGGCGGGTTGTTTCTTCCGCTGTCCCATTTTCCTCAGGCGCTTCAGGATATTGCGCATTGGTTGCCGTCGTACGGGTTAGGTGTTTTGGCTCGTTTGCCTGTGGGGGTGGAGTGGGATCCTTGGGCTTTGGTGAACCTGGTGGCGTGGCTGGTGATTTTTGTGGCGGGTGCGGCTTGGTGCTTGAGTAAGGATACGCACAGGGTCTAGTTTCTGCCCTCTCAATCGTGCAGGGGAACCCACCAACGACGGAAGTATGGTGGCAAAGCCGGTGTGCTAGCATGGGGGTGTTACTAAGGTGAAAAGCACTGTAGATAATTCACCTTAAAGTGCAGAGAGGTTCGAGCGCTCTCAACACCCGAACCTCTCCTGTGGGGTGATGTTACTTCAGGTTACGAACGATAACCTTAAGCGCATCAACAGTGTATGAAACAGCCTGAGCTGATCCATCGGTAAGGATGAGACTTACCAGGATCGCTTGGGTCGTTTCTATGAATTCATAGAAACGACATCCTTCCCACCACCTCTCCGCCCCAGGAGTCAACGCAGGGATATGTATCTACTATTGCGTGCTGCGGCGTACCCCGGGAAGAGGGCAGTATTACCTTTACCCAACAAATATTTGGGTGATTCTCTAAAACCTGCGCTTTTCGTTAGTGTTGGCGAACCCAATACCGCTGCACCCGGTACTCTAAAGATATGTCCCTTTTTCGGAACCTTGTTGGTGCATCCGCCGCAGCAGCGACTCTCACGGCGGTTGCTCGGCGTGTTCGCAAGCATGCGCAGCGCATCGTTACCCCCCTCGGAATCTGGAGTACCCTGCCCGTCGCTCAAGAGCGGCACGTCGGTATTGTGTATAACCCCAGCAAGTCGAGCACCCACGCGGTAGTTAATATTCTGGAACGTACCGTGGTTGCCAACGGCTGGAAACCGGCCCTCGCGAGTACCACTCGTATCGACGAACCCGGCACCCAGGCTGCTCGCGATCTGATCGACCGGGGCGTCGATACCCTGCTCGCGGTCGGCGGGGACGGAACCGTGCGTGCGGTCGCCGCCGCCATTCAAGAAGCCAGGAGCCTGGGTAAAGACGTCACGCTCGGTATTATTCCGCTAGGGACAGGCAACCTGCTGGCACGCAACCTGCGCCTGCCTATCACCGATATAGCCGCCTGCATTAACATTGCGCTCAACGGAACGCACCAGATGGTCGATGCTATCGACATGAGCGCCGAATCAGCGGAAGGTGACGTTACCAACCACATGTTCTACGTGATGAGCGGCGCGGGGTTTGATGCGCTCGTCATGAACGACGCCAACGAGGACCTTAAAGCGCGTATCGGCTGGTTAGCCTATGTGCACAGCGGGCTGAACCATATCTTCGGGCACTCCCACAAGGTCAGAATACAGCTCGACGATGATGAACCTTTCGAAGCACGTGCGCGTTCGGTACTCATCGCCAATTGCGGGCGGCTGCAGGGCGGACTGCAGCTAACCGATATTACCGAGGTTAATGACGGTAACCTCGAAGTGATCATCATATCGCCGCGCACCGTCCTGGAATGGGGGCAGCTGGCTGCCAAAGTGGTTCGCCGCGCCCTGCCCGGTTCATCGCGTATCTCTCTGCCGGTCATGCGCCATTATGTGGGACATCGGGTCTCACTGGACATGCTTTCGGGCGCACAGCCTATTGAAGTCGACGGCGATTTAGCGCCCTCGGCGATCAGGCTGCAGGCGCGCATCGTGCCGAGCGCTCTCAGCGTGAATGTGCACCCGGATGCGCTCACAATCTAGAACCTCGGTCCGCCCGAGCGCCTGTGTTTATGTGGCTTAACCTTCTTTGATGTGGTGTCTTCACCGGTTATCTCGCTTTAAACACCTTTTTAGTGCGAGAATGAGATGAAAGTTTGTTTCAAGAAAGAAGAGAAGTTCATGCTTATCCTCGTTGTGAACGCGGGTTCCTCATCCCTCAAATACCAGGTGCGCGACACCTCTGCGCCTGAATCCGAGCAAATGATTACCTCAGGGCTCATCGAAAATATCGGCACCGACGTTCCCGACCACGAAGTCGCTCTGCACATGATGGCTGAGAAACTCGAAGGCGTGCTGCACGGCCGTCAGCTGCAGGCTATCGGCCACCGCGTGGTGCAGGGCGCCGAGAAGTTTACCCACCCCGTGCTGCTCAACGAGCAGGTTATCGACGAGATCGATGCGCTCTCACCGCTTGCGCCTCTGCACAACCCAGCGCACGTGAAGGGTATGCGTGCTGCTTTCCACACTTGGCCAGATCTGCCGCAGGTTGCCGTGTTCGATACCGCGTTCCACTCGACCATGCCCGAGCACGCCTGGCGCTATGCTATTCCTTATGACCTGGCTGATAAGTACAGCATTCGCCGCTACGGCTTCCACGGCACCAGCCACGAGTACGTCTCCCACGTTGCCGCAGACATGCTCGGTATTGCCCGCGACGAGTTCAACGGTGTGGTGGCGCACCTGGGCAACGGCGCATCCGTGACCGCTGTGAAGGGCGGAAAGTCCGTGGATACCTCAATGGGCTATACCCCGCTGGCTGGCCTGGTGATGGGTACCCGCTCGGGCGATATTGACCCCTCCGCGCTGACCACAATTCTCACCCGCGACCCCGAGATCGACGCGGAACGCCTGGATACCATTCTCAACAAGGAGTCCGGCCTGCTGGCACTGGCGGGTTCTAACGATATGCGTAAGGTGGTGGAGTCTGCACAGTCAGGCGATGAGCGTGCGCAGTTGGCTCTGGACATGACCGCATACCGCCTGATGAAGTACATCGGCGGCTACAACCTGGTGGTTGGTGGCGCGCAGGCGCTTATTTTCACCGCGGGTATTGGCGAGAACTCCGGCGACTTCCGCAAGCTGGTGCTGGACCGCCTGGCGCCGTTGGGCATTCGCTACAACGAGGAAGAGAACATGAAGCGTTCCCCCGAACCGCGCTTGATCTCGACCGAGGATTCGAGCATCGCCGTGTTCGTCATCCCCACCAACGAGGAGAAGGCGATCGCTGAGGCTACCGAGGAGCTCGTCGCGTAGCAGTATCTTCTACTTCTTCCCTTCGGGGATGCTGCTAAAGGCTCTTGATCGTGAATAAGCGAGATTTTCTGTGCTTTATTCGCGTTCAAGAGCCTTTCTAGCATGGGCGGGAGGACGTCGGGCGCAAGGCTGGCACGAAGGCACAGACGTGGCTTTGGGCGGCAAGAACCCCAGAGGCAGGGCATCAAGAATAAGCGTAAGGCGAGGGAATGTTGAACTTTATATCTAAATAATATTTGACACATTATTTTAGTCATTATTTAAATTACTTAACGGCATAAAATTTGCTATAGTTGTTTCGGTTCAGAATGCTTTGTGCGGATGAACTAATAGATACAAAGAATAGTGTGCATTCTCTATTCGTGGTTGTGTGGGGAAATGCTGGCATTCTTTGTATCAAAACTGGCACAGGTATATCACATCTATCACTCACTTAGATGACATATACAACGAGGTGCAGAAAATTGGGGTCGCAGGACTTTGGGCATGTATGTTCGCGGCCTCCGGTGTGAAAAACCCTCGCGGTATGTTCCTCCCATGAAACTTTGTACGTTTCATGAGTATAATTCCGCGGAATAACAGGGGTTTGAGCTTTCTGTAAGCCTTCAGGTTCTCTGAAGGTGCTCGTTGCACACGAAGGTATCTTATAGGGATTGGTACCTTCTAAATCCGTGCTAGAACTGTACACATGTGTATAGGGTGTTTTATGTGTATAGTTTGGATGCCGTCATGATTTTTTCATGGCGGCATCCTTTTTTCTTTATGATAAAAATAGTGGAAAGGTAAATACTTGCTAGGTGCAGCAATAAATATATTTTATTCGCCTAAAGTGTGTAAATTATTTATAGCGAAAACATTATCAGGATTTTGTGTAAGGAATACGAGGTGTAAATTCTAGGGGAGGGACATACATGGAGCCTTCGTCGGAAATCCAGGACTTCCGTTCACCTGCCCAATCGGTGTTAAGGGTAGTGATCAAAAGATTCCAGTCGACCCCCAGACCAAACGAGCTAACGGATTCAAAAAGTGGTGGGTTGCTGGGCATGCTAGTTCACATCCACTACGGGGAGACCTGCCCACTACAGCAAACGTGGTTGAATGGCAAAACGCAATTCAGCCCCTAACTGAAGAGGTTATCTCTGAGATAGGAATGGTCAGCTCCTCCGTTCGGATGTAGACGTTCCTACAAACGGACAATATACAAATGTTTTCCTTACCCCTATATTTAAGGAATGAAAGCTTTTTCATAAGGAAGGTAGGCATCATGAAAACCGAAAAATCGAAAGAAATTTTCTGGAGCATCATCTCAATTCTCGTAGGCGGAGGAGCCTGGCTAACCATGCAGAATATTTCATGGGGTGTAGTAGACCCCGCGAAAGTCGGTCTCGTATTCGCAGTAATCGGCCTCATTTCGTTTATCTGGGCTCTCTTCAATAAAAACTCCGATAGCTCACGAGCGCACGAGACTATACGTAACGCCAATAGGTCAAAGGAGGATTAAGGAGGGTTATTTATTAGGGGTGTAACACCCCAACCACCTAACCACTCCTCACCACACAAAAAACAACGGCCCCTCACCTCTTGTCCACGTATGATGGTGAAATACCAAAACCGACCCCGTACCCGGGGCACACCACGACACGTTTGCGTACCGGTGGTACGGATTGGACAGATTCTTAGACCCGCACGATACTCTGGCCGATAAGGGCTACCAAGGACTAGACCTGATCACCCCGGTGAAGAAACTACCCGGCGGAGAGCTCACCGACGACGAGAAACACCTGAACCGGCACATCAATCACCACCGGGTCGTCATCGAACGCGTGATCGCACACTTCAAGTGTTGGCGGGTACTCTCTAGTATCTTCCGCAGACCCCTCACCTCGTACCGGAGAGTGTTCTCGGTGGTGCGGGCACTGTTTTTCTGGATACAAAACCACCCAAATGAATAACCCTCACGAAATAGTTGCTTGGATTCCCCTTAAGAAACATAACTGAGGATTCCGAGAGCGGAGATTTGCAGCGGGAGCGGGGAACACGCCCCCGCTGCAAATCTCCGCTCCCGGATTTAGTATGCGTGTATTCACCGCATCACAGGGCATACGCGGTAGAGTTGAACTAGTACGTACTTAGAGAGATTTGGAGACCGCATGAGTCAGCATACGCCCGGTGCTGAACCTCCACTGCCGAATGACGTGAGCCAGGGGTGGCTGCCTGAAGATAAGCGGCAGACCCCGCAGAGCCCGCTTCCCCAGCCGAAATTTTGGGGATACCAATCGTTAATACCCCATAAGATGCTCAACGCCCTGCGCCACCCCGGCGAGATTCCCTGGCTGGTGGCGGCCTATGCGGTAACCCTTGCCGTTTACTTGGGGCTGCTCATCTTCTTTATTGAGACAATCGTAAGCCGCGATCGATACAACAACCTGGAATGGACGTCATCGTCTCGATACTCGACGATGAGCTACGCGGAGCGCGTCTTTAACGACTATGCGGAACAAGCGATTACGCTACTGATTCTGGCACCCCTGGTTATCCTGATCGCCCGTGCCCTCTTCTACGCACAGCAGCGCGTGCGCGGCATTCGTATTTCGCCGACGCAGTTCCCTGAGGCTTACGCCATGGTTGCCGAGGCCGCCTATGCGGCGGGTTTGCGCCGTGTTCCCGATGCCTATGTGGTGAGCGGTAATGGTGTGCTGAACGCCTTCGCATCCGGGCATGGTTTCCGCCGGTTTATTGCCATCAACTCTGACCTTTTCGAGGTCGGCGGTCAGAGCCGTGACCCTCAGGCGCTTCGCTTTATTATTGGGCATGAGGTCGGGCATATCGCTGCCGGTCACGTGGGGTACTTCCGCCTTCTCTTCACGCAAACCTTCATGCGGATTCCCGTGGTGGGGCAGGCCCTTTCACGCGCACAGGAATACACCGCCGATAACTTTGGGTACCGATACTGCCCCGAAGGCGGACCCGGCGCGATCAAGGTTCTCACAGCCGGTAAATACCTGAATCAGCAGGTGAATTTCGACGAGTTCGCCGACCGTGCTGTGAATGATCAAGGCTTTTCGATTTGGCTTATCAACCTTATCTCAACCCACCCGGTACTGACCTGGCGCGCCCATGCACTGCGCAACCGACACGAGCCGGGGCGCCTGTTCTGGCGGCCGCAGTTTAACCCGCCGAGTGCGCCTCCTTCCCTGATACCTTCGCAAGAACCGCCAGCTCAGTGGCCTGACCCGATTCAGGCAACCGGGTTCATGGACGAGCAGAAGCCGGCGTGGAAGGATTACAACCTTAACACCGTCAAGACATATCCGGCTCCGCAGGATGCCCCCAAGATTCAGGGAACGCTCTTCGCCGGATGGGAGGATGCGCAGGCTCGCGCGGCCCGTGCCGCCTACGCCGCCCGCTGGGAACAGTATGCCGCCAGCCAAGGTGTGCCAGGATATGCGCCGGGGTACGGTTATCCGATGCAGCCAGCGCCTGGCCAGCCGGGATATGGGCAGCCGATGCCGAACCAGCAGGCGCCGTGGCAGTCCGGTTCGGGGCAATTTGATGCTGACCAGCCCGCACCTGATCAAGCGAATCAGGGACAGCCTCAACCCCCGCAGCCTGAGCAGCAGGGGCACACCGAGCCTCCTAAGGACGCAACGGAACCTGGCGTGGCACTGAACCAACCGATAAAGCCCGCTGATGACCAGCATCCCGAGCAAAAACGGTCTGAACAGCAGGGGAATGATACCTCTGACTAGCCCCTGACCTTAACCCGCGAGAAGCGGATTTTTTCCGAAAAGGTTGTATTTTCTCACCTTTTCGGAAAAAATCCGCTTCTCGCGTTTTAATTAAGAACGTGCTCTCCAAAATCACGAAAAAACGACCCGACGCGCTGATTGTCATGCTCATCTGCGCGGTCATTCTTGCGATCCTCATCCCGGCGCGCGGTACCTTCGCCGATTGGTTCAGCACCGGTACCAAGTTCGCGGTTGCGCTTCTGTTCTACCTCTACGGTGCGCGCCTTTCCACATCTGAGGCGATCGCAGGGCTTAAACACTGGCGGCTGCACGCCCTCATCCTGACCTGTACTTTCGTGATTTTTCCGCTCTTTGGGATGGCGCTTTTCCCCCTGAGGTTTGTGCTCGGCGACGGGCTGTACCTGGGGATTCTTTTTCTCACGCTCGTGCCCTCTACCGTGCAGGCGTCCATTGCGTTTACCTCTATCGCGGGCGGCAACGTGGCGGGCGCTATTGTGAGCGCATCGCTGTCAAGCATTGTGGGGGTGGTGGCTACCCCGCTGTTAGCGATGCTCCTGATGCACAGCGACCACATCGAAATTTCGGGAAGCGTCTTTCTCGACATCGCGATTCAGCTGTTTTTGCCGTTCGTGCTGGGGCAGCTCACGCGCCGTTGGGTGGGCGACTTTGCGAAGAAACCCACCACGAAATGGCTCGATAAGTTCTCGGTCATGATGATTGTGTACTCGGCGTTTTCGGCCTCCGTGGTGCAGGGGATTTGGACTCGCGTTGCCTGGTGGCAGATCGTGTTGCTGATTGTGGTGACAATTCTGATGGTGGCTCTGATGCTGTGGCTGACCGACTGGCTGGCGGCGCGGCTGAAGTTCAACAGGGCGGACCGCATCACAATTCAGTTCTGCGGGTCGAAAAAGTCGCTGGCGGCGGGCCTTCCGATGGCGATCATTATTTTCGGGTCGGGTTCCCTCGGGCTGCTGATGTTGCCACTCATGGTATTCCACCAGGTGCAGCTCATGATGTGCACATGGCTCTCCGCCCGCTACGCCGCCTTGGATGTGGTGGGTCGGGCGAGCGTAGAACAGACATAAGAAACTGCCCCCGGTTACTCGCTCGGGGAAAGAGTCGATACTTTAAGAAGCTGCGTTCCTTAGGTCATGCGTGTTTGAGGTAAATGGAAAAAGCGGCGGATTTTTCCATTTACAGACCTTTGCGCAGGGGCATATTGGAAGAAATGGCCGTTTCTTCCAATATGCTGTGTAAAGAGTGCTCTCCGCTCCCGCTCCGGAAGGGCGGGTGCGCGGCTCGTCAGGTCCGAGTCATTTACCGGTGACACTTTCACCGTTGCCTGGCAGAGCGCACACGGTAAGCTGGTGTACATGAAGATTG
>ERZ773069.467-NODE-467-length-27288-cov-14.550472_pt1 | contig 27288 bp, 16 predicted proteins | sample MGYA00580619_ERZ773069 | MGnify/ENA primary metagenome ERZ773069 (study PRJEB29015, sample SAMEA2738007) | human oral metagenome | biome: human oral; feature: human-associated habitat; material: dental | place: China | collected 2108 ...
ACTGCTTTGTAATGAAGTAGACAAAAACATTAATAAAACTCGCAAATATCCTCTGATGCTCCACACACCAACGGTGCCTCTGTGCCTAACGATTTCTACTATATAAAACCTCTGTGTTCTCCTTTGCTCTGTGTGACAATACATCAAAGTTCTAATCTCAAAAGATATCACTCCAAATTGCTGAAGACTCCTAAAACAAACTACGAATTACGCAAATACCACGAATCATTATCACAACAAATAACTTATGAACTTGTTAACTCGTAAACTAAAACAGCTATGAACTACTATAAGCTATGGTTTTAATTACTTCGCATCTTCTTTCCTTTTTGCATATTTCAAATTTGCTGTCACTGCTATCACTTAAAGGAACAAGCTAACTCGTTAGATTACAGAAGGAAAGGATGAAATGTTAAAAGTGACAGCAAATCAAAACTAAACTTATATTGTGAGAAGTGTAATAGTTTCTCATGTCAGAGAAGAGTTATCACTCCATATATAGGAAGAAGCGAATATAAACACGCGCATCCGATATTTATACAGATTACTTTTGGCAGTTTGATAAGAAAGTATTACTTTTGCATCGGTTTTCAGAATGGAAACTAAGGGGTGCTTGCCTGTTTGGGCTTGCTGAGATTATACCCATTGACCTGATACGGATAATGCCGTCGTAGGAAGATTTCCCCTTATATATTTATCTAAAACCCCAATCGGTCATTAGACCACAAGAATGTATAAATCGTACTCTGGTGTTGTTTCCTAACATCTTTCATTTTCTTATCGGCATCTTGTCTGTCTTTGGAATTTGACGTAGCCCGCTACGCCTGCATTCCAAAAACAAACAATCTGCACGATAATAAAACAAAATATGTTTAGAATCTAATAACCGATTTGGGTTTAATCATCAACCTAGGATATGAAAAGAATTATCCTGTTTACTGCTGCACTTACGTGCGTGGCAGCTATAAAGGCGCAAACAGTGACGGACACGCTGAGACAACAGCAGCTTGACGAGGTCGTTGTGGCAGGTGTTCGTGTACCAAAAAGTGCACCATACGCAGTATCTAATATTAAAAAGAAGGAACTTGAAGCCTTCTCTAAGAGTGGACGTGAAATGCCATTCCTCCTCGCTCAGACTCCAGGCGTATTAGCTTGGGGCGAGAATGGACTTGGAACGGGTACGGCAGCAATGCGCATCCGTGGTGCTGCGGGCAGTAGAATCAACATCACCTTAGACGGTGTTGCACTTAATTCGCCTGAGGATCAGACGGTGTTTTGGGCAAATATGAACTCTTACGCATCGCTGATGAATAGTGTACAGATACAGCGTGGTATCGGTACTTCAACCAATGGTGACGGTGCTTTCGGTGGTTCGGTGTCGTTAGCAACGAGTGCACCAAGTAGAAAACCGAGCGTAGAGGTGAGTGGTTCATACGGCTCATACAATACGTATAACGCTGGTGTGAAGTTCTCTACAGGTCTGCTCTTCAATCATCTTATCTTCGATGGAGCCTATCACGAGACCGCAACAGACGGATATGTCAACGGAACGAGTGGGCGTTCAGGTTCTTACTATGGTGGACTAACATGGTTGGGCGATAACTTCCGCATCAGCTATAAGAACATCGGCAACTTCGAGAAGACTGGACAAGCATGGAACGGTGTCGTTACGGGTAGTAATGACTTGAGTCTGATGGATGGTACCTACGGTACTAAGACAGGTATCATGACCTATAAAGACATGTACGAGAGAGGGTTAGGCAAGTTCAACCAACTCTATGAATACTTGCAGACCGACGCTAACGGAGCCTTCGTTAAGGATGCAAACGGCAACTACGAGACAGCACGTTACACGATGCGTGACGGCTCATTCTGGAACAAGACGACAGATAATTTCTATCAGAATCATAATCTCTTATCGTTTGCTTTCCACCCTTCCAATCATTGGAGTCATAACGTAACCCTGCATTACACCTACGGTTACGGCTATTACAGCGAATTTAAGCATAACACAAAGTTTGCAAAATTCGGTTTGGCATTCACCGATAGCAATGGTAAGTTTATTAAGAAGTCAGACTTCGTACGCCTGAAAGGTTTGTCACAGCACACCTACGGAATTGTTTACACCAGTAACTACAAGGACGAGAGTTGGGATGTGACAGGCGGACTGAACCTGCAGCAGTTCCATGGTAGTCACTTCGGCTACCTCACTTATATAAAGAATGAGGAGGCAGATGCGAAGTATCGTGCTGGTGGCAATGATTATAAGTATTATGACTCTAAGGCACATAAGTATGATTACAGTGGATTCTTCAAGGCAAAATACAACTTTGCAGACTACTGGAACGTATTTATGGACCTGCAGATCCGTCATGTGGAGTATATGACCGATGGTCAGAACGACCGTTTCTATAAGGTCGGCAGTGGCTATCAGAACCAGCTCTTAGACATCAACGAGCGTTATGACTTCGTCAATCCGAAAGCGGGTATCAGCTATTATCGTGGTGGTCACAAGGCTTACGCATCTATAGCACATGCCAGTCGTGAGCCAGAACGTAATAACTTCACCAATAACGGTAGTTATCCTGCACCATCGCCAGAGCGTATGGTGGATATCGAAATGGGCTATCAATACAATGGTCGCAACTGGAGAGCAGGGGTGAACCTCTATTATATGAACTATAACAACCAGTTTGTACAGACTGGTGCGCAGAGTGATATCGGTGCGAACCTGACAACGAACATCAAAGACAGCTATCGTATGGGTGCTGAGTTGGAGGCAGGATGGAGCCCATTGTCATGGTTGACCGTTGAGGGTAACGCTGCTTTGAGTCGTAATATCATCAAGGACTTTGACGAGATGGCAAGTGTAGACTGGGAGTCTTCGTTCCGTAAGATTCATTACAACCACTCCACTTTGGCATTCTCACCATCAGCTATCCTCAATGGTATGCTCAATCTCCATTACAAAGGTTTTGAGGCTGTGTGGCATACAAACTTCGTCAGTCGTCAGTATCTCGACAATACCGAGAACATGACACGTTCACAGCCATGCTATTCACAGACGAATATCAACCTCAGCTATACCCTTCGTCCTACCAAGCACATTGCTGGTTTGAAGGAAGTTGTCTTCGGTGTGAACCTCAACAACATCTTCAATCGCCATTATGCTGCCAGCGGATGGGTGTATAGTTCCATCCTCGACCACGACGGTCATCCTAATGAGAACCGTTATACGCAGATTGGTTTTATCCCTATGGCAGGGTTTAATATGATGGGAAGTGTTGCGGTGAAGTTTTAAACAGAAAGCAGCAACCAAGTGGCCCCTCCCCCTTCCCCTCCCCCAAAGGGAGGGGCGTGAAATGTACTGTTTGCTTGTAGATTGCTTGTAAGAAAAGAATCAACTTCCAAGCAGGACAAATTGTTTACACGCAAGCTTGTCTACTTGTGAACTCATCTACTAATCACAAGGGGTATCACGCATTCTACGCCCCTCCCTTCGGGGGAGGGGAAGGGGGAGGGGCCACTTGGTGGTGCTACGCTATCTTATTTTATTATGACATTAGACATGCTGGGCTGCATCGTCGGCCTAATTTACATCTATCAGGAATACAAAGCGAGTATATGGCTTTGGTTGACGGGTATTATTATGCCTATCATCTATATGTTTGTCTATTACGAGGCAGGACTGTACGCGGACTTTGGAATGCAGATATACTATACGTTGGCAGCTATCTATGGCTTCTTGTATTGGAAGTTCGGAAGGAAGAAAGGGGCGGAGGAGATTCCTATCACACGCTATCCTCGTCGGTTGATACTCCCTTCATTGCTTGCCTTCCTCCTTCTCTGGGCTGCACTCTATACCATCCTCATCAAGTTCACGAACTCTACCGTACCGGTATTAGATAGCTTCGGTAATGCACTCAGCTTCATCGGACTGTGGGCGTTAGCAAAGAAATACATCGAACAGTGGTGGATATGGATTGTTGTCGACATCGAATTGGCAGGACTTTATGTATATAAAGAGATTCCTTTCACTGCAGGACTCTATGCTTTCTATGCTGTTATTGCAGTGGCAGGGTACTTTAAGTGGAGGAGGAGCCTCCCCCGACCCCTCCGAAAGGAGGGGAGTGCAAATAGGGAAGACCTCCCCTAACCCCTCCAAAGGAGGGGGACGCCTAACGGAATAAAGGTTCCTTCAAAGTTATGCAAAACTACCTTCATAGGCTGAAGGATGAGTTACTGCAATAAATAAAGACATACAACGCATCTCGAAGGAGGGCTTATAACAATATAGAACAGCAACGCAAATGATTATCAATAACAAAGAGAATAATAAGGACGGACAACACCAACACATTACCAACGAACACTCCGTTAGGCACTCCCCTCCTTTCGGAGGGGTTGGGGGAGGCTTTTTCGGAGGGGTTGGGGGAGGCTTCTCTGCCGTCATCCTTGCTGCTGGCGACTTCCCAACCCACGTCCTACCCCTTCACATCCTACGCACTGCGGAGAATCTGATTGTTTGTGACGGTGCTTTGGAAGATTTATTGGAATATGAAATAGAGCCAACGGCAGTGGTGGGTGATGGTGATTCGCTTTCTGAAGAGTTGAAACAGCGTTATGCACACATCTATCATCCAATTTCGGAGCAGGAGTTTAACGACCTCACCAAGGCTACCCTCTTTGCCCGTTCACATCTGAAGATGGATGCATCTACCCATACTCGTCCTCACTTCTGCTACCTCGGAGCAACGGGAAAACGTGAGGATCATACATTAGGCAATATCTCTCTCATGCTCTATTACTATCGTCAGTTGGCTATCGACCCAGTGATGGTAACCGACTATGGATATTTTGTTGCAGCATCGGGTACAATGCGCTTTGAGTCAATCCCTGGACAGCAAGTCAGCATCTTCAATGCTACCTGCAAGGAGCTAAGTAGTAACGGACTGAAATGGGATATCTATCCATTCAGCGAGCTATGGCAGGGAACACTGAACGAAGCCTTATCGAATGAATTTACAATCCAAGCGGACGGTGATTACTTAATTTACCGTACGCATAAAATATAACAAATCTTTTCTACAAATCAAAATGCCATATCTTCATTTCCGTAGGGAGATGTCGATATGGCTTTATTTAGATTCCCATACAATTGATTTTTGTAAGCTATTTTCATACAGATCAAAACCAATACATGCTCTTTTGCCTTTTTAAAGACGCCTAATTGACTTGCAAAAGATGCCCTTTTGAACGCTAACTAACGCCCTTTTGGAATGCAATTAAGCACCTTTTACTTTACTACTTTATAACTTATTGATTTGCTGTTGGTTACGAACCTACTTTTGGTATGTGTTTTTGCCGTTATTTATAGATGTCTTATTTGCAATTTTGTAATAGTTTTTCAAATCCTTTCCTGCAGATTTTCGAAGTATTTTTCAATGTTAGAGGATAATAATAAGACAAATAATTGACTGTCTTAACTATGTTTTTGTTTAATGAGTAACTTCGGTTCTTCCGTTAAAACAATACGAAAAGCGCACACACATTAAACTCAAATCGGTCATTAGACCACAATATGTTTAGCCTCTAATGACCGATTTGGATTTAACGGAAGAACCTATTCTCTTACCTAATTATGGTAAGAAACAAGGTTTTATTTCACTACAACCTTCACTGACTTACCACCCTGACGCTTTACATAAACACCAGCAACAGGCTTCTCAACCTTCACACCGCTCAATGTGTAGTAAACTGCAGGTGCATTGCTTGCTGTCTCTATAGTGCTAATCGCTGTTGGATTAACCTTAGTAAATGACACTGTCATCGCAGCAACATCAACGGTAACGTCGTATGTAGCCTCCTCTGTGATGTTCCATTTGTTATCATCACCACCGAAGACAATCTTACCCTCGTCTGACAAATCGCGCAGATAGAACATCTGATCGAAGCCAGCATAGACATTCGTACCGAACTTCAACTCACCAGCCTTCAACTCTGTACGTGCTGAGAACTTAGCAGGATTAGTTGCATCTGCCTTCATAATCGTACCTTCACCGATACTCCAACCGCCCTTTGTTGCACTACCAATCATCCATAAAGCAGTGTGCTTCAAAGCTGTTGTCTGATAAGCAGCCTTAGTAACAACCACTTTTTTCGTAGCCAAGTTACAAACGATATCATAGTTGGCAGACTCAGAAACAAAGAACTTACCATCGGTAGGCTCATCTTCGCTACTCACCAATGGAGCCTCAACACCCGACTGTAAGGTAACAGAACTTGCTCCAGCACGATACTCCAAGTTACCCCAACCAAGCTCAGTCAAGAACTTAAACTCCTTGTTTGCATCCAAATGAACGGTTACCTTGAAGACATCAGCGTTATCATCAGACTTCTGCATAACGGTAGATTGACCAAGATTCCAACCACCCCATGTAGCATCACCGACGATTACTAAGCGATCAGCAGCTTTTGCAGACAATGCGCCAACAACGAATAAAGCGCAACATAAAATAGATTTTGTAAATGTTTTTAATCCCATAAACTTATATATTAAAAGGTTATTAAAATCAGATTTATTTCGTAATATAACTCGAAGTCCTTTCTCTTATCAACAAAGATTTAGGTTTCTTATCTTTCCTTTTCAACTACAATATTACGAAGAAAAAGCGAAACTAAAAGCGAATACAAACTTCCTACGGCCATAATATAAATCAATATAAGTCTTTCAATAACCTTCTAAACCTCAAATTAAATCATAATCACCTTATTATCAGATATATAACAACTAATAAAAAGACAATAGAAAAGCACTACTTTACAGAAAAATATAAAGTAAGAAATAACATTATAAAACAATAAAGAGCTAAAAAAGGGACGAAAATAAAAGGAAAAAACGATTGAGTTAATAATGATTCACACAGAAATAACAGGCAACCTGATTCCTAATTTGTAGAAACGTACATAATTAGGAACCTTGTCAAACGCTGGTTCTTCCGTTCTTGTGAAGGTAAATCGTTCTTCTTGATCTTGGTCGGGATAGATAATGAGGCACTTAATAGGCAGTGCAGTCTCTTCATTCAAGCCTAACTTTTTATAGACTTTGCTTAATCGGGCATAACCACTGACCTCTCTTGCATCGTCCATAGTGATACCACCACTCTGCTTATAACGTGGTTTATATTTCGCATCAATAACGTAGGGTTCAGCCCACTCTATCGGTTTCAGGAGATAGTCGAGTTCTTGATAATGAGCTTTTACATGATATTGAATCTCTCTTTTCCCTGTAAATATCTTCTTAAGCTTACCAAAGACATATAACTCAAAGAGCTTACTCATATCAATCCAGAAGGGAGGCGTGTCTATCTCTTTCTTACCAGCAAGGGTAATGTCATAACTGAAACGCCTTAACAATAGTTGCGCATACTCAACAGCCGTGAAGTATTCTTTGAAAACAGGATTACCCTTAAACGTCTTCATTGCCTTAACACTTATCTCATCGCCCACCCGATCAAAAGAAGGCTGCACGTATCTTATCTTCTTTTCCAAAGCCTTTGTGTCAAGTGCATGCTTATAAACCTCCAACTGTTTCTTACAAAAAGCAAGTGCTTTCTTTAGTATTCTGTTCTCTGGTGAGTCAATGTCATACACTTGATAACGGCAGACATTGTCTGTAATACGCCCCTTCGCAAGGTTTCGTTGAATCGTTCTACTGACAAGGATATGTCCCTTAACCTTATTGTTTAGGTTTTCTTCAACCCTATAGTAACTCTTCTTCAAACCCTTTCTTACGATACGCTGAAGAATATTCAGATACTCTGTAATCAAGAAGATACTCAACAGGTCTTGCTGCTGACTGATACGGATAGAAGGTTTGTCAAAACGAATGGTGAGTAAGTCTGTCAGATGCTCCATGTTATCGGGTTCTGCCAATGCCTCGTTTAACATACGAACATAGTCTATCTCAAACCCGTCATTCATCTTAGGACTGACTTGTACTGCTAACTCCTCCTCCTTAATCCAGTCTACACCAACGAAATAAGAGTTAGTAGCACAGATGCTATCCGCTTTACGAGACAGCTTAAGGCAGAGTTCCTTCTCCTCACGCCCTCTTTTAACCCCACGCACAACTTCCGAGCCATCATCCATATAAGGGATGATAGCCTCACACTCAGTTTGCTGAAGATAAGTATTCTCCAACAACTGTTCTTGAAGTTGCACTACTCTCATTACTCGGTTGCTTGCTTATAGAGTTCGTCGATAATGTCTTGTGCCTCTGCTGTCAGCACACCATCACGTACATACTCCTCTAAAAGTGGGATAATCTCATAGAGAAGACGATTGCTCGTGTTATCTTCCTCATCTTGCATTAAGAAGTAGCTATGACCAATCCAAACATCTTCTGGCTTATATTCATCAGACAGCGTATCTGCCGGTTCGAGCTTCATCGTCGGGTCCCAACCACTCTCTTTATATTCATCAAAGTTCTTAACAAACAGACGACTAACCTTCTCAAACAGATCCTCATCGAACCCTTCTACTTCTAAGCCAAATGGCTTCTCTGCAATGAAGGCAAAACGTCGTCTGATAGCATAATCAAGCGAACCTAAAGAGCGGTCGGCAGTATTCATGGTTGCAATCAGATAGACATTGTTTGGAATATGAAAAGCTTTCTTAGAGTAAGGCAGCACCACACTCTCAGCATTAATACGTCCCTTACGCTTGTCTGCTTCGAGCAGTGTTATCAGCTCGCCAAACACCTTCGACACGTTTCCACGATTCAACTCATCAATAACCATCACGTAGGCTTTATCGTTCTCCTCCATCTTAGAAGAAGTATCGTACTTCTCAAGAATTGACTTTACATTGTCGAGTGTGATAGAATTAAGACGGTAGACCGTTCCCAACGTCATTGTCTTACCATCATTCATCTCCACAATGTTCTCATTGATATTCTTTACGAGCCAGTTAACACGTCTAACACGTTTATAGTTAGGGAACTTATCCTCAAACTCATAATCACTAACAACAACGCCAATCGCATCAATCGTCTGACTTGAATAACACGACATAACGATATCGCCTATCTTCATCTTATTGATATAAGCATCTAATATCTGCTTTCCTTCACCATTATAAACACTCCAATCCGTCTCATCTGAGATAACAGGACCATAACCGTCCCATCCAATACGTATATGGTTATTCTCCATACACTCACGACGAACATCATTATCTCCCGTTCCTGCAAGCGAAACTTTCCAGACAACGGCATTATCAGAGATACCCACCTGCTTGTCCTTAACTACTGGGCGTTCTGCCTCTTCACACAACTTCTTGAAGATTCCGCTCTCAATCTCGTAAGTCACTTGACTATTCTCATTGACAACAGGGCGCAATCCTTCAATCCAATCCTCATAGTCTAAGGACTGATGGAAGGTTGTAAAGGCAATACGCTTTTCCGTTTTAAGCTGATTATATCTGCTTACTATCTCCTCCCTACTCGGTTCCGCTGCCATAAACGATGGATCACAAAGACGAACAGCAAGCTCTGGTACGTCATAAGTCTTACCAGTACCCGGCGCACCATACAATACTATATTCTTACGTCGCTCCCATGTTAGAACAACGTCATCATACCATGTTAGTTCTGCCTCATCTAATGTTCCATTGTTCGCATTTGCAGAAAGTTCATAGAATGTTTTTTCCTTTATAACACCTTTCTTCATTTTCTCCTTTATATCATTAAGTATACTCATATACTCTGAATATTCTGGAGCTTTATTTGGTAATATAACACCATAATGTTCTTTCAAATATGCTCTATTCGTACTGTCAAAAGCCAAGAAATCTTCTGGACGAATCCAGAACAAAGCCATTGTTATATTTACACGTATAATATATTGCCTTATGACTATATTATATTCGTCTTCGAAGTTCTCTTTCTTAACTACTTTTACAAACAAACTCCAAAGATTATCAATATCATCATTTTCACGATCCCTTCTAAAACCAAAGAAATGAGACTTCTGATTATTAAGGATAGGAATACCTACAAAGTCTTCTGGAACATTAGCTGACATATTCAGAAGTTCCTTAAATAATTCTGCAGAGCGGATTCTATTTTCTTTTTTAACACCTCGATTGAATATTCCGAAAGTAGTAAACGGATCAATGTCTGTGAATAAATCATCCTTACCACCTTCGTCGTGAAGGTAGTCCGCTAAGAGAGTTGCTCTATTATTATATATTAGTTTAAGCAGTTTCTTCCTATCCGTTTGAAACTGAAGAAGCTTTTCTGCAAACTCTTTGTAGAAAGGAATCCAAGTAAAATTCATATTTATTTCAATTTACTGTTATATTTTCATTCATACATATGCATCAGAAAAATCTGTACACCAATCATCAGATTTATATCACAATACATCACCTTGTCTGATTAAGCAGATATTCCTTTATCTACTTCTACAACAAAGTCTTTATCACAATCTCCTACAAGAAGATAGATATGCAAAGTAAACACTATAACCTATGGTACATCCCAAATAGGCTAATAAAGTCTGCCTCAATTACAACACTTCTCACAAGCTTACTTTTATTTTCATTTGCTGTCATTTTAACATTTGCGTAGAGTTCATTGTAAATCAACAAGTTAAACACCCACAACCAATGACAGAAGTGACAGGAAAGTCTGTTTTAAAGTGCCGAACTACAAATATAGTGACTTTGTTTGACATATCGTTATTTTATGTTTACAAATTTTATATTAAATCGCGCATTCTACTCCCCTTCCCTTGGGGGAGGGGCAAGGGGGGAGGGGCTGCGTGTTAAGTGTTATTTCTTATTTTTCATCCACCACTTCACCGCAGCATTCATAATCTCCTTCATGCCGTCGAAAATCTCATCGAGATTACTTTGCCTCAATTCACCGTTACCCTCACCACCTGCATGCTTTAGGATAAAGGTCTTATCCAGCAGAGAATAGCCACAGAGCGAACGATTTTTAACGATTTTCAGGTCCTCGTCAAAGCGTTCGGGTGTGGTGTGTATGACTTGAACATTTAGGCGAGGCCATGTAGAACATTTAATTAACTCAAATTCTTTTCCGTCCACTTCATGAACAGAATAATGGAAATCATAGGTTTTCATTGCTCAATTACTCATTTTGTTGGGTCTTCTGAAACTTGGAATCATAAGGCTGTCCGCCTAAATTTTACACTCTGATGGAATGTCACACAGAGAAAAGGAGTGTACAGAGGCTTATTGCATACAAAGCAATGGAAGTCACGGAGGCACCATCGGTGCGTGGAGAAACGGAGGTTATTTGCCAGTTTTATTAGAGATTTTATGCCCAAAGCATTTACCCCAAAACTTATCAAGAATCTGTACGCTTCATCTCCGTTGCTCATTGTGCCACTGGCACCTCCCTGACATTGCACTTAGCTCCGTCCGCTCCGTGGCTCTGTGTGCCTTATTATGTATACACCTTACCTCATCAATCCATATTTCATAAGTACCATTTTACGCCAGTTCGGGATAAGGATTTGCTTAGAAAAGTTCCAATTGCCTAGTCTTTTCAATGCGCACGGGAAGTGCCTCGGGCTTATTCTCGAAGAAACAATATGCAGCCAATGCCGCACAGAGATTCATGAGAAAGTTATGTACGGAGCGATGGCGTGAATGGACAAGGTTGGCCTTGTTCTTGAGCAGTTCGTTGATGCATTCTATTATATATCGCTTGCGCAGCATCATCTTGTCCCACAAGGGCATAAGCTTGTTTTTCATGTTTGATTTGAGCCCGTGAACGAGATGGATGCCTTGGTTGAAGAGGTTCTCAAAGAACTCTTGCTTGATGTAGCCCTTATCGGCAAATACTTTGCCGTAGAGCACCTTGGTGAAGACCTGCCACACCCTAGGGTACCTGTCGTCCACGTTTGCGGGAGTTAGGCAGAACATGAGTACGTCGCCCATCTCGTTGTACAGCAGATGCAGCTTGAGACCAGGGTACCAGCCCATCGTTCCCTTTCCGTTCTTGGTAAGTTCATCAAACACCTTGTTGAATTTCCTTCTCATGTTGTGGCATACTGGAATCATTGTTCTGTCGACGAAACTAATGCCCATGCACTTTCCAAAACCTTGGATGCGTATGAAGGCCATCAGCTCGAAGAACACGCGAGGCATGAGTTCCACGAAACGCGTGTAGGACACGGCCTTAGGGAAGTAGCTTGCCAGATGCTCCTTGATGAAGAAGAGGTAATAGTGCTTGAAGTTGCGGAAAGAGCCAAAATGATAGCACAACAGGATGGTCATGATTTCGCTCTTGGACATCTGTCCTTTACGGTTTCGCATGCGCTTATATCCCTCGTCTATGGGGGCAATGTGTAGGTTTTTAGTTAACTCGGCATCTAAATTCTTGCAGAACTCATCCAATATACAAAATATTTCTGTAACTTTGTCTGTGGTAATCATCGCTATATATGTTTTGTAAGTGATTGATTTTCAACTATAAAGTTACAAAATAATAGCGAGATTACCAACTTTTTAGAGAACTTTCTTATCCCGAACTGGCATACCACTTAGTCTCAACACTTTGCAAAATGGTGCAAAATACACTGCGTTTTGCAGCAAAACGCACTGCTAACTCGTGCTAAATGCAAGGCTAAATGCAGCAAAACGCAAGGCGTGTGAGCAAAGGGCGCGACCCAATTTATGCAAAAACAACTGACGTGAACCACAAAAAAAGTGGGAAAAAGGCGCAATAAGCATAGAATTAGCACCTTTTTCTCACTAAAAACTCAAAAAGCAGCGCAAAAGTTATGATTTAAGCTCCTGCCTTTATGCAATATTCATTTTTGTGTTAGCGTGCTTATGCACAAGCACTTACACCATTTTGGTCTCGTTTGGGGCATTAAAAGCCTATTTTGGGGCATCGCCTACAGGCGTTTTTGCCTTTCTAGAAGTGGTGTAGTACTGAAATGCGTTTTGTAAAGTCTATTTACCGTAGCTTTCAATCATTACACCCAGCTTTTTAAACCCAAATCAATTGTAAGACCACTAATCACACAATTGATGTTGCTTACATTTCATCCAGTTCATCTTTTGTTGGCTTGTCGGCATCTTGCCTATGATATTGTTTGAGCGTAGTGCACCACATTTTCAATAACAACATCGGCAATGTGTCCAGCAATACACAAAATCAAAACAACTCTACCCACTGTTTTTGGGTAAAAAAGACATAATACCTAGTACGAAAACTTCACCCCAAGAAACAAACTGCGGGGTTGAGTAGGTCCGTAAACATAGTCGGAGGCACGCGAAGCCCCTTTATCCAAATCCTTTTGGTAAGCATCGAGCATGTTTTGCACCCCCGCACTAGCCTCCAATTTCACCTGCTTAGTTATGTAGAAATTATAGGCAAGCTTCAGGTTAAGCGTGAGAAACGCGGGAGTGTGCTCAATGATAGCAAAGTCGTTGGTGCGCTCGCTCCCCCCTTTGGGGTGGCCAACATACATTCTACCCGTGTAAACGCCCGATAACGATAGGGCAAAATCGATGGTGGGATGCACAGTGAGGGTGAAATATCCGTAGGTGTTGGGCGTTCGCAGCAGACGTTTAGTGGTTTTAAACTCGGGAGCAGCATCGTCGTCCCATTCTTCGGGCGTGCGATAACGGCTGCTTTGCCAAGTAAAACCAGCTTGCAATTGCGCCCACGACGAGAGCGAAGCCTTGCCCTCGAGGTTAATTCCATACACCGTTGCACCGTTAGAATTGAAGCGTTCTTCAACACGTGCGCCATCAATAATCACATCATCAGCCAGTTTGCGTGTAGCAAACATGTTGTTAAGGCGTGTGTAAAAGCCCTCAATAAGAACGTTGGTTTGTACTGTTCCAAAACTTTTATAGAGGTCGGCCGATGCACTAAAGCTGTGCGAACGTTCCTCTTTCAAATCCTTAGCCAACGCAATTTTCACACGGTCGCCATCAGCAATACGCGTATGAAGGTCTTCATCAAAAGCCTGTGGGGCTCTAAATCCGCCAGCGTAAGTAAGTCGGAAATTGGTGTTGGGCGTGGGATTGTAGCGCAGATTAACGCGCGGACTAAAGATAAGATGCGAGATAAGGTTGTGTTTGTCTAGTCGTCCGCCCAGAAGCAAGCCCCAATGGTTGTTTTTCCATTCGTTTTGAGCAAAGAAGCTACCAATATTCACGCGCTGTTCCATCAGGCTGTTGTAGCCCAGAGAGTGGTCTTTAATGCGGTCGTAGCTATATTCGGCCCCCACAACAAGACTCGAAGGCATGAACCACAGACGGTCGAAATTGTGCACATATTGCGCACCAGCTATGTAATTGATGTTATGCGTAAGGTTATAGGCTCGTTGTGCTTTGTCGTAGGCTTGCGCATCGGCCAGCGTTTGTTGTTGGTTGGCGGGCAGCGTGGCGGCATCGTCTTCGCTCATATCGAGGTTAAGTCCCAGTTTATAGGCTTCGTTCAAGGCCTTAAGTCCATCGGCAGCGGTGGCCAGTTCGCCCAGTCCGCCGTAATAACTCTTACGGTCAACGTTTTGAAACGAGGCATAAGCACTGAAATGTCCCTTACCATTAAGGCTAAAGAGGTCGTAGCCCAAACTTCCGCCGTTGATGGTATGTTCGATTTGTTCGGCAATATTGGCCTCGTGAGCAGGCAAGTAAAGTTTGTTTCCGCCACGTCTATACTCCTTCAAGCCGTGGTATTTAAGGGTTATTTTGGAGTAATCGGTGAGTCGGAAGAAAGAGCTAAGCCCCACAGTTTTATTATCTAGCGTGGGAAGGTCGGTGTAACCATCGCCATCGCGGTCGTAAGCAGCGCGGTGTCGGCTTTGTCCATAGAGATAAAACCCAGCTCTATTATTGGTTGTAACAACCGATAGGTTGCCCGTGGTGTTGTTGTCGAAAGCAGTAGAGCCATTTGTTGCGCCTGTGATAGTGTGCGCCACATCGGCCGAATTTTCGCTAGGTTCTTTGGTAATGATGTTGATGGTGCCACCAATGGCCGAAGCACCGAAGAGCGCCGAGCCACCACCGCGAACAATTTCAACACGTTGCACCATGTTAGAGGGTATCTGTTCGAGTCCATAAACACCTTGAAGGGCCGTGAAAACGGGTCGCGAGTCGATTAATATTTGCGAATAATGACCATCAAGCCCATTGATGCGCACCTGCGAGAATCCGCAATTGGTGCAATTATCTTCGGTTCGCACGCCCGGTTGGAAGTTTAAACCCTGCACCAAGGTTGTAGAATGGGTAGACTCGAGCAACTTCGTGTCCAGAACATTCACAACCACAGGCGACTCACGTCTAAGTGTTTGACTACGATTGGCCGACACAACAACCTCGTCGAGCGCAATTTCGTCGGGTTTGAGCATCACATTCAGCTCATGGGTATTATTTTTTTGCGTTGTCACCTCGTGTTTGTAAGCCCTATAACCAGCCGAGCGCACTTCCACAATCACCTTTCCCACAGGCAGGTTTCGCAGCATAAAATGGCCATCGGCATCGGTGGTGGTAGTGATAACTGTACCCAAAACCAGCACGCTCGCGTGCGAAAGAGGATGTTGTGTTTTACTATCCACAACGCGTCCCTTAATGTTGGCTTCGGTATTAACTTTCACTTCGTTCTCGTGCCTTGCGTAAGTGGGCAGCGAAAGAACGAACGTAGCGGCGAAAACAAACGCCGATTTACATAAAATCTGTTTTACGGTTCTTTTCTTTATCATTTTAAATTGTTTTAAATTCAGGCATGTTCTGTAAATCTTCGATATAGTCACAGCACGCCCCATAGGGCTTTTTATGACCTTATCAATGATTCTAGAGCTCGCCTTTGATTTGTTAATGCAAAGGTAGGATGTTGTAAGGAATAGTGCAATACCTAGAAGTAGGGAAAAAGCCTCACCCCTCTGCCCCTCTCCAAAGGGGAGAGGGGGTGGTATGCTTGATGTCTTTCGTAGTTGTTACGCCAGTTCGGGATAAGGATTTGCTTAGAAAAGTTCCAATTGCCTAGTCTTTTCAATGCGCACGGGAAGTGCCTCGGGCTTATTCTCGAAGAAACAATATGCAGCCAATGCCGCACAGAGATTCATGAGAAAGTTATGTACGGAGCGATGGCGTGAATGGACAAGGTTGGCCTTGTTCTTGAGCAGTTCGTTGATGCATTCTATTATATATCGCTTGCGCAGCATCATCTTGTCCCACAAGGGCATAAGCTTGTTTTTCATGTTTGATTTGAGCCCGTGAACGAGATGGATGCCTTGGTTGAAGAGGTTCTCAAAGAACTCTTGCTTGATGTAGCCCTTATCGGCAAATACTTTGCCGTAGAGCACCTTGGTGAAGACCTGCCACACCCTAGGGTACCTGTCGTCCACGTTTGCGGGAGTTAGGCAGAACATGAGTACGTCGCCCATCTCGTTGTACAGCAGATGCAGCTTGAGACCAGGGTACCAGCCCATCGTTCCCTTTCCGTTCTTGGTAAGTTCATCAAACACCTTGTTGAATTTCCTTCTCATGTTGTGGCATACTGGAATCATTGTTCTGTCGACGAAACTAATGCCCATGCACTTTCCAAAACCTTGGATGCGTATGAAGGCCATCAGCTCGAAGAACACGCGAGGCATGAGTTCCACGAAACGCGTGTAGGACACGGCCTTAGGGAAGTAGCTTGCCAGATGCTCCTTGATGAAGAAGAGGTAATAGTGCTTGAAGTTGCGGAAAGAGCCAAAATGATAGCACAACAGGATGGTCATGATTTCGCTCTTGGACATCTGTCCTTTACGGTTTCGCATGCGCTTATATCCCTCGTCTATGGGGGCAATGTGTAGGTTTTTAGTTAACTCGGCATCTAAATTCTTGCAGAACTCATCCAATATACAAAATATTTCTGTAACTTTGTCTGTGGTAATCATCGCTATATATGTTTTGTAAGTGATTTATTTTCAACTATAAAGTTACAAAATAATAGCGAGATTACCAACTTTTTAGGGCTCTTTTTTATCCCGAACTGGCGTCATTTTTGTTTTAAAACTATGTATAGTCACTTTTTTATTACGTTTAATGCCAAACAGTCCTACCCAAAATGAACAATTTTAAATGGGTATCCTTAACCAACTCCAAAACCACTCCTTACAACGAATGTAATTATTTTTCACATCCTCTTTTATAAAAGATGCTCTTTTGGCTTCGAAAAGACACCCAATTGACTTGCAAAAGATGCCCTTTTGAAAGCTAACTAACGCCCTTTTCATGCTTAAGTAAGCACCTATTAGAAAGTGGTCTTGTAAGTTCTTGACTTTATGCAAGTTACAAAGACATTACCATCAGTACATTTTGGAGCTTTTGAGGGAGTTTTCTACGCTTGTTTTGTAATAATTTTTCAGAGTGAGGGGAAGATTATTTTCAGGTGAGGGAGTAAGGTTTAAGTCAATTAAAAAAGCCTGCCACAAGCATGCGACAGACTCTCAAACTAATACCTTATGCTTTTAACTTAAAAGAGTTTTCAATACTTGCGATTTCAGCATAGAATCCCTTGTCAACCTTAAGACGGTCTTCAATCTTAGAGCAACTGTGGATTACGGTGCTGTGGTCACGATTACCAACCAACTTTCCGATACGACTTGCAGGCATCTTCGTATACTTCTGTGCCATATACATACTCACTTGGCGTGCCATTACAATGTCTTTCTTACGAGAACGAGAGTTGACTGCCGACATTGTAACATTATAATGTGAGCAAACCTTGTCCATGATATCATCGATTGTCAGCGGTTCGTCGTCAATCTTCACTGCACGTTTGATGACACGTTCAGCCAATCGCATATCAATATTACTATTGTAAACGACGCTGTAAGCGAGCAATGAGTTGATAACACCTTGAAGATCACGTACGCTGCCATTAGCTGTTTCGGCGATGAAGCGCACTACATCCTCTGGAATGTTAAGACCGTCACGCTTAATCTTGCTATGGAGAATATCCACACAAAGCTGTACGTTTGGCTTTTCCAACTCTGCAATCAATCCGCAAGAGAAACGCGTCAGCAGGCGGTCGTTCATACCCTTGAGGTCTACTGGTGGGCGGTCGCTCGCTAAGATGATACGTTTTCCGTTACGGAAAAGGTGGTTGAAAATATGGAAGAAGGTGTCCTGCGTCTTTGTTGCAGTAACCCATTCCTGGATATCATCAACAATCAGAATGTCAATTGTCTGATAGAAGTTGATAAAATCGTTGGTAGTATTCTGTCGTACAGAATCGGTGTACTGTACCTGGAACAGACGTGCAGACACGTATAACACACGCTTTTGTGGATAAAGCTGCTTTGCTCTTAATCCGATAGCATTAACAAGGTGAGTCTTACCACAGCCCGATGGTCCATAGATGAACATTGGGTTAAACTGTGTTGTGTTAGGATGTTCTGCGATAGAAAGACCAATAGAGCGTGGAAGTTTGTTGCTGTCGCCTTCAACATAGTTGCTGAATGACTTATGAGGGTCGAGCTGTGAATCAAGGTCCTGTGGCACTGTGTCCAGCACGGTTGGGCTTTGATTAGCGCGAGCAGTAGGACGCTGTGACGAGATATCCTCTACAGTGTCCTGCTCTAAGTCTTGTGACAAGTGATTCTCCTGGTCAACCATGACACGATAGGTCAGCTGAACGCCTTGTCCGAAGACACGCGTCAAGACCTTACGTAGCAAGTCTACGTAATGTCCCTCCAAATACTCATATACGAATTGGCTTGGGACCTGAACTAACAATGTCTTTGATGCTGGCTTGTACGACTGTAAAACAATCGGACGAAACCAAGTATCAAATTGCTGCTCGGTCACATTCTCCTTAATGAGCTGGAGGCAACTATCCCAAAGATTTTTAGGATTGACGTTCATAATTGGTTGACTATAATATCTATGTCTTTTTCGAAATAGTGGCGTACCGACTATCTCTGATTAATTTTGATAGTGCAAAGATAGCAATTTATTTATAAAGAGAACTATTTGTAAGATAATGTCCTAAAGACGTGAAAGATGGTAAATCGTTATATCTGTGGACGTTGCGTTATCTTTCTTACGAACAACTCATTTTGCGTAGTTGTGTAATTGTAAGTATTTGAAAAACAAATAGTTTAAACATGCTTACACCCTTTATGACGCTGAGAGTGAAACAAACGCAGGGAAAGCGCAAAGAGGCTGATATTCAAACAGCTTCAAGAAGCTTTCCCTGCGTGTGAAACATTGACGATATTATTTAGACTATATTTAAATTACTTGTCTTTTCTACCAAAGATAGAGAAATGAACATAACGCTTTGGATGTGCTTTAAGATTTGTCAAAAGACTATCTGCTGAGCGCATCGTGCTATTAAGATTATTGTACAAAGAGGCGTCGTTAAGCATCAAGCCCATTGTACCCTCATTGCTATTCAGCTTAGCTGTGAGCGAGTTCATATTGTCTAAAGTAGCGTTCACCTTAGCCATCGTAGCCTCAACATCGAGTCCGTTCACCTTATTATTAAGGTTGCTCATCATCGTATTTGCGCCACGGATAGCTCCACGAGCTTCTGTAATACCTTTGTTTGCGTTCACCATCATGCCGTTGGCATTGTCCATCACTCTACCAGCCTTTGCGGTCATAACAGGCAAAGAACTGTTAACCTGTGCGAGCAAGGTATTAAGCTCACGGGTAGAAGTAGTAAGATTGGCTGTAATCTTGTCTACATTGTGTACTGAACTCTGAAGAGCTGGGTCGGCAAGGAGTGTATTTACGCTTCCAAGGATGCTATCCAACTTTGGCAACATCTTCTGGATAGAAGGCACCATACTCTTCAAATCGCCTAAAGTACCATCATTAATAACACCGTCAATCCATCCGTTAGGCTCCAAGAACTTCGTACTTTTGCCAAACTGCAGTATGACCTTCACGTTACCCATGATGTCACTAACAATCTCAGCGGTGGTACCCTCTGGGATTCTCAATGTCTTTTCAACATCGATATCGACTGTGATAGACTCGCCTAACTTATCATAGTCGTAATCAATATTCCTAACGATACCCACCTTAAAACCACGAGCATAGACAGGAGTTGATGTAGACAAGCCCGTGATATCGTTGAACTTAATCTTGTAATGTGCGTCATTCGAGAAGAGGGAAATACCTCTTAGGAACTGTATTCCAAAGAATAACACAACGATTGCAAGTATAGCAACGATGGCAATCCTTACCTGTGGTGTAAAAAATTTCTTCATATCCGTTTTGTTTACTTATTCTTTTTATTCTTGAGAAACTCTGCTATTGCTTGGTTGACGTCCATACGTGAACCGTTTTTGTAGGCAATAATAAAAGCTTGTGGGAAGTCTTTCAACAGCTTTCCACGCAAGCGTGAGATGTCGTTATAATTCGTACTGGAGCCTATAAAATACTTATAAAAGTTGCCTTCTTGTACACAATCAATGTCTGTATGCCCTCGGAAGAGTTCACTACCCGACCGCAACTGACGGTTAGAAGCCAACACCTGCACCTTAAAGACAGGTACGCTCTTTGCCGTTCCAGCCTCAGAATCATTACAAGGGAGCAACTCTCGAATCGCATCTGAGATCCTCTTCTTCGCCTCTTGTACCTTATTCATAGGGCGAGCTGGGGGTGCTGGGGTGGAAGAACGTGGCTGCTCTACGGGTACTGTAGAACGAGAACGCTGCACAGGAGCCGCAGAACGGGAACGCTCTATTGGCGCAACAGGACGCGGTTTAGTTGTTGGAGCAGTTGGGACAACGCGATCAATCACGATTCGCTTGTTCTCAACAGGACGGTAAGGCACCACGATGCGTGTGTCATAGGCATTCTTGTATTGTACAAAAGCATTGTAAATACCCTTTGCCATGGCATCTATACCCGCTGGAGAGTTCAGATATTCCTCCTCATCAGCTGCCGTAATGAAGCCTAACTCTATCAAACAACTTGGCATATAGCTCTCTCGCAACACGAGGAAACCAGCCTGATGAACACCCTTGTCGATACGTCCTGCAGACGAACAAACAGAGTTCTGTATCATTCGAGCTAACTCAACACTCCGCTCCATGTTCGCATTCTGCATGAATTCAAACATGATATAACTCTCTGAGGAGTTTGGGTCAAAACCCTGATAGGTCTGCTGATAGCCTTTCTCCATTGAGATAACGCTATTCTCTCGCATAGCCACATCGAGGTTAGCCTTTGCACGGTGCATACCTAAGGTGTACACCTGAAATCCCTTTACATAACGACCTGATGCCACAGAGTTCGTATGTACGGATATAAAAAGGTCTGCCTTAGCCTTATTGGCGATGTCTGCACGCTGATGCAAAGGGATAAACACGTCGGTCTTACGGGTATAAATCACATTGACATCTGGCAGATTCCTCTCTACATAACGGCCAAAAGCCAAGGCTATATTCAAGTTGATGTCCTTCTCCTTTGATATTGCACCTATCGCACCAGCGTCATGACCACCATGACCAGGGTCAATAACAAGTGTGAACCGTCCGTCTGCAGCCCATGACAGGCTTACCGACAAGACCAAGAAAACAAGGAGAAGCGATATTTTCTTAAACATACTTAACTATTTAATGGGCAAAGATACGGCTTTTCGTTGGGAAACCAAGGCTCTAATCCTCGGTTTTATCATTTATTAAGTGTAATTCCACGCCTGCCCCATCACTGTCAGCACCCATTGGAGGATTAAGCTTCACGAGTTTTAAGTCGATACTACTTATCATTGGGAAAGCCGCACACAATGCTTCGACAATGGACCCAGCGACGGATTCTAACAGGCGAGCGGGTTGTTTCATTTCCTCTCTTATGACGTTAAACACTTCTGCATAGTTCAGCGTGTCAGCAACATCATCGCTCTTCATTGCCTTTGTAAACGGATAACCTAACCGCAGGTCGAGAACATACTCATTACCGACCACTCGCTCCTGCTCCCCTACTCCGATACGAGCATGGAAGTGAAGACCTTGCAGAAGTATATAACTTGTCATTAATTTCATCATTCTTTGAGAGAAGTGAGGGCAAGACGAGCGGTCCGCCCTCTGCTTTAATCCAAGTCAGTCATTAGTCTACAACACGTATATGAATGGTTTTCTAATGACTGAAATTGAATCTAATTGAACTTTACTGCTAATAGCTTAGCCACAACGTGAGGCACCACAGTTGGTACAAATCAGACAACCTTCTTGATAAACAAGGGTTTCTTGACCACAGACTGGACATTTCAAGCCTGACGCACTCGTACCATCAACAACATACTTCTTCAATGCTCGCTCAACACCATTCTTCCATGTGTTGATGCTTTCATTCTTCAACTGCAGCGAACCAACGAGCTTGATGACGTGGTCGATTGGCATACGATAACGCAATACGCCTGAAATCAGCTTTGCATAGTTCCAATACTCTGGGTTAAACTTCTCTGACAAGCCCTCAACGGTGGTCTTATAACCACGCTTATTCTCAAACTGGAAGTCATAACGATGGTTACCATCTTCGGCTGTTTGCTTGATAATCTTACCCTTGGTCACACTCTTTGGAAGGGCAATACCCTCCTCATCGTCCTGCAAACCAGTAAAGATTTCATAAGGATAACCATCTAACAAACCAACGAAAGCCACCCATTTCTCTTTGTTGTTTTGGAAACGTACGACGTCACACTCCAATTCTTTTGGACGAACTTCAATTACATTTGGATGATTACAGATATGCTCATGATGCTCCTCAGCTGAGTTAAGGTCTTTTGCCTTCTCCTCATCGACAGGCTTTTCGTCCTTTGTCTTATCCTTCTTCGATACCGAGATCATCACACCCGAGCGGCTTCCATCACGATAGATAGTACAGCCCTTACAACCACTACGCCATGCCTCAACATAGAGTTTATTCACTAACTCCTCGTCAACCTGATTTGGAAGGTTCACAGTTACAGAGATTGAGTGGTCAACCCACTTCTGAATCTCGCCCTGCATACGTACCTTCATCAACCAATCGACGTCGTTTGCAGTAGCTTTATAATAAGGAGAACGCTTCACAAGTTCGTCAATCTCTTCCTGACTGTACTTCTTCTGCGTATCGACTCCGTTCACCTCCATCCATGTCAGGAACTTACGGTGGTAAACAATGTACTCCTCAAAAGAGTCGCCCACCTCATCAACGAAGTCTACATGTACATCCGTATCGTTTGGATTGACCTTACGACGACGCTTATATACAGGCATAAAGACAGGTTCAATACCCGATGTCGTCTGTGTCATGAGCGAGGTTGTACCCGTAGGAGCAATCGTCAGACAGGCAATATTTCTACGACCATACTTCTTCATATCCTCGTAGAGCTGTCCGTCAGCTTCCTTCAGACGAAGGATAAACGGATTTTTCTCCTCACGCTTAGCATCGTATATCTCAAACGCACCACGCTCCTGTGCCATTGTCACCGATGAGCGATAAGCATTCAGCGCCAATGTACGATGAATATCAACAGAGAAGTCGGTTGCTTCCTGTGTTCCATAACGCAAGCCCATAGCAGCAATCATATCGCCCTCAGCGGTGATTCCCACACCTGTACGACGACCCTGACAGCTCTTTTTCTTGATCTTCTCCCAAAGATGATACTCTGCACTCTTCACCTCATCAACCTGAGGATCGGTCTTTATCTTCGACATGATGAGGTCGATTTTCTCCATCTCAAGGTCTATGATGTCGTCCATCAATCGCTGTGCGAGCTGTGCATGACGCTTAAACAATTCCATATCAAAGCGTGCATGGTCTGTGAATGGGTCGATAACGTATGAATAGAGATTCAACGAAAGGAGTCGACAACTATCGTATGGACAGAGTGGAATCTCACCACATGGATTCGTTGAAACGGTCTGGAAACCAAGGTCTGCATAGCAATCAGGAATACTCTCTCGGATAATTGTGTCCCAAAACAGTACACCTGGCTCGGCACTCTTCCATGCGTTATGTACTATCTTTTCCCATAATGCCTTAGCAGAAATCTCCTTCGTTACGCTGGGTTCGCTGCTATTGGTAGGGAACTGCTGTACGTATGTCTTATCCTCAACGACTGCCTGCATGAACTCATCGGTAATCTTCACAGACACATTAGCACCGGTCACCTTACCTTCTTCCATCTTGGCATCGATAAACGCCTCTGAGTCTGGATGCTTAATACTTACTGAAAGCATCAAGGCACCACGACGACCGTCCTGTGCTACCTCACGAGTACTGTTTGAATAACGCTCCATGAAAGGAACAAGACCTGTTGAAGTCAGAGCTGAGTTTTTAACTGGTGAGCCTTTCGGACGGATATGGGTCAGGTCATGTCCTACTCCACCACGACGCTTCATCAGCTGTACCTGCTCTTCGTCAATGCGCATAATGGCACCATAAGAATCGGCATTACCGTCCAAACCGATTACGAAACAGTTGGAAAGGGATGCCACCTGATAGTTGTTACCGATACCCGTCATCGGACTACCAGCAGGGATAATATATCTGAAATGGTCCAAGAGGTCGAAAACCTCCTGTGCCGTCAAAGGGTTCTTATATTTGTTTTCAATACGAGCTATCTCGTTAGCAATGCGCCAATGCATCTGTTCTGGCGACTTCTCATAGATATTTCCGAAGCTATCCTTCATCGCATACTTGTTAACCCACACACGGGCAGCAAGTTCGTCTCCGCCGAAATAAGCTAAAGATGCTTGAAAAGCTTCATCAAATGAGTAAGTTTGTTTGGTTTCCATTATTGTCGTTTTAGAATTTTTTCGTCTGCGAAGTTACGAATTGTTTTCCAAAATAGAAAACATTTACTTAACTTTGTAGCATCAAAATTATCTAAAATGAAAACTATCAATACAAGAAAGACGATAAGAAAATACACCAACAAGGATGTATCGGAGGATTTGTTGAAAACTCTATTGGAGAAGGCTGAACGTACGCCAACAATGGGAAACCTACAGCTTTACTCGGTTGTCATCACTCGAAACGAGGAAAAGAAGGCGCAATTAGCACCTGCTCATTTCAACCAACCGATGGTCATGGGCGCGCCTGTGGTCCTCACTTTCTGCGCTGACTTCCGTCGTACTACGCTCTGGGCGGAGAACCGTAAGGCAACTCCGGGTTACGACAACTTCCTTTCTTTCCTCAATGCTGCCACCGATGCGATGCTCTATTGTCAGACTTTCTGCAATCTTGCTGAGGAAGAGGGCTTAGGTACTTGCTTCTTAGGTACAACCATTTACAACCCTAAAACCATCATTGAAGTCCTACAACTGCCACGTCTCGTGATGCCTGTTGCCACTATCACACTCGGTTGGCCTGCTGAAGATCCAGCCCTCACCGACCGCCTTCCTATCGATAGCATCATCCACCACGAGACTTACGAAGACTATACCCCCGACCGTATCGATGCATTCTATACGCCAAAGGAGCAGTTAAAGGAAAACAAACACTTTGTGGAAATCAACAACAAAGAAACCCTCGCACAAGTCTTCACCGACCTAAGATATACGAAAGAGGCGAATGAAGCCATATCAAAGACGTTGTTAGAAACACTGAAGGAGCAGTGGTAAAAAAAGCGAAACAACCAAACACACCACCACCACAACAACAAGCAGCCCCTCCCCCTTGCCCCTCCCCCAAAGGGAGGGGAGTGATATGCGTGATACCCCTTGTGGTTCTCAAATCTTACTGCTCATCATTACTTGATTACTTAAGCAAACCGTTTACACTCCCCTCTCTGCAGGAGAGGGGCTAGGGGTGAGGCTTTTTTTTAATTTTCTTTACCTATCAATATTTTTATATATATCCAAAAATAAGCAACATCTTATTGTTTCAATGTAACATTAATAGGGTGAAATTCTTCTTTCAACAAATTTTTGTCTATATCTTTTATAATTTCCAACGAATCTTCTTTTGAAAGACTTTCACTCAAATCAGAAAAAGTCTTTATATCTGTCATTTCAAACTTAGGAGACAGGTATTCGTTATCATGACCTTCTCGACAAAATGTATTTCGAGGGAATAGTGCAAAATTGCGTAATGACAGATCTTCTAAGTTATCTTTGTGTGGACTTTTTGTAGACATATACACAATACCTGCAAACCCTATATTCGTTGAAGGGTTGCCGAATTCTGGGCTACCCTTTTGAGGTCTTTCTCTAATAATTTTAGTCATAAACTGAGGTAGCATATATTCTGGTTTAAAAGGGTCATCTGGATGTTTTACAGATATAAGACATCCCATTATTAAAGGGTAGAAAACTAAAAAGCTATAATATTCCCAGTCTTCTAATTCTTCAGAGATTGGGTAACCTAAATCTAAGAAACTTAATGTGTTTTTAGGTCTAAATTTTGCATAAGAAAAGGACTTAATATCAGGACAGTTCATCTCATACCAAGCAGTTTGTAAACTTCCAGCAAGATAGAAGACAGGATAACCTAAGAAGCCATACCTTGTAGAAGCTGCTTTGTGACGTAAATGAAATGGGAGATGAAATAAGTCACCATCTTGCTCTTTTCCTTCGCTAGGCTTAAAATCTGGTCGTATTCTATAAAAGACTTTCTTCCCAACAATTATTCTTGGAAGCATTTTTAAATAGAAATCATCATGCTTAGTAAAGAATTCAAACAATAATTTATATGCATCTTCATAGTAATTCTTATAGCATAATTTTAAAGATTCTTTTATCGTTTTGCAAATCTCATCAAAATTTGCTTTAAAATCATGTTTTTCAGTTGGCTTAAATTGATCAAACCCTTTTAATGCTTTTTCAAAAGCCTTGTTCAGAGTCTTTAGACTTTCATCACTAAGATTATCAATCTTTTTTTTATACTTCTCAACTAAATCACTCCAATAATCAAAATAGTCTTTATCTTCATCATCATATTTAAAAGGGTATACCAAATCAGAGTTAGGATTTAGCAATTCTTGGTAGAGTTCTAGATGTGTCATTTCTTACAAAAAATATAAAAGGTTTAATATTAATAGTATTCGACTTTAATTTTGCTACGAAAAAGAAACTTATTGCTAATGCTGTTACAAGTCTCAGAGAAACAATAAATTCCTCAAAGTTTTGCTATATATAGATTTTTCAATAGCATTATAGTAAAAAACATATAGTACAATTCCACGTAACGTGGACAAAGGTAGCAATAAAATATGAGCCCACTGTTCCTTTATAGGAGTATTTTAGTTGTAACTATTCAGCGGTATTGATCAGTCTGTATTTTCTCCTCTAAAATCTTCGT
>ERZ773069.468-NODE-468-length-27260-cov-5.839588_pt1 | contig 27260 bp, 24 predicted proteins | sample MGYA00580619_ERZ773069 | MGnify/ENA primary metagenome ERZ773069 (study PRJEB29015, sample SAMEA2738007) | human oral metagenome | biome: human oral; feature: human-associated habitat; material: dental | place: China | collected 2108 ...
GCACCAGCGCCCGATGCGGCGGCTCGACCGTGAAATACAGCACCGCCGCCACGCTGAGCATCAAGCACACCTTGAAATTCTCAAACCGCCCAGCCTTAGCCAGCCACGGCTCGACATGCCGCATCCAGTGCACGCGCTTGTTATAGTCAATGAAATAACTGAGGCCAATCATAATCAAAAACGCGCCGCCAAAAGCATCGATCATCGGCGAAGCCTCGTGCAAAATATGGCCATATTCCGCCGGCTTATGCAGCGCCAAATCAACCACCTCCATAAACCCATGGCCGCTCGCCACCATCACGATGATAATCGGCAGCACGAACCGCACCACGAACACCGCCACGAAAATCCCAACCGTCAAGAACACTTTCTGCCAAACCTGGCTCATGCCAGCCAGCACCTTGCTGTTAATCACCGCGTTATCGAAACTAAACGTCACCTCCAGCACCACCAAAATCGCAAACAGCCACAAGCCGTTCAAACCCAGCTGGGTGAAAATCAACCCGCCCAACGCCAGCGTCAACAGCGCCGAAAACCAAAAAATCCGAAATGGGTGATGCGAGTGGAGCCAATGTTTCATACTGAGTTTTAGTATAGCATGCTAGGCGGGGAGTAGTATAATAGAAACTATGCCGTCACTACAGACAATATATCAGCGCGCTGGCGCCTGGTTCAAAAACCACAGCGACGCGATCCGATGGACTATCGTCGGCTTGTTTGGCATCGTTGTGATGCAGTATGGTTTACAAATTGACCTCTGGCTGATCGCCCATCCGCCGCACACGTGGGCCGAGACGCTAGCACCGCTGGCACAAGATTTCCTGACGCTAACCTGCAGCGTCATCGTTGAGGCCACGCCGTTTCTCATCATCGGCATCATCGTTTCTGCTCTCATTCGCCGCTTCCTGCCGCCAGACCGACTGCTTAAAATCCTACCCAAACACACATTCATCCGCCGCATTCTCCTCTCGCTCGTCGGTATCGCGCTGCCAGTCTGCGAGTGCGGCAATGTGCCAGTCGCCCGCAGCCTCCTAGCACACGGCCTCAAGCCCGCCGACGTCATCAGCTTTCTCTTAGCCGCGCCGATCCTCAATCCGATCACCATCATCGCCACTATGACCGCCTTTAGTTTTGAACCGCGCATGGTCTGGTGGCGCATCGGCTTTGGCTTTCTAATCGTCCAGCTGACCGCTCTGATCGTCAGCTTTATTCACCCCAAACACGTCCTCCAGCCGTCATTTGCTACCTCCTGCACCGACCGTCATCCAACGACCTTTCGCCACATCCTCGCTGATTCCCGCAACGAATTCTGGCAGCTCACCACCATGCTGGTCCTCGGCGCCATGATCGCTGCCACTACTCAAGTGTTTGTTCCGCGCTCCATCATTAACGCCGTCGGCGGCGACATCATTCTATCGGTCATCGCCATGATCGGCCTCGGCTTCGTCGTCTCTATCTGCTCCAGCGTCGATGCGTTTTTTGCGCTGGCTTATGCCCGTATCTTCACCAACGGCTCCGTCCTCGCCTTTCTGCTGACTGGCCCGATGATCGACATCAAGCTCATCCTCCTCATGCGAAGCACCTTCCGTCCGCGATTTATCCTGCTGGTTATGCTCATTATTTTCAGTCTGTCACTCGCGATAGGGATCGGAGTCAATCTATATGCGCGCTAAGTTCGGCCCATTGTTACGCGCTAGCGGCGGGCTACTGGCCTGTGGCTACATCATCCTCATCGCTGTTCGCGGCCAGCTCGGCTTTTACACCCATCCACGCTACCATCTGCTCGCCGTCGTAGCAGCCATGGCTGGTGGCATGTTACTAATCCTCGATATCGTTCTAGAGCTATGCCACACGCCGGTAGGGAGGCAGCGAGCCTCCGCTGGCGTAACGACCACGGAGCGTCCAGCAAAACCGCGGTGTAAGATACCCATACTCTCAATCGTTACCGCCGGCATCCTCGCCCTGGCCATCATCCTGCCGCCGCGCCCACTGTCCTCGTCCAGTGCTGCCAATCGCGCCACGTCTGGGCCGACCAGCACAACTGGCCGCTGCGACAAACCAGAGCCGCTTGATGGTAAGCCCGTTTCCATGAACCGCTGGCGTAGCGCGTTTGATGACTGCCCGAATGACAGCTTTTTTGACGGCGTAACCATTGACGTCACCGGTTTCGTGGCGCGCGACCCGAGCGGCTTTTACGACAACCGCTATTTCGAACTCTCGCGCTTCGTTATCAGCTGCTGCGCTGTCGACAGCACCCCGATCAGCATCCTCGTTAAATCCCCAGACGCCGAGCGTTACCGCAACAACCAGTGGCTACACCTAAGCGGTCAGATCAAACGTGAACTATCCGGCGGCCGAGCTGTCTACGTCCTCACCAATCCCACCATCACCCCAACCACCGAGCCAGCCAATCCATACGAATTCCTCGGCGTGTAGCTATGTATCATTATTACGACAATGTCTCAATTAGTGCTACGCTTCGTTACTGCACGGGCTTGTACACAAAGACTGAATTAATTACCTCATCTGTCGGATGGTGTTCCTCCATCAACTGCACATTCTCAAGGGCATCAGCATCAAACCCTGGGTAGAGCAGGGTGCGCGCCCCATACGCCCCGCGCGCGAGGAGTCGCCCGTCTGGCTTGAGCGCTGGTCGTACATGATCAACAATTGCTTGCTTTTCCGCCAGCGTCTCGCCAGCCAGCCCCGCCACATATATCGCATCATATCGCCCCTCATCCAGCGCCACCGACTGACCCAGACCGGTCACAAATTCACTCGGCCAATCAAGCGCTGTCGCAAGGCCGCGCGATAACTCAATCGCCTTGTCCGACGCGTCAACATGCGTAATCCGCGCTCCCGTTAGCTGATGTAGCCACCATCCCGTCAGCGGCAACGGCCCACTACCAATCATCGCCACTTCCGACGAACAACCACAGAGCCGCAGCCCAGTCCGTCCCAGTAGCCCAATCTCACGCCGCGTCAACTCTTTATAATTCTCATGATACGGAAACTCTCCTAGCTCTGCCCACGGGTTATCCGCCTCCGTGATACGCCCCGACCAGTGTCTTTCCAACTCCCCTTCGGCTACCGCGCAGCGCCGCTGCACCTGATGGCGAATATCCTCGTCGCATAGCAGTGGCTCTTCACCGTGCGCCACCACCGCATCAACTAATTTGGTAAATGCCGCATTAACTTCCTCAGAAGGTGTGAGCTGCGGCAAGCTCAGCACTCGTTCAATACATTTATTCATAACTCATCAGTATGGCGTATTGTGTAGCTTATTGCAATTTTGTCGCAATAAGTGCTACAATTGCGACATGGATACCTTACGAGACATCTTTCGCCGGGCCGACCTTCGCCTGACCAAATCACGCTGCGAAGTCTTTACGGCACTCGAATCCATCGACGTGCCACTGACCATCGCCGAAATCGCCAAACGCTGCCCGAACACTAACCGCACCAGCATCTATCGCATCCTCGAAACCTTTCACGAGCTCCACGTCATTAACACCATCCACATCGGCTGGAAAGTCCGTTATGAGCTCGCCGAGCCATTTATCACGCATCACCACCACCTCTACTGCACACGCTGTCATAACGCCGAACCGCTGGAGACACCAGAGCTAGAGCGACTCATTGCCTTGATCGGCCGGCGCCATCACTTCCGTGTCGAGCGCCATCACTTTGAACTCGAAGGAGTGTGCCAGGCCTGCATGGCAGCTGGTAATACACAGCCCGGCTCAACCAAGACCAAAACGACAAGCCAAGCCTAGCCGACCGCCGGGCAGCAGCCACCCAAAAATAGCAAACATACGGGACCCGATACTCTCTTACAAACTACACCTCAAGCTTTGCCTGTAGCATGTCGCGCTCACGCGTCAGCGTCCGGTAGCGCTTAAACGCGCTCATCAGTTCGTTGCGCGCGGTCGCGTCTAGGTCAAAAATCGCGAGCAGCACCAAATCAATTTCCTTGACCGCCCGCTGCGCCTCTGACAAATTCGCCACGCCTGGCACTGTGTCGAGGTACTCCTCGCGAATCGCTTCGGTCTTTTTCTCATATAGTGCCAGCCGCTTGGCCGGGCTCTCGGCCGCTTTTTTACTCAGCCGTCCCAGCGCCTTTTCGTACTCCTGTCGCGCTGCCAGCACCGTCACATAATCAATATTCAGCCCAAACAGCCGCGCCGCCAAGCCGCCGCGCTCCTGTTCAATCGCCGCCATTTCTCGCTCAATTGCCGCTAAGCGCCTGGTCACCTCGCGCCGCAGTTTCTTGACTTGACGCCCGGCCCGTAGTCGCTGCCAGCACCGCACCAGCCCCCGGGCCCGCTTGTCCACCACGGTCACGCCCACCTCAGAGAGCACCGCCCGGTACAGTTCATACCTCATAAAATCTTCAACCTGCTGCCGACAGACATCAATTGGCTGCCGGGCAAACGCCAGCGTTCGCTGATACGGCTTTTTCTCTCGCCTTGACGCAAACTGCGACCCCGCAAACGCCAGTCGCTCCTCCTCAAGCCGCACTGGTATCATCATGGCGATCAGCCGTTGCTGCGACGACGTCTCAGCCAGCAAATCCTCCTGCAACGCTTGTTGCAACATTGTCGCATTATGCGCCGAAGCAACTGTCTCTAACCTCGGTAAACATTCGTCTCGCCACGCCGTCAACATGTCGTGCATCGTGCGCTTGCTACGATTCAGCACCCGCGCGTCTCGTCGAAATCGTCGCGGCACACGTGCCAAGACGGTGGCCGCTTGGGCTCGGAACACCAACGGGCGCTCTTGGCTTAGTTTAACTAACGTATCGTGCTCAATTATCTGCGTCATATGTATTCACTATACTATTTTAGAGACAAAAAGTCAATATTATGCTCACGTATGTTCAACCAAAATTTCACTTTCTAGCAAACCATCCCACGCCAATTCACACCCAATCCTCACTCAGATACTATAAGATCACGCCAAAAACCCAACTAAAAAAGCGCCAGGTAAGGGTGGGCATCACCTGGCGCTTTGTTACCCTTCAACCCACCCGAGCTCCCGTCTCAGTGAAGCGTCGTGACTAAAACTCCAAAAGTCCGCGCCTGATTATAATATCAACACCATCCAGTGCTCACCTTAACAGAGGTCGCCTTCAAAAAAGGGCAGTTAAAGGGGTTAGTATGCGCGTAACGTTGAATCGCAAAAAGTGGAGGGTAAGAATACTTAATGCCATTGCGCGCAACCTAACATATAGTTAGAATAGGGGGTATAAGGTGCTTTTGATTAGCGCTTCCGGCTAACCAATCGCCCCTGATTATAGCAAGCATTTGACAACATGTCAATACTTTTTATCACAAAAGTCATGGAAATCAATAGAATCCGTCCAGATGAGCATACTTTTACCCAGAGGTTGGCAAGTATTGCTAATCCGCCGAAAAGCTTGTGTTTTATGGGAACATTGCCCACGAGCGGCGCGCCGGTCGTGGCCATCGTTGGTTCGCGCAAACCCTCGGCGTACGGCCGGGAGGTAACCGAGCAGCTGGCAAGTGACCTGGCAAAAGCCGGCTGTATCATCGTCAGCGGCCTGGCGCTCGGTATCGACGGCATCGCCCAAAAAGCCGCCCTCAAGGCTGGCGGTACGGTCATCGGCGTCATCCCCAATGAACTACCTGACATCTCGCCACAAACCAATTACAAACTAGCCATGAACATCATAAAAAACGGCGGCGCTATTCTATCTGAATGGAAAAAAGGTGACGGCAAAGTTGTCAATCGCTGGAGCTTTTTGGAGCGCAACCGCCTGGTTTCCGGCCTGGCTGACGCCGTCATCATCACCGAGGCGGCCGAGCGCAGCGGCACGCTGAATACCGCTGCCCACGCCTTATCCCAAGGCCGCGACGTCTTTGCCGTGCCGGGCAACATCACCAGCCCGCTGTCTGCTGGCTGCAACGCGCTGCTCAAACAAGGCGCCTATCCCGCCACCACCGCCACAGACATCCTCGACGCTATCGCCCCGTCGGCCACTCAATCCGCCACCGACCAAGCCGTCATCCCCCTCGGTGAAACCCCAGCCGAAAACACCATCATCGACTTACTCCGGACCGGCCTCAGAGACGGCGACCAACTGCAGCAACAATCCGGCCTCACCCCGGCCGACTTCGCCACGGCACTGACCATGCTAGAAGTCAACGGCGTAGTTAAACCGCTTGGGGCGAATAACTGGACGCTTAACTAGTGTCAACAATGCGTCTATGCTTGTAACATTATCTACTACGATGCTATGCTAGTCCCAATGAGGAGAAAATTATCAAGGCCCAATACAACTACTGAAACGCGCCATAATCCAGACACCCCTATCGACCAAGAGGTATCAGACGACATACTCACGCTGCCCAATATCGTTACTACAGTAGGTGGACTATGCAGCATATACGGCATCCGAAACGCTGACACCATTAAGGGTATCACCGCCTTGATCATCGGCGAACTGTCGGACAAGGCTGATGGAACACTAGCGAGACGCCTCCATCAGCAATCAAAACTCGGTATCAAGCTTGATCCTATCAGAGATAAAGTGGTCGCCGCCACTGCACTCCTAAAGATAGTAGAAGATGGTCTCGCCTCAAAGACTGTCGTTGCATCTATGACCAGCCTCGAGGCGACCAAAGCAATAGCCACGCTCATAGCAGAACACAAGCACCGTCAGCTCCCCGACCAAGACGAACCACTCCGACCAACACAGGCCGGCCGTATCAGTAGCGCCCTCGTATCGACCGCAACATCACTATACATACTCAGCGGTTCAGCAAGGTCGTTTGGCCACGAGAAAACAGCAAAGCTACTCCGTGGCCTCGGTGACGGAGTATCTGAAGTATACTTACCAATTGCCGGCCTAGCAGCCGCTCAATATATAATACGTGCCGCCAAACTCAGTAAGCAAGTCAAGAAAGAAATACGCCAACAGCAATAAGAGACTCTCGCGCCCAAATACCCTCGGCGGTTGTGGTTGCGAGGTGATTTGATATAATATAGAGTTATGAAAAATCTCGTCATCGTCGAGTCACCAGCCAAAGCGAAAACCATTGAGAAATACTTAGGCAAGGATTTTCATGTCTTATCAAGCGTGGGGCACATCCGCTCAATCGTCAAAAAAACCAAGGACGGCACACCGCCAATTGATGTGGCGAATGATTTTTTTGCCGTCTACGAAGTTGATCCCGAAAAAAAGAAAGTCATCACCGAGCTAAAGAAAAACGTCAAGGCCGTCGGTAAAGACAACGTCTGGCTAGCCACCGATGAAGACCGCGAAGGGGAGGCGATTGCCTGGCATCTCTGTAAAGTGCTGAATCTACCGATCGAGACGACCAAGCGCATCGTTTTTCACGAGATCACCAAAGACGCCATAACCACCGCCATCAAAAACCCGCGCACTGTTGATATGAATCTGGTGCAAGCCCAGCAAGCCCGGCAAATCCTTGACCGACTGGTTGGCTTTGAGCTTAGCCCCGTGGTCTGGCAAAAAGTGCCAGGCGGTAAGTCGGCTGGTCGCGTCCAGAGCCCGGCAGTGCGGCTGCTGGTCGAGCGCGAACGAGAAATTATGAAGTTCGAGGGCAGCTCGCAGTTCAAGGTGACCGCCATCTTCATCCACGACAATCAAGAATTCAAAGCCGAGCTCAACCAAAAATTTGACTCTGAAGCAGCCGCTCACGAATTCCTAACTAGTCTCAAGCCAGCCACATTCACCGTCAGCGATATCTCGAAAACGCCTGGCACCCGCAACCCAGCCGCACCATTTACGACCTCAACCTTGCAGCAAGAGGCCAACGCCAAGCTTGGCTTCAGCTCCAAGGCCACCATGGCCTCGGCCCAGCGGCTCTACCAAGACGGTAAAATCACCTACATGCGTACCGATTCGGTCAATTTGAGCGGGCAGGCTATCGCCAGCGCCACTGATTTTATCAAGCGATTGTACGGCCCGGATTATTCAACTGTGCGCAAATTCAAAACCAAATCCGCCTCAGCCCAGGAAGCCCACGAAGCCATCCGCCCGACCGACATCACCCGCGAAACCGTCACCTCAGATGAACGCGACCAAAAACTCTACAACCTCATCCGCCGCCGCACCCTAGCGTCACAAATGTCGGCAGCGAAATTGGAGAAGACGACGGTAACGATTAACATTAAGGGCAGAGAATTATCTGCTCACGACAAAACATCTGCACAAACCCGAGAATTGAACGACGATGAGGCGCGGCGCGGCGAGGACTGTCTGAGCGAAGCGAGTTCCGCAGCTGCCCGAGACGAATCGGAGAGAGAATCTCGGCGTGCGGAAGCCGTTTTGAAGGGAGTAGGTAATTCTTTCAGTCATTTATACTTTGAAGCCAAAGGTGAAGTCATCACCTTTGACGGATTCCTACGCGTCTACGGCGGCGGCAAAGACGAACTCTTACCAAAACTCCACACCGGCAACACGCTCGAAACCCACGACATCACCGCCCGCCAAACTTTTGCCAGACCACCGGCCCGCTACACCGAAGGGTCGCTAGTCAAAAAGCTCGAAGACCTCGGCATCGGCCGTCCAAGCACCTACGCCACCATCATCGACACCGTCCAGACCCGCGGCTACGTCGAAAAAGGCGACAGCGAAGGCCAGCCACGCGACGTCATCGTCCTAAACTACAACGGCGAGGAAGTCAGCCGCGACGTCGTCCAGGAAAAAACCGGCTCCACCCGCGGTAAACTGATCCCAACACCAAGCGGGGAACTGATCGCCGACTTCTTGACCGACCATTTCACGCAAATCGTTGACTATGATTTCACCGCCAACGTCGAAACCGAATTTGACAAAATTGCCGCTGCTAACCTGGCTAAAAGCGCCATGCTACACGGATTTTACACGCCATTTCACAAATTGATTGAGCAGTCAGGCGGCATCGACCGCAGTAAAGTCGGCGCCAACCGCGAAGTTGGCATCGATCCAAAATCCGGCAAGCCAATCTTGGCACGCTTTGGCCGCTTTGGCCCAATGCTGCAGCTCGGTAATACTGACGACGAGGACAAACCGCGCTTTGCGCCGCTACCGAAGGGTGCAAAAATTGAGACCGTCACCCTAGAACAGGCACTAGAAATGTTTAAGTTGCCGCGCGTCGTCGGTCAAACCGAAGACGGACAAGACATCAAAGCCAATATCGGCCGCTTCGGCCCGTACATCCAAGTTGGCAAGCTCTTCGTCTCCATCAAACCTGAAGACCCGCACACCATCACCCTAGAGAAAGCTCGCGAACTCTATGCCGCCAAACTCCAGGCCGAAGCCGAGAAAAATATCGCTGAATTCTCAGATGGCGTCAAAGTTCTCAACGGCCGCTTTGGCCCGTACATCACTGACGGCACGAAAAACGCCAAAGTTCCTAAAGACACCGACCCAAAAACCATCACTCACGAGCAGGCCTTGGAACTCCTCAAAGCCGCACCCGCAAAACCCGCTCGTCGCGGCCGTCGTGCATCAACCAAGTCGTCCAAATCCTTGAGAAAAAGCAGCCGCTCAAAGAAGTAATTGACCCGCAAAATAACTCAATCAAGCCACATTTCAGTAGCGCTGTATAGACCACATCCCCATAATTCACAAAATTAAAAACTATCACACCATTTCATTGCAAAAATTGTTAAATACATGCTATAATTACGGCGTACTACACGACTTGCTTGACACGAAAATATTTTATTGTATAATAGCAATATCGTCATATATCAACATAACTTCTGAGGTGAGGCAGAGAGGATTTAACATAAAGCCATGAGCGACACACAAGAACAGAGCGCACCAGACAAGCAGCTTCGGCAAGCTGCCGAGGATGTCTTGGCGCAGATTCCGCAGGAGCGCGAGAAAGAGATTATTAGCCGTCGCTTTGGCCTATACGGCAATAAAGAGACGCTGGAACAGATCGGCGACATGCTCGGGATCACTCGTGAGCGTGTCCGACAGCTAGAGAAGGCCATCCTCGTTCGCCTGCGCCTGTTGGTGGCTGATGGCGGCATACCAAGTGCCTCGGCGGCCGAGAAGATGGTCACCTCACACCTGTCGGAAATGGGCCGAGCCGCACCACTGCATAATCTCGCCAAGCACGTCCTCGGCCGTGATGTCACCGATAGCGAACGATCACACGTCGCCTTTATCGCCGAACTCAATCCGTCGATCAACATTATCACCGAGAACGATGACTATTACCACTCAGCCATCATCGGCACGCCAAACGACGAGAAGAATATCAAGAAGCAAGTCGAAGAAATTGTTAAAGCCATCAAACAGCACGGCCAGCCAGTCACCGCTGAGGAACTACACAAAACGCTCAATTACGAGCACCCATCCAACATCGCCGCGCTCGCCTCAATCAGCAAGAAACTAGCTCATCTCCGCGGTCTGTGGGGCCTGATCAAGTGGCCGCTCGTCAACCCAAAAACCATCCGCGACAAGATCTTCGTCATTCTCGACAGCAACGGCCAGCCAATGCACTTCTCGGACATCGCTAAGGCTATCAAGGACAGCGACTTCAAACGCAAAGATGTTACCATCCAAGCCATCCACAACGAACTCATCAAAGACAAGCGCTTCGTTCTGATCGGCCGCGGCATCTACGCCCTCGAATCGTGGGGCTACGCCCGTGGCACCGTCGCTGATATTATCGCTAGCGTCCTACGCGAAGCCGGCGAGCCGCTACACCGCGATGAAATCGTAAAGCGCGTCCTCGACAAGCGTCAAGTTAAAGAAACCACCATTCTGCTCAACTTGCAGGCCAAACCGCAATTCCAACGCTCCGCCAAGGCCACCTACATTCTGGTCAGCGAAGCCTAGGTTTGCATTTATCTATAAGGGGTGAGATAATGAAATAGCATGGAAATTATCTCTTCGATGATTGGCTTTTTGACACAATGGTACGTCTGGATACCCATCACAGCCGTGCTGTCGTTTTTGACGTGGCGCAACTATCAGCGGGCCGACGAATTCGAACCGACCGAGAGCGTGTTATTAGTACTCGAAATCCCCAAAGCCAACGACAAGAAAGAACTAGCCGCCGAGCAATTATTCGCCAGCCTGCACGGCATCTTGCGCGACAAACGCGAGCTCAAATTATCGGGCGGACGGCAGGAGCATATCAGCTTTGAAATCGCCTCGGTCAACGGTCAAATTCGTTTTTACGTCTGGGTGCCCCGAACACTGCAAAGTTTCGTCGAGGGACAAATTTACGCCCAGTATCCAACCGTTCAAATCCACGTCGCCAGCGAAGATTACACCGAGCACGAGCGTGAGCACTCCACCGTGTACACTACCGAGCTGACCTTGACGGCGCCGGAGTTCTTGCCAATTCGCACCTTTCAGACCTTTGAAGTCGATCCACTGGCGGGAATTACCGGTACGCTGGCCAAGCTAGAATTAACCGGCGAGGAACTCTGGGTGCAGGTACTCATCAGGCCGATCGCCGACAGCTGGCAACAGTCCGCTGATCGCTGGATCGCCAGCGTCAAGAGTGGGCATAAACTCATCCCCGGGCTCGGGGGTGGCGGCCTGCAATGGATTGGTACGCTGCTCGAGGCTCTCTGGAGACCACCAGGCCAGGGAAGTGATGGCAAAAAAGCGCCCGAGCTATCTGAGCGTGACAAGACGCGCGTCTCTGAGGCAGAGAAGAAGGCCACTAAATTAGGCTACGACGTCAAGATCCGCCTAGCGTATCTTGGTGAAGATCAAACCAGCGCCAAGCTACATATGCAGGCGCTGGTCGGTGCTTTCAAGCAATTCAACTCAACCAACCTCAACGGCTTTCGTGCTGTCAAGGGTGCGTTCGGCAAGGAATTCCTCGACAAGTACCGCAAGCGCGCGTTTTACGGCGATGGCTACATCTTGAATATCGAGGAGCTGGCCTCTGTTTTTCACTTACCACACACCAATGTCGAGACGCCAAACATCGTCTGGGCCAGCGCCAAAACCGCCGAACCGCCGTCCAAGCTGCCCGTCCTGACCGGCAGCGACGCCAATGACGACCAGATTTCCGCCTTTGGCGTCACCAATTTCCGCGGCATCAATCACCAATTCGGCATGCTGCGCTACGACCGTTCGCGTCACGTTTACATCATCGGCCAGACGGGGGCAGGCAAGTCGGGACTACTCGAGTTATTCGCGCTCAGCGATATCTTTCACAGCCAAGGTTATGCCATCATCGATCCGCACGGCGACTTCGCTATCAACAACATGAAATTCATCCCTGGCTCACGGCTGAACGATGTCGTCTATTTCAACCCGGCCGACACCGCCTATCCACTCGGCTTCAACCCGCTAGAGGTCACCAACCCGAACCAAAAAACCAACATTTCATCAGAGGTCATCGGCGTCCTCAAGCGTATGTTTGGCGAGAGTTGGGGCCCGCGGCTAGAGTACATCTTGCGCTACACCATCCTGGCACTGCTCGACCGGCCAGAGACAACCATGCTCGACATTACCCGCATGCTGACTGATAAAACCTTCCGCAAAGAAACGCTGGGCTATTGCCGCGACACCGTGGTCTTGCAATTCTGGAACGTCGAATTCGCTAGCTGGAATGACAAGTTCGTCGCCGAGGCGGTTGCACCAGTCCTCAACAAAGTCGGTGCCTTTACCGCCAACCCCATCATCCGCAACATCATCGGCCAGCCCAAATCCACCTTCAACATCCGCCAAATTATGGACGAAGGCAGAATCCTCATCGTTAATCTATCCAAGGGCCTGATCGGCGAGGACAACGCCGCCATCCTTGGCTCGTTTCTGGTCACCAAGATTCAGCTGGCTGCCATGAGCCGCTCGGACATTCCAGACATCCGCGACCGCCGCCCATTTTACCTCTACGTCGACGAGTTCCAGAACTTTGCCACCGACTCATTTGCCACCATCCTATCCGAAGCCCGCAAGTACGGCCTCAACCTGACCGTTGCCAACCAGTACATCTCACAGATGAACGAAACTGTACGCGACGCAGTCTTCGGTAACGTCGGTACCATGATTTCATTCCGCGTGTCTGCCGACGACGCACCAATCCTGGCTAAGCAATTTGAGCCAAACTTCGAAGCCGTCGACCTCTTGCAGATGCATAATCGTAACTTCGTCATCAACATGGTCATCGGGGGAGAGAAGACGCCAGCTTTCTCCGCACGCACTCTCGAGCTCCCGCCAAGCCAAGCCGACAACACACCGCACATCATCGAACATTCGCGGCGTATGTACTCGCGAAACAGGGAAGACGTCGAGCGAGAAATTGCCGCCGTCATCATGCCACCGCGCCCGCAAAAACAGCCCAGCCAGCCACGCCCACAAGCCGTCGCCGCGGCCGCATTAGCCCAGCCCGCTCAGGCGGCCACTAGTCAACCGGTACAGGGAACCACGGCCACTAACACCCAACACCCCGCACCACAACCTAAGCCTGCTGCACCTGTCACAAACAGCGGCGAAGTTATCTTGCAAATCCGCGGCAACAGCGCATTTGAACTAGCAGCTACCGACAGTGCCACACCGAAAAAACGCCGACGACGACGGAAGAAGAGTACGACATAAGTAAGTATGGCTTATGTACCAGAGATTCCTCTAGATTATCTCGTTATGAAAAACATCAGCTACCTGCAGTATCCTGATCGTCCTGGGTGTTTTTGTTTATAGAAGCACGAATAAGCTTGATGAGTTCTTGATGCCTTTTATAATCTTCTCCCTCCTTGACACGGCGCATGCTTTCCGCAAATAGTTTATCGTGGAGATCACGACTTTCTTCACTTAGCTCTCGTTCAGCAGGAGTATCATCTAGATACCATTCGCGCAGTGCTGAATCAACAAAAAGATCCGCCCCGCCGTCTGGAGCATAGACACTTGTTTTATCAATTCTTTTTATCCCGAAAAACTCCGATAGTCCCATATTATCTCCCTTTACCATTATTACGGTAGGTATTTTTTATTTAGTAACACTTATAATTATAGCGCATACACGAAACGATAGGGAAGTAACCATAACTTAACGATAAACCTCCCTCTCAAACTAGAATTCAAGTTACTTGGAAATATATAGAACAAAAAGAGAACTTATTAGATTAGCGGCTCAGGCAGCCTCAGACCACCGAGATGACGCACATACAGACTGTATCACAAGGTCTATACAACATAGCAAGACAGCAAATAGGTACGATGTGGCAGGCATACTTAATCGCCATAAAACACAAAACGTGCCAAGGTAAGTAAGACAAATCTAAATTGCATAAATTACGCAAAATCTCATAATGGATTTATCCATACATCACAGCACAGGGATGTCCAGTAAAGGGCAGTCAAAGCTAAGCTAACATTACATACAAAACAAAAAATATTATCGCGAAGAGACGATAGAGCATGCGTCTTTTCGTAGATAATTTAATGTCGCACAAGGTAGCCTGGACAATTTGTCAAGTTTCTGGTTATGCTAACAGGGGTAAGAAAAGATCAAACAAAAAAATGTAAAATAAACAACATCTACAAAATTTAGGGGCATATGATAGAATGGAGACAGAGGAGAAGAAAATGACACAAACAACTTTTGCACAAATAACAAAAATCTTTGACACGGGGGCAATATATCACACATTCTCAATGGGCGAGCTGCTCATAGCGATGCTTTTGGTGATAATCATCATTATCCTGCTTGTCAACATGAAAAACTGGGGCAGGGGCAAATAGTCGACCTTGAACACCACGGGTTAAAAAGCCCGTATAGGGATGAGTCTGAACCTCAAGTAGGCCATCAATATAATCAGGCTTATATCCACGCACAAGAGAACGAAGCGACAAGCGACCAACACCATTAACAATATGAACAGGCCGCTCAAGTTCACGAGAAACCAAAAAGCGACGACGACCATGAATAAGCGGCATGTCCTTAGTGACATATTTCGTAAGATAAGACGCAACTCGATTATATTGATCAGCTTTTGACTCATCGGCAGTTAAATCACCAATTTTAACAAACTCAGTATAGCCAGAATAATAACCAGAGGCATTATATATGGTCTGGCCATTTTTTGTCCTCTTACCAGAGTCTTTTAAGCGGCCGTTAAAGCCAGACAGTAAACAGTGAAAATGAATTGCACCGTTTTTATGAAACTCTGGAACCGCAAGGTATCTTAAATTAGGTGAGTGTTTCTTTTGATTACGAAACCAATTTGTAAGTACACGGCGTGTATAATTAATATCAAACCGCTTGCAGGTAGAAGGCAGGCAAGTGCACGGGTTGTTGGTACATTTTGGATAGCAACCCCGGCAATTATAGGTAAACGTACACCAAAGATCAAATTTGTTTGAAAGCATAATGTCTTTAATAGTGGCCTTTGTGCGACGCAGCGAACGGTGGATCAAATCCTGACGTTTTGTTTCCTTTGCCACATGCTTTGGCACTGACTTAGAGGAGGGAAGTTTATATGAATTATGATAAATTACTACTTTAATCATGTCCGGGTAAACCTTTACTATATCACTTATTAATTGACCCTCTCTTGACTCGACTTTTAGATCAGCCGAACGATCATCAAAAAGCTCTGTTTTTGCCACCACAACTCCCCTTTGTTTTGTTAAAAGTATGCAAGTTGTGTCCCTATATCAAGTAAGGGCCACAACCCGCCGGATGCCTGAGTCCCTGGCCGTGGTGGAGGGCCGGACTCAGGCACCGCAGTACCCCACCTGCGGGTGGGGTACTGCTTCCGGTAACTAAATGCCACCAGAAAGTTTGCGAGATGCACGACGAACGCCCCACTTGACAATACCAATGCCAACCAAAAGGGTGACTACCGATAGAACAAAGGGAGCCATCGACATAAAGGTTGCCATGAACTTATCAGGGGAAAACGCTGTAGTAAGTGCTGTTACAGTTTCACTCGACATAAATGATATCCTTTCTCGGTATTATATTTTTCAAGGCACCGACCCTTGCACTGGTGTCTTAGGTTTCTGATAAAGTTGGCGCTTCGTCTCATCGACCTGCATCGTAGCATCGACTATTTCATAAGTGTCGTAAAGATCATAAGCCTCATTGTGACGTTTCCAAATCACTATATTCTTTGTGCGGCCAACATAATCACCCTGTTTATTGTCATAACGTAGTGTACCCGGATCTTTCCAAAGTTCAAACTGAATAGCGCCAAAATTGAAACACTCTACTTGAGCTTGTAACTGACGCCTATAACGGACATCAAGATCGAGAAACTCTTGCATAGTACCAATAATAGTTTTTTGAGCCTTGCGCTGCTGGCAAATGGCCTTAAACGTTTCAAACGAAACACTATTCCTAGCGTTAAACAAAACTGTTTGAATTTCATCAATAAAAAAGGCAATGGGGCGATCCTCTAAAATCATTAAAATGTGATCAGCAATTGCCTCAGATGGCACAACTTTATCTGCAATCGTAAGTTGGATATTACTGACAATATACACATCAGGAAATTGCTTCTTTAACCGATTAAGATAGTGGGTGGCCGACAGGCTCTTACCAGCACCCTGATGCCCAGTAAAAAGTACTGTACCGGTTGGAAATGACCGCTTAAGTTTGCGGCGTTTTTTAGCAAATGTGTCAAATTCAATCCTCATGGACGTATCCACTCCCAAACTCGCTTTAACCCATTAATGGCCGGAATAACGCCAATATACAACAAAAATGTAACAAAAATAAGGCTAAACAACACAGGACTAATACCTAAAAGATAACAAATGGTCGAGGGCCAAAATGAAATAAATTGCATGATCGCCCAAATGGACTGAGGAATAACACTAAGCTCCCTAAAGTTTGAAAGTAGCAAATCAATCGGAGCTAAAACCAACTGCATAGGTAAAAACAGGATCGTTACAATCGTATCCAAAAAACCAAGCAGCGCATCTCTCACGACATCCATTACGGGGCCTCGACAATCTTATTATCATGCGGATTAGTAACGCGATTAACAACACCGACAATCATGGCAAGAAGAAGAATTGCAAGGAGAAAGTTCAACAAAACCGGAACAACAGAGAACGATTGCCGAAGCTGATCAGATCGAGCACAAACACCAGATTGGAAAGAAGAAAACGACACAGTACGACCAAGCACGGCGGTATCAGAAAGAGGAATAAGACACTTCGATTGCTTAACAATAAAACTCGAAAACATTTGATTGACAGCGGTCAGGGAAGGACCAAAGACTCCAAAATTAAAAGCCTTGCGCATACGACATTGAATACGAGCGGCAGCATCAGAATAAAACTCACAAGACTCCTCAGGAACCTTACAGTTACCATTGCTATCACAGGTATCATAGGAAGTGGAAGAGTAGGACGAACCGTCAATCTTTAACTTAAATGTAAATTTAAGTGGTTTCACATTAGCGGGCGGAACACGGGGTGGGTGAATGTCATATTCAACCGTAACAATATAGTTGCCATAAGTAGTAAAATCATAATTAAACCCAGCAGTTTTATAGGAGAACAGTGGATCGCCTCGAATATTAAAATTATCATCAGCATTATACACTTTCCAAAGCCAGTTATTAAAATCAAGCTCAGGTTTCTCTAAATCACTAGAACCGCCCTGAACATGGCCGAGGCCATTGTAGACACCCCAGAAGTTAAGCTTTTCAACCTTATACCAGAAAAGAGGGATGAACGGCATGTCATCAACACCTTTTGGAATCTCAATATCTAGGCCCTCGAGGCCAGGGGCGAGGGAATAGTCGCCATTAAAGAGGAACAGAGCAACGAGAGAGTCACCTCTCTTAAGAGAAGCTTGAAAGGCTGAGTTTAGGTCTGAATCCCCGTAATAGTTGGAGATAGGGTTGGCATCAAAAGAAGCCCTGCGAAACCGACAATCAGGATTGTCAGAGCCCGAAAAGAAATAGTAAATATCACCGCGAAGCTGGAGCTGAATATTACAGTCACGGGAATAATTGAAATAAAGTTCATAGAAGCCATACTCCTTACCCTTATCTCCTCGACCAGACCGCTGAACGAGAGCCCAAGTGCCATTATTTAGGGAACGGTTAAAATCACGCTCAAAGGCAGCTTTATTTCTAGACGGATCATTCTTGTAGTTGGGGTTTAAGTTCTCAAGAATCGAGGAATAATGATTGGAGGTGTGATAGACCCTCTCACCATCAGGGGATTTTAGATAGATCCCATTAGCAAGGTTAAAAGGGGGAAGCTGCTGAGCTGAGGCAGAGAAAAAAGGTAAAAAAACAGTAGACAGTAGGGCTGCGACCAACACAAAGAGACGACTACGGCGGCCAAAAAGAAAGATAACAAAAGCTGTAAAAACGAGAACCAACAGGAAAACGGAGACAATATTCATATTAATCCTCTGATTTGCGCCTAATAAAGCGCTTGATGTCTGAAACAACATAATGGCCAAATAAAGCGCCAAGCAAAAACCACAACATCTAGTCCAACTCCTTCTTTAATTTATAAAAGCGTGGCAACATCCAGCGCAAGAACATACAAAGCGAAGCAAAAATAAGCAGTGCAAAAAATAGAGAAATTGCAGAAAGCAAAAGCTCATATTGAGCAACAGCTAATTCATGCGGCGAAAGGGCAAGGGCTGCCTCGCGTGAAAGCACAAAAGAATTACCCATCTACATACCCCTCCCGCTCATCGCATCAATTAAAAGGCGGATCCAAGAAAACACAAGAAATAGCACAACCAAGACAAAGAATAATGGAGCCCCTGCTACAACTACGTGTAATATTGAATCCGCCAGCTTCATACAGACAAAAGAGAACTAAAAGAGAACTAGTCCTCAAAACCTTTCTTAAAATCTGCAGTTTGATCACCGGCAAATTTTTCTATTGCCATTTTAATTAAAGCCTGGGTGTTCGAATCAAGATAATCAAAGCCAATACGAATAGGCGTATCAGAAATAGGTGATTTTAGATAAAGAGCACCAACTAAATATTTATTACCAGTCTTGGTCGACGTACCCTCAATAAATTCAACACTCTGGACAAGCGGGGTAGCATTTAATTTAATTTGATCCGTTTTTGACATATGCAAAACCTTTCATAAATTTATTTACACAACTAGAGTATCAAAGGGGCAAATATAAATCAAATGTCGCACAAGGTAGCTTTTACGTATTATAGTTATTTTGATACACTAAACTTCGTTATGCATACACTTAATATACCATTTATAACTTTTTCGCCTAGCATCTCTTACGAGCGGGGGATCTCCTCCGGACTTTCACCATACTACGGTGAGTGCTAACACTAGGATACGTTCAAGCTACCATAAACAAAACAGACCCCCATACTAATCACTTTCGACTTTCAATCGGGGGAGTTTGGGATACCTCCAGCGCCAGCGTCGTCTCCGCCTCTCAAATAAATATCGAGCTAGGCCTTACCAAACTTGAACGTCGTTACGGTCTAAAAAGCAACTCGTAGACTTTTCCACATCATAAGACACCGCCCAGCATGGGCATATGGCACTTGTGTACGAGGCGCGCACGACAAACACAGCATCCCGCGCTGGTTAAACCTACAAATATTTGACTTTTTTCTATTTTATTCCCCTGCTCTATTTTTTCCACAAGCACCTTATTTGATTTTTTGCTATTTTGATATTATAATTATGTTTTTCTTGATCATCTGATAAACGAACAAAAAGCGAACTAACGGAGTAATGGGCTCCGTCTCTACCCTGTTAGTGGTGCGGCCCCGTATAACCCGGTGAGACATAGATCACCCCTATCCGCTACTTGTAAAACACTCGCTGATTGACGCGCACATCAATATACGTAGGCGTCGCGCCACCACCCTGGAGGAACGTCATAGCCTTGACCGCTTGCGCCACCTGTGCCGCCGCTTCCCTGTCGGTGGTCATTTTAATACTGTATGGACGGCCCTTAATCGACAAGAGTGCCTGGCGAACGGTGTTTTGTGGCAGGATAATTTCCGTAACTTCGAGCTGGTGCTCGCGAAAGCCGGCGACAGCTTGACCGAGAAAGCTGAGAAAGTGGCGATTGATGACCTCCTGACCGGCGGCAGTCGGCACACCGCTCTGGTCTTTGACGATGACTGACGGCGAGCTCGCGTAGGTGGTCGAAAATGTCACACCCGCATCGTCAACAAAATAGCTTTTATCACCAGAAGTCCACTGGACAACTGGCTGGCGAAAGGTAAGTTTGAGGCGCGGCCTGGCGAGCTGGTCAGCCTCGAGGCGAACCGTCTTGACCTCTGGGGCTTTCTCAAGGAAAAAACTAGCCAGCGACTGATGATTGAGCACAAACAGAAACCGCTCAGCTGGACGCGCACTGAGGTATTCATCAACGAGACCACGATAACGATCGGCCTCTTTGGCACTGGCTGCATCCGGCGTTTGCACCGAGACCGTGACGGTACATTGCCATGCGAGTAGACCAATGACAATAAGCACCAGCGCACTGCTGAGGAGGATAATCAACCGCGTCCGGCGACGCCGAGATTTCACATGCTGAACCGTGCGCTCTGAGGTCTCGACTGGCGAGGCGGTGTGGCGGGTATTCAGGTTGCGATTACGGCGATAGGCTGTTTCAAATGAACTATCCTCGTTAATGAGCGCCGCTTGACGACGAGCCGCAATTTCGCGGCGTGTGGTCGGCGTAGATTTTGCCCGAGAAAAGGGTAATTTCACCGACGTCTCCCCTGCCGACGAATGACGGTGAGGAGCATCGCTGCCATGTCTTTGGCAGCGTTGGGCTTGGCAAACGTACCAATGTTTCGTCCGAGGCCAGCCAAGATCCGCGGCGACTTGACGAGGCCAATGACCTTCTTGCTCAGCACCTCTGGCGTCTGCTCCAGCGTCGACTCTTCAATAATCACTGCCGCCAGCGCGTCCTGATACACCTTGGCATTCTTCAGTTGATGACCAGCTGTCAACATGCCATTCGGCACGATCACCGCTGGTTTATGCAGCGCCGCCAGCTCCAGCAGCGTCGTCGCACCGGCCCGCGCCACCACCACATCCGCTGCCGCCAATACTTCGGCCATACCGTGATTAACAAACGCCTCCAGTCGCCAGCCGGCTCGGTCATCAACGCGCTCTTTCAGCTCGTCAAACTGATGTCTACCAGAGATCAAGAACACCGACGCCTCGGCTAGCAGCTGCTCGCGCGTGGCTACCACCGCTTCATTAAGGCGCGCTGCCCCCAGCCCACCGCCAGTCACCACCACCAGTGGCCGCGCCGGATCAAAGCCAAGCTTTGCCTTTAGCTGCCGCCGCTCGGCCGCACTGTACGGCCGAAATTCCTCAGCCACCGGGATGCCGACATACTCCGCCTTGACATCAGGATAATTATAATGCTCTAGCGGCGCCCCAGTGCCGATCTTGGCAGCAAATGGCGCTAGCAACCGATTGGTCAGTCCCGGATGCATGTCCGAATCATGCAGCACTAGCGGGATCTTCAGCAGCCGCGCTGCATAGCCAACCGGCAGACACACGTAGCCGCCCTTGATAAAAATCACATCTGGCCGCCACCTGAGCAACTTACAAAAGCTCTGAATAAATCCAACCCCCACCAGAAAGATATCGCGCAGATTCGGTAGCAAAATTGACGGACGAAGATGAAATGCCATACTTTTACCGTGGTAGCGGCGGATCTTGCCAGCAATAATCAGCTCGACCGGGATCGTCTCGTCAAACTTACCAAAAATACCGCGAGCACTAGCGCCAAACTTCCGATCACACCAAAACCGTAATTCGTGCTCACCTGATGCTCGCAACTCCTTACACACTGCCACGACTGGCGTAACGTGTCCGCCCGAGCCGCCGCCGACCGCCAAGATCTTTGCCACTTCCCTCTCCTTCCGTTAATGGTTTGTGCGCCGTATAGCCCGACAGTTGAAATGCCAGACCCAGCGCCGCTGCGATAAATAACATGCTGGTGCCGCCATAACTGAGCAGCGGCAGCGAAATGCCAGTCATCGGAATAATCCCCGTCATTGAGCCAATATTCATCAGCACATGCGACGCCACCCAGCCAAACACACCCGCCACCACTAGCCTTAGGTGCATATCAGCCAGCCGCGACGTCACCTTGAGCAGACTCAGCAGCAGCGCAGAAAACAGCGCCAAGATAACCAACAAACCGACAAATCCAAAGGTTTCGCCCATCACCGCAAAAATCGAATCATTAATCGCCTCTGGCAGGTAGCCCGTCGCCTGCACGCTTTTACCGATGCCGAGGCCCAGTAGGCCACCCGAGCCGATGGCGATGCGCGCTTGCTGGATGTGATAATTATTTTCATCCCGGCTGGCTGACTGATGCGTATCACCCTGAATAAAGGTCATCACGCGCTCGATGCGGTGCGGTGATGAGAACGTCAGCACCAACGCCGCAGCCGCGATCACCAGCACGATGCGCCGCAGTAGCCGAGCGTCCATCCCCGACACCGCTAACACCGACAGCACCAGCGCCACGAGCGACACACCCGTCCCCAAATCTTTCTGCAGCACCACCACCACAAACATCGACACCGCCATAATAATACTGAGTGGGATCAGCGTCTCGTTGATATCGTTGAGTTTGCCTTGGCGCACCCGCTTGGCCAAAAACCCAGCCACAAACAGTAGCAAGCCAAATTTCAATAACTCCGCCGGCTGAAAGCTACCCAGTCCACCCAGATAAAACCAGCGGTACGCGCCGTTAGTGTCCGATGCAAATGGCAGATGCAGCAGCGCCCCACAAACCACCAACAAGAAACACGCCGCCAAGCCCGCGATAAACAGTCGCTTGGCCCACGCCTCGGTCAACCACCGATATGGCAATATCGCCGCCACGCCAAACGCCACCACAGCAGTGATGACGCTGGCCAGCTGCTTATTAAAAAAGAAGGTGTCGCTATAATTCGCGCCGTGCGTATGATTCAACACATTTGCCCGCTGCGGCCCCAGCGCATACATCACCACCAACCCGAGCATCAATAACAGCCCCATGTATAGCACGATCTGATACATCGGCCGGTGGCGACGCACCGCCTTGGCGGTTGAGGTGGCAGTGCGGTTACGCAATATGACCCCCCGCCAGAGCCAGCATCACGCCGATAAACGCCATCACACAGCCAATCACCCAAAATCGCATCGTCACTTTAGTTTCTGGCCAGCCGCTGGCTTCTAGGTGATGATGGATCGGCGCTGACAAGAAAATCTTGCGCTTAAAGAGTTTCTTGCTCACAATCTGGATCAAGCTCGAACCCGCCTCGATCACAAACAACAACCCAATCACCGGCAGCAGCAGCAATGAATTAGTCAGCATTGCCACCACCCCCAAACTTACCCCGTAAGCAAAACTACCAACATCGCCCATGAAAAACCGCGCTGGATAGATGTTAAACCAGAGATAACTCAGTAGCACACCAACTACCGTGAAACAGAATCCCGCCAGCAACACTTGTTGTTGCAGCAAGGCAATCACTCCGAACGCCCCAAAGCTAATCCCCAACAGCCCGCCGGCCAGCCCGTCCATGCCATCAGAAATATTAACCGCATTACCAGTCGCTACCACTGCAAAGGCAAACAGCGGGATGATCAGCCAGCCGATCGCTACGTCACCCATGAACGGCACATGGAAGCTGGCCACGCCCAGCTTGACATAGAAAAACCAGCCAAGGACGATGCCGATAAGCATAATCAGCGCAAATTTCACCGGACTACGTAAGCCGGCTGCACCACCGCCCAGCCCGCGTAGATTAATAACATCATCAATAAGCCCAACTGCGGCACCGCCGATCAACGCCGCTAGTGGCAGCCATGTCTGCGCTCGATCTAAATTACAAAAGAACGTCACCACGAAAATCGAAATAACACCGATAACTCCGGCCATTGTTGGAATATTTCGCCGCAATTTTGCCGCTTGGAATTTAGCAAAAACCTTCAACTCTTTGCCGTCGGTACTCTCCGAGCGCTGCCGCTTCCAAAACCGATACCGATAGGCAAAAAACGTATAAATCGGCGTCAGAAACATCGCCAATAAGAACGCCCCAACACTGAGCAAAAATACGTGTGTCAATTCGTTGGTCATTGTTTGTAAAGCAGTTGCCATGGCTATCCCTTCGGTGCTAATTTCATATAATCAATCATCCAGTTGGAGATATCAGTAAAAATTGGTGCAGCGTGAATGTTACCCTGTAAGTTCTTGCGCTTGCCAGGCGCCGCGACACGTACCATTATGACATACTCGGGGCGATTTGCGCCACCATAGCCGATATACGTCGCTACTGTTTCGTCCATGGTATAGCTACCATTGATCAGCGTCTCTGAGGTACCCGTCTTGCCACCGACATCATAGCCGGGCTTGTCTTTATCGGGCATACGCTGATTGAGGACTGCCCGCGCCGTCGACAACATACCGCGCATGGTGGCTGATGACTGCTCAGAAATAGTCCTACGCAGTAGCGAAGCGGCCGTTGGCTTCAGGCCGCCGTTGACGTCCACCGTTCCAGCCACCACCGTCGGCCGAAAATACTGCCCGCCATTCACCACCGAACAAAACGCACTGGCCGCCTGCACCATCGTCGCATTCATACCCTGCCCAAACGTAATATTCGCGTAATTCACCTCCGCCCCCGGCCGATTCGGCGCGTAGAGCAGCCCCGGCGCCTCCGCTAGCTCAATCCCCGTCGCCTCACCAAACCCAAACTTATCGTGATAATACTCATACAGCGTCTGCCGCGCACCCGGAGTGATCGTCGATCCATCGCCCAGCCGCCGCGCAATCGTAATCATACCGACATTGAGCGAATTATTAAACGCACTCTGCATGCTCGTCGTGCCGCCGAGGCCCCTCAATGCATTACACATTTTCCGATCCCCCACCTCGGTACAATCAGTATTTGAGTACGTCGTCTGCGGCGTCACCACACCCTTATCAATCCCCGTCGCCATACTGAACGTCTTGACAATGGAACCCGGCTCAAACGGCAGCATCGTCGTCGCGTTACTAAACACGCCTGCGTCTTTTTGCTTGGCGTACTCGGCCGGATTATACGTCGGGTAGTTAGCCATCGCTAACACTTGACCATTGTTCGGATTCATCACCATCACACTGCCCTCGGTCGCACCGGCCTTGTCGATACCTCGTTTGAGCGCTTCTTCGGCGTAACTCTGCACATTGCGATCAATCGACAACACCACATTCTCGCCCGACTTCGCCTCGACGCGCACGTTATCCTTACTCAGCGTCAGCGGCACATTACGCACGTCCGCCACCGTTTTGAGGAGGCCATCACGGCCCTTTAGCTTATCATTCAGCGCCCCTTCAACCCCGTACTGACCCTTGCCCTCAGCATTAACGAATCCCAACACCTGCGCCGCCAGCTGCCCCTCCGGATAGTTGCGAATCGACCCCTTTTGATACAAGATACCGACAAAATCCTTGGCCTTTAACTTCTCGGCCTGCGTGCGCGTGATGTTGCGCGCCAGCACCTCGTAGCGAGAGGTGGTGCGCTCCAGCCGCTTGGCCGCGTCACTCACTACCTCGCCGCCCGCAACTTCCTGCAGCGCTGCAACAATCTGCTGACGCTGCTCCTGCTTGACCGTCTGCGGATCAGCAATAACCGTATAGACCGTCTGGTTGAGCACCACGGGAACAGCCGTACCGCCATCCATCATATATAGCTTGCCCCGCTCGGCTGGAATGATGAAATGCCGCTGCTGACTAGCCTGCGCCAGCGACACGTATTCACTATGCTTGATGATCTGCAGATAAAACAGCCGCATCACAAAAATCGCCATCATCCCCAACAGAATGATAGCGAGTACGCCGGTTCGAGATTGCGTTAAGTGACGTTTCATACCGCTTGTCCTATTGTACCACTTTTACCCCCAGGCTAGCGAGCGTAGTTCGTCTGCGTCGGTGTTTTCATCGCCGAGGCGACGTTGCTGTGCTTGACCTTTTCGAGCGCCGTCAGCCGCGCATTCTGCACCTCTAGCTCTGACTTTTTCGTCGCCAGCTCATTCAGCTGCGAATCCAGCCCCTCCGCCTCGTAACCATAGGCCGTCGTCTTGGTCGCCTGCGTCAAGTACACCAGCCCCAGCACCATGATCATCAGCGCCACCAGCACCGTATGCGCCACTGGCCCGAGCTTGGTCTGTGATCGAAAACGAGTAGCATTCTGGTTACGGCGAAGCTGCGGCCCAGGACGACGCGGAGTAAATGTGGTGGATGAGCGTGTGTGCATAAATAATTTCTGTGTGTGTTTAATTTGTTACGGTTTAATGCTTTTGGTGGCGCATCATAAAGACACGGAAAACACAGCCGGCCGGCCCGCCCTCACCCTAGGAGAGCGAGCCGCCGAGCTTGCATACTTTTTCCGGGAAAACTATCAAGCGAGCTTACTTAGCCGCGGCGTACCGCAACGGTCTCAGCTGCTTCTGCGTCCTGGAATTGTACTTTGATGTGGATTGGCATGGTGTCGCCCTCCTTTTTTGTTTATGTTTTTACAGCGTAGCGAAACTTGGCGCTTCGACTGCGCGGATTGTGAGCATCTTCTGTTCCAGACACCGGTTTTTTCTCTGGGATGGTCAGCTCGGCCTCGTAGCCAGCAGCCGCTTGCTCCCAGAAATATCGCTTGACCAGTCGATCCTCCAAACTATGAAAACTAATTATTCCGACTCGCCCGCCCCTGTTAAGGAGGCGTGGCAACAGCGGCAATAATTCTTCAACCAGCCGAAGTTCGTGATTGACTTCAATGCGCAGTGCCTGAAAGGTGCGAGTCGCCGGATGATGCTTCATCCCGCCGCGACCGACAGTGTGCTTGATCAGATCAGCCAGCTCGGTCGTTCCCCGAATCGGCCTGGCGCTCACAATTGCCTGTGCAATTCGCCTGGCCCGCCCGGGACTTTCCTCGCCGTACCGAGTCATCAGCCGCGTCAGCTCGTCAACCGAATACGAATTGACGATATCCGCTGCTGTCATTTCCGTCCGATTATCCATCCGCATATCCAGCGGACCATCAAACCGAAACGAAAAACCTCTCTCTGCTCTGTCAAGCTGTGGTGACGACACCCCCAAATCAGCCAAAATCACGTCAAATGTACGTCCCTGCTTGACCAAATCCTGCGCTGCGCTCACAAAATCTTTGTGAATTAGCGTGGCACCCTTTTTAGCCAAATCGCCCAGCGTGTTAATCGCGTTATCATCGCGGTCAACCAGCACTGCGCCCAAGTAATTATCCGTCCTCTGTAAGAATTCCCTGGCGTGGCCGCCATAGCCAGCCGTCAAGTCGAGATACGACTCGCCTTCGACTGGCTGCA
>ERZ773069.475-NODE-475-length-26936-cov-10.769428_pt1 | contig 26936 bp, 22 predicted proteins | sample MGYA00580619_ERZ773069 | MGnify/ENA primary metagenome ERZ773069 (study PRJEB29015, sample SAMEA2738007) | human oral metagenome | biome: human oral; feature: human-associated habitat; material: dental | place: China | collected 2108 ...
TGCGATTCTCAATGAAGAGCCGCCGCACTTGCTCCATCGCATCGTCCTCAATGACAAAGATTCTGTTCTTCTGCTCCGCCAGATATGCGCGTGTAGCGGCATCCAATTTCTGTCGTCCGCCGCGCAGTCCCGTGCAGATGAGATCGGCGAGCATCAGTCTGTGCAGCTTTCGCGCATCCCCTCCTTGAGGCTCGATGGGCTGCAGGCGTTTCCTATTCACCTGCGAAAGACGGCCTCTTCCCAGTTCTATGCGTTCATCTATGCGACGGGCATATTCCTTTTTATCAATCAGTTGGTGGCTGTTCCCCAATCCCGACCCCGACATCTCTTTGCGCCATGCGTAAAGGAGATGCAGCTTAACCTCATCATCCGTCTGCGCCAGAAGCTCCATGGCGAGTTTCACAACGCCGTCGGCAAGAATGTTCAGATATGTGCGGTCGCTGTTGACGATGTAATGATGGCGCCCCTCGCCGAAGACGACGATCTTCATGCCGCGCTCGACCATCGCCCGCAGCATGTCTCCGATAAACGTATAGACGCAGCGATGATGCTCCTCCATGCCATGAAAGGGATTTATGGAAATCGGCGCATATGTCTTGTCACTTTCCTGCACCTTGCGGAACAGGGACAAGGCCTCCGATTCGCTCAGCGCCTTCTCCGTCAGATAGCCTGCAACGATCGAAGGCCGTCCCGTATTCGGCGTTCCGGGCGCTTCAAAGCTGCCGCTTTCATCGAGATAAAGATAATAGTCTTTCATCGTTGCTCCCCCAAGCCCATGTTTTCGATACGGTCAAGGCATCTCCTGATCAATCCGTCCACTTCTCTGCGATTCATCGAAGCCGTCGCACCCTTTATATTTCCCGCATGGTTGATGTCGTTACGCGTTTTGCGGATCGTGCGATAGTCAGCAACGAGATCCAGCACGTCCGCCCGCTTGAAGTCCGTCTGCACGATGCCTTCGTCCAACATCGCTTCGAACTCAGCGACGCGAATCTCCAGCGTACTGTTGTTATTTTTAGGCAAATCGGCTTTGCTCAAAGCTTTCCCTAGACCATAGAGCTTGCATTGCCCCTCGTCTCCCATCTTCTGCAAAGCATTGCAGGTTTCTTTCCAGCCTGCTTTGCACTGCAAAAGAGCGGCGAAATCTTTCACCATCGCTTTCTTTTTGGGCGGATATTCTTGAATCATTTTGTAAAGCTCTTTGAGTCTTGGCAGCCGTTCAAGATACTGCACCTTATCTTTTTCTTTGCGCATCTTTTCGATATTTTCCTTATTCTCGATGAGGAATCGAAGTTCTTCTCGTCCCTTTGCAAAGATCTCTCTATCCAGACTTTTCAAGGGATCTTTTTCTTCCGTCTTCATACTATCAAGCGCATCCTTGAATCTATCCAAGCAATATTCCTGCCGCTTGAGCGCATAAAGTTCTTTCGTACAAATGGCAAACACATTTTTCTGCCATGAGGGATCTTGGCGATCCGCCATCTCCTCTTCCATAACCTCGCGCCAAGTGGGATAAAACACCCGCTTCTCTTCCAGATAAACCGGCATCCATTCGACGTAGAGCGTCATTGCCTGCTGCGTGAAGCCGTTCTTCAAGCACCAGCGGATCATTTCGTAGTAAAGTGCCGCCTCTTCGTCCTCCGCATAACGCAAAATGTCCTCGTAGGCATTTCTAATCGTATCGAGCATCAGGGCGAACGCCTTTTCTTTCAGGCTGTCCTCCGCTATCTCGTGCTGTGAAAATTCGTCGAGAGCATGCTTCAGAGCCACGAGCACATTCTTGATCTCATTGACCTGGCAGATTTGCATGACATCGGAATAGCTGTGCATGGCATGCAGAAGCTTCCGCAGCGGCTCAGACAATTCCGTCTCTTGTCCTGCATCACTCACATAGTCGTAATTTAAATTGTCGCCATCGTTCAAATCGCTCCCGTCAGCATTCATCCTCCCCGCATCACTCTCATAGTCGTAATCGAAATACTCTTCCAAGGCTAGGGAACTGCCGTACCTGACGAAGGCATCGGCTCCAGCGATCAGGCGTGACAAGGATGTAAGCGATGCGATGTTGAAAATGCGATTTGGTATGTCCTTTTCCCTCTGATAGTCCGAATAGAGGATTTTTTCCACCTTCATCCCATCATGCTGCAAGAGCTGTACGATCTGGCTCAAAACCATGTCAGCCGCACGTATGCCACCCGTCGCATCGACATAGAGCCGGCAGTCCGACCAGTCGAATCCCTCTTCGTGCATATCCGCCTTGATCTGCGCCGCCGCACGAATCGCCTGATCGGCGCATTCCTTGTCGAGATGTTCTGTCGGATATTCGAAGTCGATGAAACGAAAGTCTGTCTGCTCCAAGGCCGGGCAGCACTCTTTCAGGAAGATTTTGAAAAATTCCACCTGATTCTTATATGTAGGACGCTTTCCTTCTTCCCCTTCGATCTGAACCTCAAAATTTTCCTTTCGTTCATCATTGGTCGAGAAGCCATAGATATAATCGATCTTTTCGCCCTTCTCCTGCAGCATCCTGGCCATGCTGTAGACAGGCGCCTCGTTGGTAAACCTTCCCTCGACGTATGCGCTCTCCCTGCGCCCATCCATGCAATAATCGTACGGTTGCCGCCCCTTCACCGATCCATAGATCGCGGTAAAGAAGGCGATGAAGATATTGACGTTTTTCCCCATAATCATTCTCCCTTCATGCGGCAGATTCTTATTTCTGAATTACAAGTTAATTATACACTTCTTATCTTACGTTTACCAGAGGTTCGTTGTATAATGGAACAGTATAATTCATCGGACGCAACAAACCACCTTAGGAGACTACCATGAAAATCCAGCCGCAGCCGCGCCGTTTAGGCGCATTCCTTTCCTTTTGCTTTCTCATTGCCCTCGCCCTCTACGGGCTTTTTCACCTGCCGGGCGGCGAGGGGGACGATCCGCCGACGTACAAGGCGCATATTCTCGCCGTCGAGGAGAGCGCGAACGATATGGAGAAGTTCGCGCCGGGCAGCGAGAAATATTATGTGACGATCCGCCTCGAATCCGGCCCCAACGAGGGCGAGGAGGCGCGCATCGTCCACCGCACGCTCAACAATCCGGCCTTTGACATCCATCCGAAGGAGGGCGAGAACATCCTCGTGCGAGAGGAGCACGGCTCCTATGCCATCGTCGACTACGACCGTCTGCCCGGCGTGCTGTGGCTGCTCTTCGGCTTCGCGCTCGTCCTCATCCTCTTCGGCGGCGTGACGGGGCTCAAGGCTCTTCTCGTGCTGCTCTTCGCCGTCTTCCTGATCGCCAAGGGGCTCATATCGCTGATCCTCTTCTCGCCGACGCACATCCTCTTGTGGACGTTCCTCATTGGCTCTCTCATCACGCTCAGCACGCAGCTCGTGGTCAACGGCGTCAACGTGAAGTCGGCGGGCGCGATCATCGGCACGATCGGCGGCATCTTCGTCGCAGGGCTGCTCGCGCTCCTCGCGATCCACTTCACCTACCTGACGGGAATTGCCGAGGAGCACGCGGGCATGCTCAAGGTATTGTATCTGAAGGATGTCGATTTTCGCGAACTGCTCTTTTCGGGCATCGTCCTCGGCGCGCTCGGCGCGGTCATGGACGTCGCCGTCTCCATCGCGTCCGCGCAGTGCGAGATGAAAAACCTCGCGCCCAAGACATCGTTCACCGTACTCGTCGCTTCGGGACTCGCCGTCGGTCGCGACGTCATGGGCACGATGGCGAACACGCTCGTGCTCGCCTACATCGGCGGCGCACTGCCTTTGATGCTGCTGCTCTTCTCGCAGCCAAACCTCTCCTTCGTGCACGTCGCAAACCTTGACATGATCGCAACCGAGATCGTGCGCTCGCTCATCGGCAGCATCGGACTGCTCTTCGCCATTCCCATCACGGCGTATGCGACGGCGTTCCTCGTGACGCGGCCTGCGCCGAAAGAGCGTCTGCACAGGAGAATGCCGCAGGAACATCCGCAAGAATAAGGAGGTATCCCATGGACTTCCCTTTGACCCAAAGACAGCAGGAGATCATTCGCTTCTACCATCTCAATCCGTTCATCGAATACCTGCATGCCGCCGTCGTGCCGAAGGCAGACGGCACGGTCGAGCTTCGTCTGATGATCGAGCCCGAGCATACGAACCTCTACAACATCGTGCACGGCGGCGTTCTGATGACGCTCGCCGACACGGCGATGGGCGCGGCCGCGCTCGCGCGAAACAAGAAGGTCGTGACGATGTCGCTCTCGATGGACTTCATGCACGCCGTGCCGCTCGCCAAGACGATCATCGCGACGGGCGTCTGTCTGCACGACGGCAAGCACGCGATGACCTTGGAGAGCGAGATCAAGGATGAGGACGGCAAGATCTACGCCAAGGGACACGGCACGTTCTACGTGCTCGGCAAGTTCCTTGAAGACGAGGAGTAGCGCTGCGCTTTTAAGGAGTTTCGCCCCTTTGACGATAACAAGACGAAGGGATTTTTGCCCAAGGAAGCAGACGCATACCCAAGGAGGGGACACGATGTTTGAATGGGTTGGCAAGATCAGCGACTACACGGCGACGTGGAGACTGAAGAAGGAAGCGAACTGGCGCATCAAGACCGGGCAGTCAATCTCGCTCACGGACAGCAAGAAGGACTTTGCGGAGGAGGCGCGTCAAAGGAAGCCGCAGACCGTCGGCACGCTCGCCAAGGTCACGGATGCGACGCGGCTCGCCATCATCTCGCAGAAAGCGCGCGGCGGCAAGAAACTCACGCCCGAGGAGCTTCGCCTCCTGAAGGAAAATGACGAGGCGCTCTACCAGAAGGCGAAGAAAGCGGACGACGCACGCGAGGAACTGAAGGCCGCCTTGAAGCGTGCCAAGACGAAAGAAGCCGCACGCCGCATCCTCATGGACGCGCAGCTCAAGGTCGCGATCGAGGCGATGGAGGCTGCAAAGAGCGGCGCAGGAAGCCTGCCCGCCGCCTCTGCGAACGGTGCGGGCGGTGCATCGTCGGCTGAAGCCGGCAGAGCTGCCGCCAACGGCTCTGCCGCCGCGCCTGAAGGAGGAGCCTCGGGCTTTGGCGACGGAGATGCCCCCGCCCTGGCTGGTGCAGGCGAGGCAGCGGCAGCAAAGGCCGCTCCTGCTGCACAGGCAGGGCAGGAGGCGCAAGGCGGCGCGGCGAGCGCAAACAGCAGTGCGGCGAGTGCGAACGGCGGCGCGGCGAGCACAAATGGCAGTACAGAAGCCGCACAGAGCGGCGCGGCGGAAAAGGGCGCGGCGCACGACGGTAAGGCGCATGATGCCGGCGAGAAGAAGCCGTCGTTTCTCGAAGAGCGCGTCGCCCAGCTCAAGGCAAGCTACAGCCGCGCGATGGACGAGCTGGAAAACGCGAAAAATGCGAAATTCGACCTCGACGACACCTACATCATCGTCCTTCGCGCACTCGCCGACGAATGGCGCGAATTCACTTCCTCGAAGGCGTGGGAGAAGCTTCCCGAGAATGAGCGCGAGGCGAAGCTGCGCGGCAAGCACGGCGCAGCGGGCGACTACGGCAGACGGGGCAGCGCGGATACGCTCCTTTCGCTGGCGGATTCCTACAAGACTTCGGGCAAGGAAGAGTTGCCGCAGCTCGTCGACCTCCTCGCGCATGTGGACGAAGAGACGGGCGGCGCAGGCTTTTCCGTCGGCGAAAGGAAGATTGGCGGCATAGATACGAGACGCTGAAGAGGCACGAAGAAAATAAAAGCCGCCAAAATGGCGGTGTTGAATGTATCCGTGCTCCTAAGGGAATGCTGAATTTATCAGTGCTTTCTTAAGAGCCCAGGCAGGAATCGCTCTTTCTCAGCACTTCCTGCATTTTCCATTGACGGGGACGACCGATTGCCGCTTTTGCGGCGGCCGCCAGAAAGGACGATCTCGATGGCACAGTTTGAATCGCGCAACATCACGATGATGATGGATCTCTATGAGCTGACGATGGCCTACGGCTATTTCCGCGAGGGCGAGGAGGCCAGGAAGACACGCGCCTCCTTCGACGTCTTCTTCCGCCGCCACCCCGACGGCGGCGGCTTTTCCATCTTCGCGGGGCTTGAGCAGATCGTCGAGTACATCGAGGCGATGCACTTCTCGCCTGATGACATCGACTACCTGCGCTCGCTCTCGCTCTTCGACGAAGACTTCCTCGACTACCTCGCGCACTACCGCTTCACAGGTGACATCCGCGCATTTCGCGAGGGCACGATCATGTACCCCGAAGAGCCGATCCTCACCGTGACCGCGCCCATCATTGACGCGCAGCTCGTCGAGACGGCGCTCCTCGCCGAGATCAACCACCAGTCGCTCATCGCGACGAAGACGCGCCGCATCGTGCGGGCGGCGGGCGGGCGCATCGTCTCCGACTTCGGCGCACGCCGCGCACACAACGTCGACGCCGCTGTCTACGGCGCACGCGCCGCCTACATCGGCGGCGCGGCCTCGACGGCGACGGTGCTCGCGGGCCAGCTCTTCGGCATCCCCGTCAGCGGTACAATGGCGCACAGCTGGGTCATGTACTATGACGACGAATACACGGCATTCAAGAAGTATGCCGAGACGTACCCCGACAATGCCGTCTTCCTCGTCGATACCTACGACGTCATACATTCGGGCATTCCGAACGCCATTCGCGCCGCCAAGGACGTGCTCGATCCGCTGGGCAAAAGGCTCAAGGGCGTGCGCATCGACTCGGGCGACCTCGCCTACCTCTCCAAGCGCGTGCGCACCATGCTCGACGCGGCGGGGCTTTCCGACTGCAAGATCATCGCCTCGAACAGCCTCGACGAGTATACGATCTCCTCGATTCTCAACGCGCAGGGCGGCAAGATCGATGCCTTCGGCGTGGGCGAACGCCTGATCACGTCGAAGAGCGAGCCGGTCTTCGGCGCGGTCTACAAGCTCGCCGCCGTGGAAAAGGACGGCGAGATTCTCGCGAAGATCAAAGTCTCCGAAACGGTCGAGAAGATCACGAACCCCGGCAGAAAAAAGGTCTACCGCATCTACGACGCCGAAGGCCACGCCATCGCCGACCTCCTGACGCTCGCCGACGAAACGCCCGACATGACGAAGCCCTATCGCTACATCGACCCCAAGAAGCCGTGGAAGCACCGCTTCTTCACGAACTGCACGGCGCGCGAGTTGCAGGAAGATGTCATCAAGAACGGCAAATTCGTGTCGAAGCAGCCGTCGCTCGAAGAGATCCGCGCCTACGTCAAGGCGCAGCTCGACCGCGAGATCTGGCAGGAAGAGCAGCGCTTCGAGAACCCGCACACGCACTACCTCGACATGAGCCCCGCCTACTACGAGATGAAGCTCGCGCTCCTGAATGAGATGCAGCAGTATTGAGAAGGCAGCGCGTGCCATGCAGTCAAAATACGAGGAGGAAATCGCATGTTAGAACTAGCAGGGTATTATGACGGTGCAAACGTGCAGCTCTTGGAAGGAGCAAGTCTGAAAAAATATCAGATTCTAAAAATCATCGTCACGGATGACTTTGTAGATGAGACCAAAACCGATTCATTGCCGAATAACGACCAGCTCCGTATCAATGACGACGATAAGGCGCAACAGGCTTATGACAGGCTTCTGTCTCATGCCAAACCAGGTATCAGCAGCGGAGACTATAAAAAAGACTTGATGGAAATGCTGGAGAAAAAATATGCGGATGTTGATTGATACCAATGTCATCATGGACGTCTTAGTCGGGCGGGAGCCTTTTCTGCATGACTCTCGCCAAGTGTTAAAGATGTGCAAAAACAAGCAGATTCACGGATATCTGGCGGCACATACCATAACGAATCTATTTTATATACTGCGGAAGTATTATCCCTCAGACGAATGCCATGACATTCTATTAGATCTTTTCGATATTTTTTCCGTTATATCAGTGGATGACAGAAAACTGAGGCTCGCGCTTGCAAATAAGCGATTCAAGGATTTCGAGGATTGTCTGCAGATGGAATGCGGACGCGCCGTGGACGTGAGATACATTGTCACCAGAGATGCGAGCGACTTTACAGACAGCGATATCCCATGCTTGACGCCGAGCAAAGTATGCGCAATGTATTCGGACACGATCTAGGAAACGGCAGAGATGTGTCCGGAATACTATCGCTTGCCGCCATCTCTTGACAATAACCGAGAGCGATGATATTCTTCCTTTTGGAAGCCATCATCACGACAAACAGCATATTGACGGATCAGGTGTCGCAAGACTCAATAGAGAAGCCGGAAGAGCCGGCGCGGTCCCGCCACTGTAACAGCGAGCGAATCTGCAGGAAACGTCACTGGGAAAACCCGGGAAGGCGCAGAGGAGCGATGAACTGGAGCCAGGAGAACTGCCTGATCGACGATCACCGTCTGACCTGCGAGCGATGGGGAGGGGATCTGCGCCTTGCGATTGGTTCACGTCTTTTGGATGCTGTTCCAGCGATGGTTTCGTGCGCACATGCAGCACGGCATGCGGCAAGGCAAGGATATTTTGCAGCCCCTTTCCCACTTGCAGGAAAGGGGCTGCTTTTATTTTGCGAATGTGAAAGGACGCAACGCGCACCTCTCCGCGCAAACGTCCAGCTGTATGCCTTGTACGTCCATCGCTTCCAAAGGTGCCGCAGAAAAATGCTTTCAGCAAATGGGGACTGCGGCTGAGAACTCATATTTTCAGATGGGGTGAAAACATGAACGCTAACAGAAGAAACGCTCTCCTCACGATCGGCGTCGGAATCGTCCTGTGGTTCCTGCCGATTCCTGACGGCGTCACACCGCTCGCCTGGCATTTGCTCGCGGTCTTTGTCGCGACGGTGCTCGGCTTTATCCTGCATCCGCTGCCCATCGGCGCGGTGGCCTTCATCGCGATTTCCTTTTCCGTCTGGGCGGGGCTTTTGAAGACCTCGGACGCCTTGGCGGGCTATGGCAACAGCACGATCTGGCTGATCGTCTGCGCCTTCCTCTATTCGCGCGGCTTCATCAAGAGCGGACTCGGCAAGCGCATCGCCTTTCGCATCATCGAGGCGATCGGCAAGAGTGCGCTGTCGCTCGGTTACGCCATCGCTCTGAGCGAACTTGTGATTTCGCCCGCGACACCCTCGGCCACGGCACGCGGCGGCGGCATCCTCTATCCGATCGTGCGCTCCCTGGCAGAAGCTCTCGGCTCGAAGCCCGGCGAGAGTGCGCGGCGCATCGGCACTTATCTCATGCAGGTCGGCTACCATACGGACGCCGTGACCTGCACGATGTTCGTGACCTCGATGGCGGGCAACCCGCTCTGCGTGGCGCTCGCCGAAAAGACGCTGGGCGTTCATGTCACATGGATGGGCTGGGCGAGCGCTGCCATCGTGCCGGGACTCATCGCGCTCCTGCTCGTTCCCTATGTCATGATGAAGCTCTCTCCGCCCGAACTCGTGCGCATTCCCGACGCGAAGGGACTGGCGCAGCGCGAATTGTCCGAAATGGGTCCGATGAGCCTTGCCGAGAAAGGGCTGTCCGTCATCTTCGTCGCCTCCCTCGCGCTCTGGGCAAGCTCGGGACTCACAGGCATCGACGCGACGCCCGTCGCCATGGGCGCGGTCTGCCTCATGCTCATGCTCGACATCATCAACTGGCAGGACGTCATCAAGGAAAAAGGCGCGTGGGACGCGATGTTTTGGATGGGCTCGTTGATGACGCTCGCCTCGGCTCTCGCAAAATCCGGCATCATCACTTGGATTGCCAACGGCGCCGGCGCGGCGATTTCCTCGCTCGGTTTTGACTGGGTCATCTCCTGCCTCATCATCCTGCTTTTCTACACTTACATTCACTATGCGTTTGCCAGCGTCACGGCGCGCATCAGTGCACTCTATGCGGCGTTCATCGCCGTCAGCGTCACCGTCGGTGCACCGCCTCTTTTGGTCGCTATCGTCTTCGGCATTTTCGCCGACGTGCCGATTTCCCTCACGCACTACGGCAACGGCTGCGCCCCCATCTACTTTGGCGGCGACTACGTCTCGCAGGGCGAATGGTGGAAGAACGGCTTCATCATGACGACCATAACGACACTGATTTACCTGACGATCGGCGCGGCCTGGTGGAAAGTCTTGGGGCTTTGGTGAACTGCGGCAAACGGATTCTTAGCCGGGAGGAAAGCCCGTGAAAGGCAGGGCTTCCCTTCTATGGCATTTCAGCCCGATCCCGCATGATACCGTCCGACGCAGGACCGCTTTGCAAGAAAGGAATCTTTTTCATGTTACTTCTCTATCGTCTGCACCGCTGGATCAGTGCGATCTGTGCAGTGTTTTTCCTCCTGCTTTGCCTCACGGGGCTGCCTCTTCTCTTCAAGGAGGAGATCACGCAGTGGAACCGCGTCGAGCCTCTGCCCCATGCGGGAGACTCCTCCTACCATGTGCTCTGGCAGGGAACTTCTGCCGGACTCGACAAGGTCCTGGAAGAGAACCCCGACAAGAAGGTGCAGGCCATCTCCGCCATGCCCGAGCATGGGCTTCTGCTCTACCGCATCGCTGACAAGGGCAGTCACGGGCGCACGGGGCGCATGAGCATGGGCGGCACGCAGATCGCCTATTCGCCCATGACGGAGCAGGCCGTTCCGTGGCGCAGCGGCGCAGTGAAGTCGCCTGCCGTCGCGAGCCTCATGCACACGCTGCACATCCTGCACCTGCGGCTCGCCATGGGGCAGGGCGGTATGATCTTCCTCGGCATTATGTGTTTCCTCAGCTTCCTCTCCATTCTCGGCGGCCTGCTGCTCTATCCGACCTTCATGCGCCGCCGCCTTTTCGGCGGCACGCGCGGCGGCGTCTCGGCGGGCAGCTCCTTCGACTGGCACAACTTCCTCGGCGTCGTCACGGCGGTCTGGGCGGGGCTTCTGACCTTGAGCGGCGTTGCCATCGTCATCTTCTCCGTGGGCTACGGCGCTTACCTCGCGGATGTCGACGCCCACGCGCCGCAGGGGGATGCTGCGAGCGTCCGCTACGAGGACATGCTCGCCTATGCGAAAGAAGCCTTCCCCGAGCAGGATGTCCTGAGCATGGAGGCCGCGACGGGCAAACTCCCTGCGACGCTCTACCTGACGGATGCGGCGCACCCCGCGATGTTCATGGGGCAGAAGGTGCTCTTTTCCCGCACGGCAGACGGCGAGCTCCTGCACTTCACAGAGCCGCTGCCGCGCTACTTGGCCGTCTGCGCCTCGCTGCTCGACCTCCACATCCACAACCATTCGACGATTCTCTTGAAGCTCTTTTGGGCGCTGCTCGACATCTTGACGATCACCGTCATCGTCACGGGCTTCCTCGGCTGGTGGCGTCGCTGCCACAAGCAGAAGGAGCGCCGTCCCGTCTTTGCCGACGGAGGAGGCCGCTCCCTCATGGCGTCCGTCTGGAAACTGCCGGCGCTCCTCGCGGGGCTTTCCCTCATCGGCATGACGGCACCGCTCTCGGACACCTTCCTCGGCAACACGAGCGGCTCCCTTGCCTGGCTTCTTGTCTTCGCCGTAAGCCTTGCTGCATGGCTTCTCGCCAAGCAGCCGTAAGGCAGCGCAATCGAACAGAAAGGAAAGATCTATGGCACGAATTCTCCTGCGTCGTCTCTTGATGATGCTCGTCATCCTCTTTTTGCTCTCGGTCATCACGTTCCTCCTCATGCACACGTCGGACTCCGATCCCGTGAAGCTCTACATGATTCGCTCGGGAATCATCCCGACGCCCGAGCTGATCGCGGAGGTGCGCGCGCGCTACGGACTCGACGAGCCGATCTGGGTGCAGTATTTCGTATGGCTGCGCGACCTCCTCTCGGGCGATCTCGGCTACTCGCTGCTCTTCTCCATGCCCGTGGCGACGCTCTTAAAGGACGCGATACCAAACACGATTCTTCTGGCGGTTTCGGCGATGGGGCTTTCGATCCTCATCTCCGTGCCGCTCGCAGTTCTCGCATTTCGCTTCTATGCGCGGCCGCTCGATCTCATCATTCGCTTCGGCTCGTTCTTTGGTATCACGATACCAACGATATGGCTGTCTTTGATCTTCATCTACATCTTCTCGGTCAAGCTGTCTTTGATACCGATCCATACGACGGGACTCACGGGGCTGATTCTGCCGTCTCTCGTGCTCTCCTTCTACTACATGGGGCTGTATGTGCGCCGCCTGCGCGGTGCGCTCCTCGAAGAGCATCAAAAGGACTATGTGACGGGCGCGCGCGCCCTCGGGCTTTCCGATTCGCGCATCCTCTGGCGCTACATCATGCCGAACGCGCTGCCGAACATCATCACGATGTTCGGCCTGTCCTTCGGCAGTCTCTTGGGCGGCACGGTCGTCATCGAGGCGATCTTCGGCTGGCGCGGCATGGGCTTTCTGATGGTCGAGGCCATAAAGAACAACGACTTCACGCTCATGCAGGCCTACGTCCTCTGGGGCGCGGGCATCTTCATCCTCGTCAACCTCGCGGCGGACATCCTCTGCCTGTGGCTCAATCCCAAGGTGCGCGAACAGGAGGTGGGCTGACATGGGACTCTTCTTCTCGCGCATGAGGCGCGACCCGCTCTTCTGCGTGCTCGCGGCGCTCCTCCTCCTGTGGATCGCCGCGATGTTCGCCGTGCCGCCTTTCCTCCCCTACGACGCCTATACGAACGACATGGGCGCACGCCTCCTGCCGCCGTCGGCAGAGCACATCCTCGGTACGGATCAGCTCGGGCGCGACCTTCTCTCGCGCGTCCTCGTCGGCGGCCAGGCGAGCCTTTCGGCATCCCTTGTGAGCGGCATCCTCTCTGCCGTCTTCGGCATCGGCGTCGGCGCGGCGATGGCTCTGACGCGCGGCCGCATGCAGCTCATCTCGACGGGAATCGTCGACTTCTTCCTCGCCTTTCCGAGCCGCGTCTTCCTCGTCGCGCTCCTCGGCTTCCTGGGGCCGAACGTCGGCAACGTCATCCTCGCCGTCTTCATCACGACGTGGGCGGAGTATGCGCGCATCGTGCGCACGATCGTTCGCACGGAGCGCGAGAAGCCTTACGTGCGCTACGCTGACGCGTCGGGCATCCCGTTTTCGCGGCGGCTCTTTCGCTATGTGCTGCCGAACGTCGTGCCGCAGATGTTCGTCTTCTTCTTCCAGCACTTGAGCGACATCGTGCTCATCGTCGCGGGACTGTCGCTCATCGGCATCGGCATCCAGCCGCCGACGCCCGAATGGGGCATGCTCCTCATGGGATCGAAGGACTACATGCAGACGGCGCCGTGGCTCTTGATGTTCCCCGGACTTGCCATCTTCATCACGGTCATCCTCTTCAGCCTCATGGGCGACGAACTGCGCGACATCTTTGAGCCGCGCTGGGAAAGGAGGGGGGAGAAATCATGAGCGAAAAGAACACAGCCGCGCACAGCGCGAAATCCTCGCCGCATCTGCCCTTCCTCGCCGTCGATCATCTTTCCATTGATGTGGCGAAAAAGCGCGTCCTCGACGACGTGTCGCTCGCATTGGAGGCAGGCGAGGCGCTTTCCATCATCGGCGCAAGCGGCTCGGGCAAATCGACGCTCCTGCGCGCCATCCTCGGGCTTCTGCCGCACGAGGGCAAGGCGATCGCGGGCGACATCCTCTACCACGGCGCACCGCTTTTGAAGAATGCCGCGCTGCAAAAGGAACTGGCAGGGCGCGACTTCGCCATGGTCTTCCAGAATCCCGGCAACTACCTGAACCAGAACCTGCGCGTGCGCCGCCAGTACGAGGACTTTCTGCGTACACACGGCGTTCTCAAGAAGGAGTGGCCGGCCCTGATGGAAGACCGCCTCAGAGCCGTCGGCTTCACCGACCCGAAGCGCGTGCTCAGCGCCTACCCGTTCCAGCTGTCGGGCGGCGAGCGCCAGCGCACGGCGACGGCGATCACGCTCTCGCTCTCGCCGAAGCTCCTCCTGCTCGACGAGCCGACGAGTGCGCTCGACCCCATCGCTTCGCTCGAATTCCTCGACCGCATGAAGCTCCACCAGTCGCGCGGCGCGGCTCTCATCTTCGTCACGCACAACATCCGCGCGGGCGCCTACCTCGGCGACCGCTTGCTGATCTTGAAGGACGGGCGCATCGTAGAAACCGGCCCGACACAGGAAGTCATGGAAGCGCCGCAGGAAGCCTACACGAAGGAACTCTTGGCGGCGATCTTGGAGGTGAAGTCATGACGGCAGAAAAGAGGACAGGCGAAATGCCCGACGTGCACGAAGATATGCGCGCGCTCCTTGAGGTCACGGACGTAAAGAAGTCCTTCGATACGCCGCGCGGCAGGCAAGAAGTCTTGCGCGGCGTATCGCTTCGCCTCGCGCCCGGCGAAGTCTGCGGCATCGTCGGCGCAAGCGGCTCGGGCAAGTCGACGCTCTTTCGCATCATCGCGGGTTCAGAGCTGCCCGACGAAGGCACAGTACAAAAAAGGGGCGTCGTGCGCATGGTCTTTCAAGATCCGCGCGAGGCCTTTTCGCCGCGAATGCAGATGCGCGACTTCTTCCGCACGGCGCTCGAAAAGGCAGACGAGACGAAAGACGCGCTCGAAAGCCGCATCCTCGCCATGCTCGCCGAGGTGCATCTCGCGCCCGCCGTCCTCGCCGCCCTGCCGCACCAGCTTTCGGGCGGCGAGCTGCAGCGCGTCATCATCGCGCGAACGCTGCTCCAAGAGCCGGACATCGTGCTCTTCGACGAGCCGACGAGCGCACTCGACGTCATCACGCAGAAGGAAATCCTCGACCTCATCGCCGCGCTGCGCCGACGCTTCCGCTTCGCAGGACTCTTCGTCGGGCACGAACTCGGCGCCGTGCAGCATGTGGCGGAGCGCATCTATGTGCTCGCGGACGGCCGCTTCGTCGAGACGCTCGCGGCAAAAGACCTCGCGCACGCCAAGCACGAAGCGACTCTCGCGCTGTTGCACGCGAGCGAGCTTCTCGGCTGAGGATGCACGATCTTACCGAAGTCTGCCAAGCGGCGTCACCCCGCTTGTATCATAGATTGCAGGGATGCAGAATGACAAAACTGTGCGGCCAAGAGTAAGGGGCTGTACGCAATTCCTTGTCTTTTAGCCGTTCCTGCAAGGAGACGGACGCGGAAGCGTCCGAGATTCATTTGAGGAAAATGCTGCTGTATTTTCCACGGGGAGGTTTATTCATGAAACGTATCTTTACCGCGATCTTCCTCATCTGCTCCCTCCTTGCCTTCACGGGCTGCGGCGGGGGCGGCATGAAGAGCAAGCCGGGGCATCTCAATCTCGCCCTTTGGTGGTTCGGCGAGACGCTCGACCCCGCGCACGCCTGGGACGGCTGGACGCTGACGCGCATCGGCGCGGGCGAAACGCTCGTCGCCGTCAACGAGCACATGGAGTTCGTGCCGCAGCTCGCCGACAAGTGGGAGCACATCAACGCTACGACATGGCGCTTCCACATCCGCCCGAACGTAAAGTTCCAGGACGGCACGCCGATGACGCCCGAGCTGGTCAAGGCGTCGCTCGAACGCACGATGCAGGAAAACGACCGTGCGAAGAAAGCTCTGCACGCGAAAGAAATCCGCGTAGACGGGGAAAACATCGTCATCGAGACGGAAGCGCCCAACGCCTCCTTGATCTCGGCGCTTTCCGACCCGCTCTTCATCATCGTCAACACGCAGGCGGACATGTCGAAGGTCGCCTCCACACCTGTTCTCACGGGACCCTATACCATCACAGGCTGGACAAAGGGATCGGAGATCCAGATGAAGCGCAACGAGCACTATTGGGACGGCAAGCCCGGGCTTGACACGGTCACGGTCAAGCTCTTCGAGGACGACACCTCGCGCGCCATGGCTCTGCAGTCGGGCGAGATCGACCTCATGCAGCGCATGACGGAGGCAAACCGCAGCCTCTTCGCAGACAAGCCCGATTATACCATCTACGAGACGACAGGCGTGCGCGTCTTCATGGTCACGCCATACCAAGGCGATGGCATTTTCACGGACAAGAACCTCAGAAAGGCGCTCGCCTACATGCTCGACAACGACGCCCTCGCCAAGTCCTACGGCAATTCCGTAGCAGCGGGCGAGCCGTTCCCGCCGAGCGTCCCCTACGGGCACACGGGACAGAAGGTCACCTACGATCCGGCGAAATCCGAGGCGCTCTTTGCGGCGGCAGGCTGGAAGAAGAACGCGCAGGGCATGTACGAAAAGGACGGCAAGCCCCTGACGCTCCGCTTCGCAACCTGGGGCACGAAGACGACGCTCTATGAAGCCATCGAATCGCAGCTTCGTGCCGGCGGCATCGATGTGAAGATGGTTCATGTGCAGGAGCCGGACAAGGTCGATGAAGTCGGCGGCTTCGACCTGCTCGAAGAAGATTGGTCCGTCGCGACGACGAACGATCCGTACCCGTGGCTGCGCGGCATGCTCTACTCGAAGAGCGGCAAAAACACGAACCACAGCCGCTATGCCAGCCCCGCCTTCGACGCCATCATAGACGAGATGGCCACGGCGCTCGATCCCGCACAGAAAGACGCCCTCGTCATGAAGGCGGCGCAGCAGATCATGGAAGATCAGCCCTCAATCTTCCTCATCGTGCCGACGACGACCGTCGTGGGCAAGTCGAACGTCAAGAACGTCAAGATCTTCCCGCTCGACTACTACCTGCTGACGAAGGACATCACGGTCGAATGACCCGGAAGCAAAAAGAAAATGAAAGGTTGTCGTTCATGAAAAAATATATATGCGGCGCGGCTCTCAGCGCTGCTCTCCTCACCTCCTCCGCCCTCGCCTCTGCGGCGGCGAACCCCTTCAGCGACGTGCCCGCCGATCACTGGGCGTATGACGCTGTCGCACAGCTTGCCGACGACGGCGTCATCGAAGGGTACGGCGACGGCACTTACCGCGGCCAGAATGAAATCACGCGCTACGAGATGGCGCAGATGGTCGCCAAAGCCATGGCGAAGGAAGATCAGGTCAATGCACAGCAGAAGGCCATGATCGACCGCCTCGCGGCGGAATTTGCTGAAGAGCTGGGCAACCTCGGCGTTCGCGTCGAAAATCTTGAGCAAAAGGTGGACAACGTGAAGTGGGAGGGCGAGCTTCGCTACGTCCACCTCTCGCACCGCGACGAAAATGCCGCAGGCGCGACCGACAAGCACTCGGTCAACACGCTGCAGCTGCGCCTCCTGCCCGTCGCCACCGTCAACGATCATTGGAAGGTGCGCGCGCGTCTGACCGGATCGGTGAAGCTCTCAGAAGATCAGGCGAGCAACGTCGCCTTGAGCTACCTCTACGCCGACGGCAACTACGGCAATCTGCGCATCCAAGCGGGCAAGATGTCGCACTTCTGGTCGTACTCCGACGACGGCCTCGTCGCCGACTCGTGGTTCTCGGGCGCGATCTTGACCTACGGCACAAAGACGAAGATCATGGTCGAAGGCGGACGCTGGAACATGGGGAACGCCGCCCTCAGCATCTCCGGCAAGGACAAGCTCGGCGGCCGCACGGCCTCAGACTACACGGCGAATCACTACGCCATCGGCGTCGATCATGCGACGGGAAAACTGCAGGCCGGCGTCGCCTACCGCCACTATGATTCGGACGTGTTCCAGTTCCTGCCCGCCTATCGCGACGGCGCCGTGACGGACAAGGCGGGCATCCTCTCCGTCGGCGGTAAATACAAGTTTACGAAAGATGTCGCCCTCTCCGCGCACTACGCGAGGAATCTTGAAGCGGACAACTACAACCAGTCGGCAGACGTTCAGCTCAACTACAAAGGCTCGAACGTCGTGAGCCCCGGCTCATGGGGCATGTACCTCGCCTATCGCCACCTCGGCGGCTACAGCACGCTCATGCCAACTTACGAGCTGCACCGCCAGACCTACAAGATCCCCGTGGCGGGCGGCGAGTACGGCACGAAAGGCTGGGTCATCGGCGCAAGCTACGCGCCGATGAAGAACACGAACATCGACATGGCCTACTTCCACGGCAAGTCGCTCGGAAGCGACCGCAGCGCGAAGACCTTCTACACGCGCGTGCAGATGTTCTGGTAAGATCTGGGAAATCGCATAAATAAAAACAGGACGCTGCAGGAGGGGAATTTTCCTGCGGCGTCCTGTTTTTATATGAACAGCCGCCTTTTTATCTCCATCATTCAACAATAAAATGATGGAGATAAAAAGAACCGATCCTATGCTATAATAGAACGAAAGAAAGGAGGCGACACGCCCCATGAAGCAGCGATTCACCTACGGCGTCGTGCATATCGGCTCTGTTCATACGAGCCTACTCATCGCATCATTCGCCGCGCTCGACGATGTCGAGATCATCGAGCGCGTGCGCAAGGAGACGCGGTTCGGCGAGGAGGTGTTCCGTCACGGGCGGCTCTCCTTTGACTCGATCCGCGAGCTTTGCCGCATCCTCGCAGGCTTTCGCCGCCTTCTCACCGACTACGGCGTGACGCAGGTCTTCGCCATCGGCACGTCCGTCCTGCGCGAGGCGGAAAATCGCCTCGGCATCCTCGATCAGATTCGCATTCGCACAGGCTTTACGGTTGAAGTCGCCGACATGACGCAGGAGATCTACTACAAGTTCTTTGCCCTGAGTCACGAGCTTTTGGAGAACGCGGAGAACTTTGGCGAAAAGCCCGTGCTGCTCATGGACATCACGTCGAGCGGACTCGGCCTCACGGGCTGGCAGGCGGGCAGGCTGCTCTTTCAGCAGAACGTCGCGAGCGGCAGCCTGAGCATCCTTGAGCATTTCAGCGAGAAGGAACGCGAGAGCCTGACCTTTCCCTCTGCCGTGCGCGACTACATCCACGCGACGCTCTCGCCGCTCTGGCCGAGCATCGAGCATCATGCGATCCGTCATCTCGTGCTCTCGGGACTCGAAGCGCGCACCGTCGCCGCGCTCCTCGCGCCGGGCGCGAAAGGCGCGTATACGTTCGTAGAGGGCGAGGACTTCCTGCGCTTCCTCGACTCCTTCGCGGGGCTGACGCCGCAGAAGCTCATGACGCGCTGCGCCGTCACCGAGAGCCGCGCCCATCTCCTCATGCCGACACTGCTCCTCTACGGCGAAGTCGTGCGTGCGACGCGCGTCAAGGGCATGTTCCTCATGGGCACGACATTTCTCATGAGCTACAGCGTCTATCGCGGCGCACAGCTGGCAGAACTTTCGTGCCTCGCCGAGCAGGAAGAGCGCACCGTGCAGCTCGCACGCACGACGGCGGAGAAGTACGGCTCGACGAGAGAGCACTGCGCGCGCGTCGAGCGGGCGGCCACGGAGATCTTTTGCGCCTTGGGCGGCGCACATGGGCTTTCCTCGCGCGCACTCTTGCTGCTCAGACTCAGCGCGATCCTGCACGAGACGGGAAAGTTCATCAACCTGCGCCACTACAGCCGCTATTCCTATCAAATCATCATGGGCACCGACTTCTTCGGCGTTTCCGAGGCGGAAAAGGAAATCGTCGCGAGCGTCGCCTACTACTACAACCGCGAGAATCCCGGCAGCAAGGATGAGCACTATGCGCGCCTTTCGCACGAGCAGCAGGTCACGATGCTCAAGCTATGCGCCATCCTGCGGCTTGCGGACGCGCTCGATCAAGGGCACAGCGGCAAGATCGCAAAACTCTCGGTCAAGCTCTCAAAGGAGGAGCTTTGCGTGCGCTTCGAAGCGGAAGAGGACATCTCCTTGATTCGCTGGACATTCGCACGCGCCGCCGCGCTCTTTCGTGAAATCTTCGGCATCGAGCCTGTCCTGTGCAAAGCGTGAGGAGGAATCGTCATGGACATGTTGAAAAGAGCCTATTTCCTGAACCGCGAATGTTCGTGGCTGAGCTTCAACCAGCGCGTCCTCAAGGAATCGACGCGCGAGGAGAATCCCCTGTTGGAGCGCCTGCGCTTCATCGCCATCGCCTGCTCGAACCTCGATGAATTCTTCATGATCCGCGTCGCCGGCCTGAAGCACCTCGTCGCGAGCGGCGTCGCGCACAAGGACATCGCAGGGCTTTCTCCCGGCGAGCAGATGCTCGCCGTCTCGCGCCAGGCGCACCGCCAATACCGCGCGATCTATCGCTGCCTCGCGCTCGTCACCCGAGAACTCGCCGCAGAGGGCATAGGCTTCGTGCGCCCCGAAGAGCTGACGGGGGAGCGGGCGCTGTGGCTTGCGGAGCTTTTCGAGCGCGAGATCTATCCCGTCGTCACGCCCATGGCGCTCGACCCCGCGCACCCCTTTCCCTTCCTCGCGAGCCGCAGCCTGAACCTCGCCGTGAAACTTCGCCGCGCGGGCGAAAGCGCCGAGCATCTCGCCATCGTTCCCGTGCCCGCGCCCGTGCTCGACCGCCTGTGGAAACTGCCGGGCGAGCCGACCTTCCTCTTCTTGGAGGACATTCTGCGCTTCTTCGCCGCACGCTTCTTCACGGGCTGGGAAATCGTGCAGACGGCGGCCTTCCGTCTCACGCGCGACGCCGACCTCGACATCCGCGACGACGTCGAAGATCTCTTGGCAGAAGTCGAGAAATCGCTCGAAAAAAGGCGCAAGGGCGCAGCCGTGCGCCTTGAGGTCGCCGAGGACTTTCCCGCCGATCTCCTCGATTTCCTCAAGGAGCAGCTTTCGCTGGAGGAAATGGACGTCTACCGTGCAAAAGGCCCGCTCGGCGCCGCATTCTTCGCCGCGCTCGCCAATCTCGCGGGCTTCGACCGCCTGCGCTACCCGCGCTTTTCCCCGCGCCCGGCAGAGCTTGCCGCCGAAGGCGACATCTGGCAGGCGATTGAAAAAGACGACATCCTCGTGCACCATCCATTCGATTCCTTCGCCATCGTGGAAGGCTTCCTCGCCCGTGCCGCCGCCGACGAGCGCACGCTCGCCATCAAGCAGACGCTCTACCGTGTCGCAGGCGACTCGCCCATCATCGCCGCGCTCGAAGAGGCCGCGAAAAACGGCAAGCAGGTCACCGTGCTCATGGAGGTCAAGGCGCGTTTCGACGAGGAGAACAACATCCTCATGGCGCGCCGTCTCGAAGAAGCGGGCTGCCACGTCATCTACGGCATCTTGGGGCTCAAGACGCACTCAAAGATCACGATGGTCATACGGCGCGAGGAAGACGGCATCCGCCGCTACTGCCACCTCGCGACGGGCAACTACAACGGCGCGACGGCGAAGATCTACACCGACGTCGGCCTCTTCACCGCCGACGTCCTCACGGGCGTCGACGCCTCGGCGTTCTTCAACTTTCTCTCGGGCTTCTCCGATCCGCCCGTCTGGAATCGCCTCGCCGTCGCCCCGCTGACGCTGAGGGAGCGCATCACCGAGAGCATCGAGCGGGAAATCGCGCACGCCAAGCGGGGCGAACGCGCCTACATCGCGGCGAAGATGAATTCGCTCCTTGACCGCTTCATTATCGCCAAACTCTACGAAGCCTCGGCGGCAGGCGTCGAAATCGACCTCATCGTGCGCGGCATCTGCGTGCTGCGCCCCGGACTCAAGGATGTCAGCGAAAACATCCGCGTGCGCAGCATCGTCGGTCGCTTCCTCGAACACAGCCGCATCTTCTGCTTCTATAACGGCGGCAAGGAGGATGTCTTCCTCTCGTCCGCCGACTGGATGCCGAGGAATCTCAACAACCGCATCGAACTCATGACGCCCGTGCGCAAAAAGGCGCACAAGAAGCGCCTGCTCGCGCTCCTTGCCACATACCTCGCCGACAACACGCGCGCCTGGCTCATGCATCCCGACGGCAGCTACCGCCGCGTGCGCCGCGCCAAAGGCGAAAAACCGCGTGCCGTGCAGGAGGAGCTGATGAAATAATTTCGTTGTGACACTCTGGTTGCTCAGATGGGAAGAAACTGCTATAATGAATCGAAATATCTAGTTATAGAAAAAGTTTCAAGTCTAAAGACCCAAGAGGAGAAAACGAATGTCCAACAAGAAGTTCTCGCGCCCATCCTTGGCGCTTTTTACAGCGATTGCTCTGAGCGGCGGAGCATTCTTTGCGCCGTCCTTCGCCTCTGGGGCGGATGTGACGATCGACAGCACGCATCCGCCCCAGAGGAATGTGCCGAACCCCGATGCTCCCAGTACGCCGAACAGTGCGGCGAGCGTCGGGACGGGCAGCGAGGATGCGTCGGGCAACAGCTTGACGGTCGATCGGTATCAAGAGGATACGCTGAGCGTCTTCGGCGGCGTCGCCCGAGGTACGGGAAACGCCGACGGTAATACGGTGCGCATCAAGGGCGCGACGACGGAGATCGCCTCCGTCTATGGCGGCGCGGCATGGGGTACAGGTCATGCGAGAGAGAATCGGGTTCACTTCGATGCGGGGACGATGTCGTTTGCCGAATGGCTGGTCGGCGGCTACGTCGGACGCAGCGGCAGGGCGGAAGAAAACACCGTCGAGGTGAACGGCGGCAAGGCGGAGTCCCTTTACGGCGGCTTTTCCAACAGCACGAATGCGACGGGGCGAATCCATAAGAATCATGTCGTCATTCGGGGCGGGACGATTGCGGGAAAGGTCTATGGCGGCGTTTTCGGCGGTGCACATGCCACGGGCGATGTGACGCACAACACGGTCACGATCACGGGCGGCACATTGAAGAAAGCGGTATGCGGCGGCTCGCTTGAAAAAGCGGATTCCACAGGCAATGTGGCGCACAACGAGGTCACCGTCGCGGGCGAGGAGGTCCAGCTCACGAACCGCGAGTTCGAAGTCCTGCGCGCCCTCATGGAGAACGAGGGCATGGTCATGACGCGCGATCGGCTCCTGCAGCTGGCGTGCGGCTACGAGTACGCGGGCGAGACGAACGCCATCGACGTCTACGTGCGGCACATCCGCTCCAAGATCGACGACCGCTTTGACATGAGGCTCGTGACGACCGTCCGCGGGGTGGGGTATGTCATCCGGGAGGGGTAGCGCCAGGGCGGTCAGGCAGGGCATGCCCTCCACCGCCCGTTCGATCAGCTGGAGCTTCTGGTGGAGAAGGCTGGCCGGGATGATTGCCTTCGACCTGTTCGTCTGCGTGGCGCTCGTGGCAAGCTTCGCAGTGCAGTGCGCCAGCAAGCTCCCCGAGGGGGCCCTGCGGGCCGGCTCCCCCAATGCCATTGCCTCCCTCGAGCTCGCCACGGACGGCGACAGGCCAGAGGCCCTGAGCCTGGACGTGTTGCTCGGCGACGGAACGAGGACGAGCTTCCCCATGGGAGACCTCTTCCGCCTCATGGGACCCGTCGCCGTCGCCGCCGGCTCATGGCAGCTCGTCTCGCTCCTCAGCCTGCCGGAAGACACCAGGCGCGTGCGGCGCAAGCTCCTTCCGCTGAACCAGCTGGCGTTGGACGCCGAGGCGATGGGCAGCGGCGCCGGCGGGATCGAGGCGGACAAGATGGAGAGCCTTGAGCAGGCCATCTCGCGCGCGACGGTCGACTCGCCGCGCGTCACCACCGGCGACCAGGACCTACAACCCATCGAGGTCGCGCTCAACGGACTTCTCAACCAGATGCAGAAGTCCCGGCAGCAGCAGACGAGGTTCGTCTCGGACGCCTCGCACGAGCTGCGCACGCCCATCGCCGTGATCAAGGGCTACGTGGACATGCTCGACAGATGGGGCAAGACGGACGAGGCCGTGCTCGAGGAGTCGATCGAGTCCCTGAAGGCCGAGACGGACCACATGCAGGAGCTCGTCGAGCAGCTGCTCTTCCTGGCCCGCGGGGACTCGGGCCGCAACGCGCTCCAGATGGCCCCCCTCAACTTGGCCGAGGTCACGGCAGGCGTGTGGGAGGAGTCGTGCATGATCGATGACGCCCACCGCTACGCGCTCGAGAACCCCGAGGGGGCGGAGGGAGACCCCCGCTACCAGATGACGGGCGACCTGGCGATGGTCAAGCAGTCGATAAGGGTCATCGTCCAAAACGCGGCGAAGTACTCCCCGACCGGGTCGACCATCACCCTCGGTGCCAGGGCCAGGGACGGCCGCGTCTCGTACCAGGTGCAGGACGAGGGGATGGGCATGGGCGAGAGTGACGTGGCACACGCGTTCGAGAGGTTCTGGCGCGCGGACGAGGCGCGCGGCGGCGAGGTCGGCGGCACCGGGCTGGGACTCTCCATCGCCAAGTGGATCGTGGACGCGCACCAGGGGACGATCGACGTCGTCTCGCGCGAGGGCGTGGGCACGCGCTTCTCCGTGAGCTTTCCCGTCTCTGCGGATGGACGCGCCTGACGGGGGACGCCCCGTGCTTCTCCCCCGTAAAATGTCATGGCCCCACGGCGGCCGCCCGCCGTGGGGTGGCTATTCTCCCCTTTGCACGACTCGCAAGCCCGCAGAAGGAGCAGCGCATGAGGGAACTCGCCGACGCCTGCCGCATTGCCGTGGTGCAGATGCAGCCCACGATCTTCGACCGCGACACCTGCGCCTCTCGGATGGTGGAGACGATCGATCACGTCTCGCGCGAGCGCCCCAGCGACCTCATCGTCTTCCCCGAGCTGGCGATTCCCGGTTACCCGCATGGCCTGACCTTCGGCTTCGTCACCGGTGCGCGCAAGCCAGCCGGCCAGCTCGACTGGAAGCGCTACTACGACGGCTCCGTCCTGGTCGACGGACCGGAGGTGGGGACCATCGCCGAGGCGGCGCGCCGAACCAGCAGCTGGGTGAGCGTGGGAATATCGGAGCGCGACGCCACGAGCGGCACGCTCTACAACAGCAACGTGGTCATCGACCCCGAAGGAAGGGTCGACGCCGTGCACCGCAAGCTCAAGCCCACGGGCCTCGAGCGCGTGGTGTGGGGAGACGCCCAGGACCACTACTTCCCCACCTCCGACACGCCCTGGGGGCCGATGGGCACCCTCATCTGCTGGGAGAGCTACATGCCCCTGGCGCGCGTCGCGCTGTACCAGAGGGGCGTGACCATCTACCTCGCCCCCAACACCAACTGCAACCCCGAGTGGCAGGCCACGCTGCGGCACATCGCCCTGGAGGGGCGCTGCTTCGTGGTCAACTGCGCGCCCTACGTCGAGCGAGCGGACTACCCGGCCGACCTGGCGGAGCCGGAGGAGGTCGAGGCGCTGGACGAGGTGGTGTGCACGGGCGGGAGCTGCGTGGTCGACCCCTACGGACACTACGCCGCCGGCCCCCTGTGGGACGAGCCGGGCGTCATCTATGCCGAGCTCGACCTGCAGCAGGTGGCGGCGAGCAAGTGGGAGTTCGACCCCGTGGGCCACTATGCCCGGCCCGACGTGCTCGAGCTGCGCGTGAGCGACCGGTAGGACCTCGTTCGGCCGGTTCGCCCCTCCCGCACGTAACGATTCCGTGAGGATGTGAGCACCGGCTCAGCATCCCGACGGGCCACGCCGGGCTTCGGTGCATCATGCCTCTCATGCGAAGCGACGCAGACGACACAGACGTGACCGCACGGACGGACGCGGCCGAAGCCCACCACAGGGGCAGGCAGACCCCCGAGGAGAAGTTCCGGCAGATGACCGAGGAGCCCATCCGGCCCCTGATACTCTCGCTCGCCACGCCCTCGATCCTCTCCAACCTGGTCACCAGCATCTACAACCTGTCCGACACCTTCTTCGTGAGCAGCCTGGGCACCTCCGCGTCGGGTGCCATCGGCATCTCGTTCGTCGCGATGACCGCGATCCAGGCCATAGGCTTCTACTTCGGGCAGGGCACGGGCAATGCCATCTCGCGCCACCTTGGGGCGAGGGAGAGGGACGAGGCCTGCGTGCTCGCCACCACGGGCCTCGCCTGCACGCTGACGCTGGGGCTGGTCGTCGCCGTGCTGGGCAACGTCTTCATCGACCCCATCTGCCTCCTGGCCGGGTCGACCCCCACGATCCTCCCCTACGCGCGGCGCTTCGTGGGCATCATCCTCATGGGCGCGCCGTTCATGTGCAGCTCGCTCATGCTCAACATGCAGCTGCGCTTCGAGGGGGAGGCCTTCTACTCGATGGCGGCCATCATGACGGGCGCCGTGCTCAACATGACGCTGACGCCGTTCTTGATCTACGTCTGCGGCATGGGGATCGCGGGCAGCGCGACCTCCACTGTCATCTGCGAGTTCATAAGCTTCTGTCTCCTGGTCTTCCGGATGCAGAGAGCGGGCATCACGCCGCTGGGCCTACAGTGGCTGCGGCGTCCCACGAGGGAGATGGCGCTCAAGATCAACAACGGCGGCGTGCCGTCCTTCGTGCGGCAGATCATGCTGGGCGTGGCGACGACGCTGCTCAACGACGCCGCGCGGCCGTTTGGCGATGCGGCCATCGCGGGGCTGGCCATTGTCCAGCGCATCTGCGGCTTCGGCAACTACGTGCAGATCGGCATCGGACAGGGCTTCCAGCCCCTCGTGGGATACAACTACGGGGCACGGCGCTTCGGGCGCATCCGGGAGGGCTATGCGTTCGCGGTGCGCGCGGCGCTGGTCGCGGTGTTCTCTGTGGGCGTGTTCACCTGCGCCTTCGCGCCGCAGCTGGTTGCCTTCTTCAACGATGACCCCGAGGTGGTGCGCATAGCCACGCCCACCCTGCGCGTCGAGAGCTTCACCATGTCCATCACGGGCATGTCCATGATCACCAACTTCCTGCTCCAGACCACGGGGCGCATGTGGCGCGCCACCATCCTGGGTGCCTGCAGGCTGGGCCTGGTGCTGGCGCCGGTGGTCACCGTGCTGCCGCATTTCCTGGGGCTGCTTGGCGTGCAGCTTGCCCAGCCCCTCACCGACGTGATCACGGGACTCGTCGCGCTACCGATGGCAGGGAGCATCCTGGGCGAGCTCGGACGAGAGGAGCGGGCGGCAGCCTAGCCGCAGCCATTGCCTAGCAGCCATCGCCTGACCCAAGCCGACGAGGCGATACTGGGTGCGACGACTGACGGGACAATCCCCGCGCCTGGGCGCGTCCCTAGGCCAAGCCCGCTAGCTGCGTGCGACCTTGAGCCGGCGGGCCTCGTCCCTCTCCGCGTCGACCTCCGCCTGCACCTCGGCGAGCGCGGCGGCAAG
>ERZ773069.479-NODE-479-length-26817-cov-15.787497_pt1 | contig 26817 bp, 18 predicted proteins | sample MGYA00580619_ERZ773069 | MGnify/ENA primary metagenome ERZ773069 (study PRJEB29015, sample SAMEA2738007) | human oral metagenome | biome: human oral; feature: human-associated habitat; material: dental | place: China | collected 2108 ...
AAAGTTACTCGCTAAACAAAAAACATTGCTAAGATTGTCAACTATCTATCTTATTCTCATCCTCTGACATTGAAAACCATTTCTTTTTATACTTCGAAAATATGTAGACAAATATCTGAAAAATAATTACATATTTTCAAAGAAAACATCTATAACTAACGGTAAAAACATATATATAAACCAAGTTTGTAACCATAAGGAAATCAATTAGTTATAAAGTGGTAAAGTAAAAGATGCTTAATTGGACTTCAAAAGGGCGTTAGTAAGGCTCTTAAAGGGCATCTTTTACAAGTCAATTAGGCATCTTTTGGAAGCCAAAAGAGCATGTATAGGGTTTGAAGTGCGCGAAAATAATTTACAGACTTCACATAATAAAGGAATACGTTGTTTGTTGAAGACAGATAGACGATGCACCTAATTACATTTATCATGTAGTTTATCTACCTTTGTAAAACCATCTATTTAAGGCTAATCATACCGTGTATACGGATTAATCTCATTCTATTAACCTGTCTACGCATTTAACGGAAGAACCTTATTTTTCTCTGTTGAATAATCTCGCTTCTACTTCTGTCATGTTGAAAGCATGTCTTTATTGGATTTAGGTTATAGTTTCCTTTTATTGTAAAAGTGATAGAATGATGCTTACTTTGTTAAGGTTGGGTATAATAGTAAATCTTAACAACGTTTGTTAAGAAGTGTTTTTCCTATTTAATGAATGGTAAAAACTTACCTTTTGTTGAAGTAAAAAGCTAACTTTGCTTGTACTTATAATGTATAGACATTTATAAAAACTAAAAGCATAAAACTATATTTACAATGAAAAGTTTAAAAGATATTCTGCCTTGGGAAGAACGTCCAGAAGGATGCAAGGATGTGATGTGGCGTTATTCAAAGAACCCAATCATCGATCGTTATCATATTCCAACATCAAACAGTATCTTCAATAGTGCTGTTGTTCCTTTTGAAGACGGCTTCGCTGGAGTATTCCGTTGCGATAATAAGGCGGTTCAGATGAATATTTTTGCTGGTTTCAGTAAGGACGGTATCAACTGGGAAATCAATCACGAGCCTATCAAGTTTGAGGCTGGTAACACTGAAATGATTGAGTCAGAATACAAGTACGACCCACGTGTTACATGGATTGAGGATCGTTATTGGATTACTTGGTGTAACGGTTATCACGGACCAACAATCGGTATTGCTTACACCTTCGACTTCAAGAAGTTCTATCAGTGTGAGAATGCTTTCTTGCCATTCAACCGTAATGGCGTCCTCTTCCCAGAGAAGATTAACGGAAAGTATGCGATGTTGAGTCGTCCAAGCGACAATGGTCATACTCCTTTCGGTGATATCTACATCAGCTTCAGCCCAGATATGAAGTATTGGGGCGAGCATCGTTGCGTGATGAAGGTGACTCCATTCCCAGAGAGTGCATGGCAGTGTACGAAGATTGGTGCTGGTTCGGTTCCTTTCTTGACAGACGAAGGTTGGTTGCTCTTCTATCACGGTGTAATCACTACTTGTAATGGTTTCCGTTATTCAATGGGTGCAGCTATCCTTGATAAGGACAATCCAGAGAAGGTTCTCTATCGTACTCGTCCTTATCTTCTTGCGCCAAACGCACCTTACGAGTTGCAGGGTGACGTGCCAAACGTAGTCTTCCCATGTGCAGCTTTGCAGGATGGCGAGCGCGTAGCGGTTTACTATGGTGCAGCTGATACCGTCGTTGGTATGGCATTCGGCTATATTAAGGACATCGTAGAGTTCACAAAGAACAATAGTATTTTGTAGGGTGATGGGTGATGGATGATGGGTGTTGAGGAATAGGGTGATGGGTGATGAGTGTTGGGTGTTGATGATTTGTTAAGAAATAATTAATGATTACGTCATCACTATCATTAACACTGAACACCTAAAACGCACAATCCAAAGACTATTCCTCAACACCCAACACCTACTACCCATAAACATACCCTCAACACCTAACACCTAACACCCAACACCTAACATCCAACACCCACCACCCAAATGAATCATAAATTCCTATTAGTACTACTTCTTTCCTTGTCTTTTCTTTCGCTGAAGGCGGCTGATAAGGGTGGGGAAGAGCCTGTCGACCTTGTCAATCCGTTTATCGGAACATCGAATTTTGGTACTACCAATCCGGGAGCAGTATGCCCTAACGGATTGATGTCAGTCGTACCATTCAACGTAATGGGTTCTGATTTGAATAAATATGACAAGGATGCACGCTGGTGGTCAACTCCTTACGAATATCATAACGTCTTTTTCACGGGCTATTCTCACGTCAATCTGAGCGGTGTGGGTTGCCCAGAAGTAGGCTCATTGTTGCTTATGCCTACGACAGGAAAGCTGAATGTCGACTATAAGGAGTACGGAAGTACATACGAAAAGGAGGTTGCACACCCCGGTTATTATTCTAATTATCTGAAAAAGTATAATGTGAAGACAGAGGTAACAGCTACTCCTCGCAGTTCTGTTGCACGTTTCACATTCCCGAAAGGAGAAAGTCATATCTTGCTGAACCTCGGTGAAGGACTCACAAATGAGTCTGGCGCTATGGTGAAGAAGGTGAGCGACACGGAGTATGAGGGTATGAAACTGCAGGGTACATTCTGTTACAACCCACAGGCTGTATTCCCAATTTACTTCGTGATGCGTGTCAGCAAGAAGCCTACAGAGGCTGGTTATTGGAAGAAACAGCGTCCGATGACAGGCGTTGAGGCTGAGTGGGATGTCGACAATGGCAAGTATAAGCTCTATAAGACCTATAACAAGGAACTCTCTGGCGATGATATCGGTGTGTGGATGAACTTTAATACTGAGGCTGATGAGCAGGTGGAGGTACAGATGGGTGTGTCATTCGTAAGTATGGCAAACGCTCGTGAGAACCTTGATGCCGAACAGCGTGGAAAGAACTTCGACGCCATTCGTGCTGAGGCGCGTGCTAAGTGGAATGATGATCTCTCTCGCATCCTCGTTGAGGGGGGTACAAAGACAGAGCGCACCATTTTCTATACAGCTCTTTATCACGTCCTTATCCACCCAAATATCCTGCAGGATGTCAACGGACAATACCCTGCCATGGAGGGTGATGAGATTCGAACGGTGAAGGAGGGCAATCGTTATACGGTCTTCTCGTTGTGGGATACCTATCGCAATGTGCATCAGTTGCTTACGTTGGTTTATCCAAATCGTCAGCGTGATATGATTCGTTCGATGATTGGGATGTACGAGGAGCATGGTTGGATGCCAAAGTGGGAACTCTTCAGTCGTGAGACTTACACGATGGAAGGCGACCCAGCGATCCCTGTTATCACTGATTCTTGGTTGAAAGGTCTGCGTGGTTATGATATCAATAAGGCTTACGAGGCATTCCGCAAGTCGGCTTTGACAAAGGGAAGCGAGAATCCTCTGCGCCCAGATAATGACGAATACATGGAGAAGGGTTATGTAGCTTTGCACGAGAAGTTCGATAATTCCGTTTCTCACGCACTCGAATACTACATTGCCGACAATGCCCTTTCACGTTTGGCTACGGCATTGGGTAAGAAAGACGATGCTCGTTTGTTCCACAATCGTGCTTTGGGTTATCGCCATTACTTCAGCAAGGAGTATGGTTTGTTGCGCCCATTGATGCCAGACGGCACCTTCTATAAGCCTTTCGATCCTAAACAAGGCGAGAACTTTGAACCATCTCCAGGCTTCCACGAAGGCAATGCTTGGAACTATACTTTCTATGTTCCGCATGACGTTATGGGACTTGCAAAGCTCATGGGAGGACAGAAAAACTTTGTAAACAAGCTCCAGAGCGTGTTCGACAAGGGTTATTACGACCCTGCCAATGAGCCAGATATCGCTTATCCTTACCTCTTCTCTTATTTCAAGGGTGATGAGTGGCGTACACAAGTACAGACCCGCAGACTCTTGAAGGAGTACTTTAAGAATGCACCAGAGGGCATCCCGGGTAATGATGATACCGGAACAATGTCGGCTTGGGCGGTGTTCAATATGATTGGTTTCTATCCTGACTGTCCGGGCGACCCATCTTACACGCTCACTTCACCAGTCTTTGACAAGGTTACTATCCGTTTGGATAAGGCACAGTGGGGCAGAGATAACCTCTTGATAGAGACTGTTCGTCCAAATGATGAGGCTGTTATCATTAAGAAGATAGAATTAGGTGGTAAGCCATTGAACCGCTATCGCATTACGAATGACGAACTCTTGAAGGGTGGAGTATTGAAGTTCTATCTAAAGTAAAGAATTGCTATCGGGTGAACCTACCACGCATCGGTCAGTTCCCAATGTCTTATTACATTATATATAATGACAATAACGGACACCTTTTGCCGTTTTCTATTACTGTCCGAACGCTTCGGACAAAGTGTGCGGAGCCTTAACACAAGTTGTGCGGAGCCTTAGCACATTTGGTGCGGAGTCTTAATACGAAACATGAAGGTGGCAGTTTGGAAGGCAGTCTACTATCAGAAAGGTTTTGAATGACCACAGATGAGAATACAGACAGCCGACAGCCATCGAAGAAAGAGACATAAAGTAAAAACAAATAATAAAGAAATAAAACCGAAATTTATACTCACGTTATGAGAAAAAAAGTTCTTTTGAGTGCAGTTTTCCTGTTGTTTGCAGCAGCTGTTTCTATGCCTGTTGCAGCTCAAAACATCATCCCACAACCTGAGAATATCAGCCTTTTGAAGGGTCAATTCAAGCTGAATAAGGGTACGAAGATTGTGACCAATCTTACAGGTAGTGACTTCAAGGTGTTAAATCAGTACACTTCTGAGGTGCTGAAGCATCCATTAGCATACGCAAAGAATCCTTCTCAACAAGGCGTTTTCCGCTTGATTTGCAAGGGAACAGCCCAACAAGCAGCGCAGGCAATGGACAGCGTTCGCCTACAAGGTTATGAGTTGGAGGTTACACCAAAGGGTATTACCATTCAGGCACTGACTCCAACGGGCTTGTTCTATGGTTTGCAAACCGTTCGCCAGCTCGAAAAGGATGGCCAGATAGCTTGTGTAAAGGTGAAGGACGCCCCTCGTTTCGCTTATCGTGGTTTGATGATCGACTGCTCTCGCCACTTCTGGACAAAGGACTTTTTGAAGAAGCAGATTGATGCGATGGCTTACTTCAAACTCGACCGCTTCCACTGGCACCTCACCGATGGTGGTGGGTGGCGCATGGAGGTGAAGAAATATCCTCGTTTGACCGATGAAGCCTCTTATCGCACACAGTCTGATTGGACAAAGTGGTGGATGGATAACGACCGCAAGTATTGTCATAAGAATACGCAAGGAGCATACGGTGGCTATTACACACAGGAAGATATCAAGGATATCGTACGCTATGCAGCTGCGCGCCACATTGAGGTAATCCCAGAGATAGAGATGCCCGGTCATAGCGATGAGGTTGTTTATGCCTACCCAGAGTTGTCATGTACAGGCAAACCTTATACACAGTCAGACCTCTGTGTAGGTAAGGAAGCAACCTATACCTTCATGGAGAACGTGTTGAAAGAGGTAATGCAACTCTTCCCTTCTAAGTATATCCACATCGGAGGAGACGAGGCAGAGCGCCGCACATGGAAGACTTGTCCTGATTGTCAGAAGGTGATGAAGGAGAATCATTTAAAGGATGTAGCCGAGTTGCAGAGCCATTTCACCCATCGTATGGAAGAGTTCTTGAACCGTAATGGTCGTAAACTTCTCGGTTGGGACGAGATTATGGAAGGTAAGTTGGCTCCTAACGCAGCCGTGATGTCATGGCGTGGAACCGAAGCAGGTATTGAGGCTGCAACAAGTAAGCACCATGTAGTGATGGCACCACAGCAGTTCTATTATCTGAATATGTATCAGGACAACCCGATGGAACAGCCAAAGGCACAGGGCGGATATACGCGTTTGGATAAGACTTACAACTATGAGCCAATCCCTGCAGCGTATAAAGGAACCAATCTTGAGAAATATATGGATGGCGTTCAGGCTTGTGTATGGACCGAGTTCATTGCTGAGCCAAGCCATTTAGAGTATATGCTTTATCCTCGTCTGTTGGCTTCGGCAGAGACAGGTTGGACAAAGAAGCGCACAGGTTATGACAACTTCCGTAAGAGAGCAGTCGTAAATGTTGAGCGTTTGAAGCGTGCGGGCTATAATGCCTTTGACCTTTCAAAGGAGAAGGGTTCACGTATGGAGAGCCGTAGCATGACTCAGCATGAGGCACTGGGTAAGCCTGTCACCTACTTAGGACGCTATGCAGAGAAGTATAGAGCCGAAGGTGACAGTACGCTAACCAATGGTTTGCGTGGCGACTGGGGCTATCTTGAGGGTCGTTGGCAGGGCTTCATCGATAGTACTGGTGTGGATGTAGTAGTCGATATGGGGCAGATTACCGACATCCGTGACGTTCGTGTTGACTTTATGCACCTCTATGAATCGGTTATCTATACGCCAGAGATAATCGAGTTGATGGTGTCAGAGGATGATAAGAACTTCAAGACGATTGACACAGTACGACCAGGTATTAAGGCTTCAGAGGACTATCTCGTCTATCCTTACAAGTGGAAAGGAGATGTCAAAGGTCGTTATGTGCGTGTGAAGGCGCTCCCTCGCGAGAAAGGCGCATGGATTTTTACAGACGAGATCATTGTTAATCAGAAGTAAACGAACACTTGATGGGTTGTTAGAATACGGCTCTATCAAGACATATAAGACAAGAAGATTAAAACAATTCAGTATATGAAAAAAAGGTTCTTAACTTTAATGGCGTTTGCTGCAACCAGTCTTTTCGCTTTTGCGCAGGACTATACGCAGTATGTTGACCCATTTATTGGAACAGGCGGACACGGACATGTGTTCCTTGGAGCTAATGTTCCATTCGGTAACATTCAGGCTGGTCCAACACAGAAGAAGCAGGGTTGGGACTGGTGTTCTGGTTATCATTACAGCGATTCAACAGTCATCGGATTCGGACAGATGCACCTTAGCGGTACGGGTATTGGTGACTTGGGTGATGTATCACTCCTCCCTACTACCAATCCAGCGCAGCGTGAGGTGAAGTTTTCCCATCGTGCCGAGCATGTAACCCCTGGTTACTACTCTGTGATGTTGGCTTCTGGTGTTCGTGTAGAGTTGACTGCGACTCAGCGTGTAGCCTTTCATCGTTACGCTTTCCCTGCTGATGCAACAGAGGGTTACGTTATTTTGAACCTCTCACAGGGTATCGGATGGGACAAGATGACCTCTTGCAGCTTTAAGCAGGAGTCGGCTAAGACCGTCAGTGGCTACCGTATGTCACAAGGATGGGCTAAAGACCAGCGCGTTTACTTCGTGGCAGAGTTCTCACAGCCTGTTAAGTTGGAGTCAAACGAGCGTGATACGATTGGTGTCTTTGCTTTCGACAATGCTGAGCAGCCACTTCTCGTGAAGGTAGGAATCTCTGCAGTGAGTGTTGAGAACGCTCGATTGAATATGCAGAAGGAACTTCCAGGCTGGGACTTCCGCAATGCTGTTGCTCAGGCAAAGGAGGAGTGGAACCGTGAGTTGAGCAAGATTGCAATCAAGACACAGGACGAGAGTGCAAGAAAGATATTCTATACAGCATTGTATCACTCAATGATTGCACCTTCTGTCTTCAATGATGTAAACGGCGAATATCGTGGTGCAGATGGTAAGACACATAAGGGTGACTTCACTGATTATACCACCTTCTCGCTTTGGGACACCTATCGTGCAGCGCATCCATTGATGACGATTATCCATCCAGAGAAGCAGCGCGACATCGCACAGACGATGCTTCATATCTTTAAGGAGCAGGGTAAGTTGCCAGTATGGCACCTTGTGGGCAATGAGACCGACTGTATGATTGGCAACCCAGGCGTTCCTGCCCTCGTTGACATCGCACTGAAAGGCTTTGATGTAGATAAGAATGCAGTCTTTGAGGCTGCTAAGGCATCTGCAATGCTTGATGAACGCGGCATGGGATTGTTGAAGAAGTATGGTTATATTCCTTGTGATCTCGACCCAGAGCATGAGACAGTAGCAAAGGGATTGGAGTATGCTTTGGCTGATGCATGTATTGCAAAACTCGCCAAGGAATTGGGTAAGACAGCTGATTATAAGTACTTCTCAAAGCGCAGTCAGTCGTATCGTGACTTCTACTTCGATAAGAAGACGAAGTTTATGCGTGGTGTAACATCTGATCGTAAGTTCCGTGAACCATTCGATCCATTCAGTACTGTTCATCGTCAGGACGACTATGCAGAGGGTAATGCTTGGCAGTATGTATGGCTTGTTCCACACGATGTGCATGGTCTTGTTTCTGCCTTCGGTGGTGAGAAACCATTTGTTTCAAAGCTCGATTCCCTCTTCATCGTTAGTGGTGACATGGGCGCAGAGGCTTCACCAGACATCACTGGTCTGATTGGTCAGTACGCACATGGTAATGAGCCAAGCCATCATATCCTCTATATGTACAACTATGTGGGTCAGCCTTGGAAGGCAGCGGATAAGATTCGCTATGTACTTAAGAACTTGTATCACGACGACTTCGATGGTTTGAGTGGTAACGAGGATGTGGGTCAGATGTCTGCATGGTACATTCTTTCAGCTCTTGGTATGTATCAGGTAGAGCCTGCAGGTGGCAAGTATATCTTCGGTACACCGCTCTTCGATGAGGCAACGGTGAACGTTGGAGGTGGTAAGACCTTCCGCATTGTGGCACATAACAACAGCGATAAGAATATTTATATTCAGAGTGCTAAGTTGAATGGCAAGCCTTATACCCGTTCTTACATTGACTTTAAGGACATCAAACGTGGTGGAACACTTGAGTTTGTAATGGGTAGCAAGCCTTCTCAGTTTGGTGTTAAGCCTGCTGATAGACCCTAAAAGTTTTTGGAGTTAAGGAGTTAAGGAGTTGAAGGGAGTTAAGACAAATGTATTGTTGGGCTATATTAATAAAAAACATTACGTTGATATTGAAGTCATCAGATTTTGACCCATATAACATTTGTCTTAACTCCTTTTAACTCCTTCACTCCTAATAGTGCATCAATCTTTAATACTAATAAACAGCTATGACTAATTTTAATGATGTTGTATCACAGTTCCGTATTGAGGGAACTGTTGAGAGTGTAAGTCCAATCGGTAATGGACTGATTAATGAAACACTGCGTGTAAAAACTGTAGATGCTAATACGCCTGATTATATCTTACAGCGTATTAACAACGCCATATTCACTGATGTAGACCTTTTGCAGCATAATATTGAACTCGTTACAGACCATATCCGCCACAAGTTGATGGAGAAAGGTGAGACAGATATCGAGCGTAAGTGTCTGCGTTTCATACAGGCTAAGGACGGTAAGACCTATTACAAGGATGCTGACGACCGTTATTGGCGTGTGAGTGTGTTCATTCCTAATGCTGTTACAAAAGAGGAAGTAAACCCAGAGAGCGCTTTCTGCTGTGGTGAAACCTTCGGTAACTTTCAGAATATGTTGGTCGATTTGAAGGAACCATTGGGAGAAACCATCCCTGACTTCCACAATATGGAACTTCGTCTGCGCCAGTTGCGTGAGGCTGTAAGTGCTGATAAGGCTGGTAGAGTGGCTTCTGTGAAGGATATGATAGCCGAGTTAGAGAGCTATGCAGACGAGATGTGTCTTGCTGAACGCCTCTATCGTGAGGGCGCATTGCCTAAGCGTATCTGCCACTGTGATACAAAGGTGAACAATATGATGTTTGATAAGGATGGTAAGGTACTTTGTGTTATCGACCTCGATACCGTAATGCCAAGCTTTATCTTCTCTGATTATGGAGACTTCTTGCGTACTGGTGCTAACCACGTGGCTGAGGATAGCGACAATTACGATGCTGTCGGACTGAAAGAAGATGTCTTCTGCTCATTTACTGAAGGCTATCTCAGTACGGCAGGCAACTTCCTTACCCCTGTAGAGACAAGTCATCTGCCTTACGCTGTAGCACTGTTCCCATACATGCAGTGCGTTCGTTTCTTGACAGATTACATCAACGGAGATGTTTATTTCAAGGTGAAATACCCAGAGCATAACCTCGTTCGCTCACGTAATCAGCTCTTGCTCTATCGTGACGTACGTCGTCATGACCAGATGATGGCTGACTTTGTGAAGAAAACATTGAAACAATGAAACAATTAAAGGTAAAACGTTTGGAGTGTCAGCAGGTGAAAGCTGTTGACATTCCAGCCCTTTTCAAGGATAATAGCGTATCTTATAATAAGATAGATACAGTAGACTGGGCAGCAGAATTCCCTTATTGTCCACAGGTTGAGTTTGCTATTGCTCATAAAGATGATGCCATTCTGTTGCATTATCGAGTTGAAGAAGACAGCGTGCGTGCTGAGGCTGGCACCGATTTAGGTCCAGTTTGGCAAGACTCATGCTGTGAGTTCTTCTGCAGCCCTGATGAAGAAGGAGGTTATTATAACCTTGAAAGCAACTGTATCGGTACGATATTGCTGTGCAATGGACAGGGCCGAGAGAATCGTACTCATGCTCCAGCAGCTGCCTTAGAGCAGATTGATCGTTGGTCATCTTTGGGTCGTGAGCCTTTTGAGATGAGAGAGGGACGACAGGCATGGGAACTCACACTCGTTGTTCCTGTTAGTTCTTACTTCCGTCATACATTAGAGAATCTCTCAGGAAAGACGATAAGAGCCAATTTCTATAAGTGTGGTGACAAGACATCGCAACCTCATTTTCTCTCCTGGAATCCCATTGCTTTGCCTTCTCCCGACTTCCATTGTCCCGCTTTCTTTGGCGAGTTAACATTCGAATAGGAGAAAACAGATAAAACATTTTTCCTATATGTCATATCCACCTAATAGGTGGTAATGTGGTAATAACAAATAAGGGGAACTACTTGTTCCCCTTTTCTTTTTCCAATAACCAAGCTTTTCGGACTGTTCCTCCTGCATATCCTCCTAATTCTCCATTGCTTGTCACAACTCTATGACAGGGAATGATGATCATTAATGGATTGTGATGATTGGCATTACCCACAGCACGGGCGGCTTTTTCTCGACCTATCTGTCTTGCCAATTCAGCGTAAGAAAGCGTTTCTCCGTAAGGGATTTGCTGCAATCCTTCCCATGCGAGTAGCTGAAAGGGAGTGCCTTTTAATCGTATGGGGAGGTTAAAAGTCTTGCGCTTTTGAGTGAAGTATTCCGTTAGCTGACGGCAAGCCTCACTTAGTAACACACTGTTTTGCTCCTTGTCTTCCGTCCACTTCGCTACCTTTTGTTCGTCAATCGTATCTTCCCATTGACAATAAACGATAGCATCTTCTTCCTCGGCAAGTAATAAGTTGCCGAGGGGTGAGGGGTAACGACAGAAGTGCATGGATTATTCTTCTACAATCTCAGCGTCTTCAATATTATCTGTAACTAACTTGTCGCCTGTTACAATCTTAGCTTCTTCAGCCTTCTCGTAAGATTTGCGGACAAGATACATACGGATAATCAAGATAAATTCTAAGACGCCATAGTACATAAATGCCCATCCGAGAACCAATAATGGGAGTTGTGCAGTCTCTATTGGCTTACTAATCAACAGAATGGCTATCGCCAAGATGACTGTTGGGAAGAGCCACATATAGACCGGAACACGAGCGTACTGACGTGAACGAGCGAGGTTCATAAACTGATTGACAGCACCGAGAATCAGTAATGCTGCAAGGATATAAACCACCCATGTGATGAATGTGTTGGGCATGACGGCAAGGATGATACCCAAGGCAATACTGCCAACACCCGCAATAGGGAAGGAAGGTGACTTGAGGTTTTCTTCTTCTTGTCCTTCTTGCTGTTCAAACGTCGCTGTTTTCTTTGCTACTTTCTCCTTTTCAAAATAGTAAGCGATGCAAGAAACCAATCCAGAGAGTAGGAAGAGTATACCCACGGTGATGGTCATCCACGTCATAGTTTCCTCACGATATCTTACGAGGAGGAAACCTGTCACTAATACGATAATAGCCCTTATGGCTGATATTTGAAGTACTTTCATAGATGCAAAAATACAAAATAATCTCTATTCCAACGTTTTACTCCCTGACTTTTTATTATTTTTGCAATAATAAATGATGAAGTTATGACATTATTATATCTTGTAAGGCATGGTGAGACGGTGGATAACGCAAATCATATCATGCAAGGACAAACACCGGGAGAACTGAATGAGCAGGGTATCAAGCAGGCTGAAGAACTTGCAGAACGTTTGAAAGGTGAGCCTATCGATGCGTTTGTTTCAAGTGATTTGCAGCGTAGTATTCATACCTGCAAACTGATTGCTGCTCCTCATGGGAAGGCTGTTACGACGACTCCCTTGCTTCGTGAACGTGACTGGGGTTCGTTTACTGGGAAGTATATCCCTAATTTAGCGAATCTGAAGGACCCCTCTTTATGGCCCGATGATATTGAAAGCTTAGATGCTTTGAAGACTCGTGCCAAGGATTTCCTTACATGGTTGAAGGAAGAATATCCTGATAAGAAGGTGCTTGCCGTAGGACATGGTATCATCAATAAAGCCATTCAAAGCGTTTACTTTGATAAGCCGATGAATGAATTGAAGCCAATGAGTAATGCCGAGGTTAGGCTGCTTGAGCTATAAGGCTTATTAGCCCTATAAGCCTAATTAGCCTTATTGTGCCTAATAGTAAAAAGCGAAGAGGAGCCTCACTCACGTGAAACTCCTCCCCTTCATTTAAATAACTCTCTTTGTTACATCTCTAATTTGGTCTGAATGCAGTCTAACTCATTGGTTTGCTAACTGCTAAACAATCTTTAATACCTTAATTCGTCTAATCTATTTATCTTTTAAAACCTTAGTGCTTAGTATTTAAACCTGATTGAATCAACGTCTATTTATTATATCTTAATGTCGTTATCTATGTCCACCAAATGAGCTACCTCCGTTTGAAACGCTTCCGCCACCTGAGCGGCTTCCGCCAAATGTTGCGCCACCACTACCGAAGCTGTTGCTTGGTGCGCCGAATGAGCGACTTGGCTCATAGCTTCTTGTTGCGCTACCGTAGTTCCTACTTCCACCAAAGCTACCACCATAGTTAGGCTGAGTAACCGTTGTTCGTGTTGAACTCTCTCGTGGAGCGTAGTACTGATAATTACGTGGTCCATCAAAGTTTCCGCGTTGCTGATTGCCGAAGCTGCGTGGGCGGTCGTTCTGATAAGTAGGACCGTTGTTATAATAGTAGTTTCCTCCTCTATTGTAATCGCCACGTATGTAGCAGTCTCTCATACCATATCGGCTGTTATAATCTCTGCCGTAGAAGAGTTCTCTTCCGTTATACCAACTTCTTCCGCCATTCATTCGCCAGCTGTGGGCTCCATTGTAAACGTTGTAGAACGATGGTCGTCCGAAGTAATAATAGTCGCGGCGAGGATAACGAGCATAAATGCCAAATCTCCAGTAGCCTGCATCCCATCTCAGTGGGCGGTAGAAATATGCAGTTTCAACGTATGCACGATATTGCCAATCATAGAGAATATAGCTCAAATCTGCGTTTCGATGTGACCAATACATTCCATAGAGGTCGTCTACCGTATTGACATTCATGAGGTAATCCAAGTTGATTTCGTAGGCTGCCTCATATTGTGCCTCCGTCAGATTCAGCTCGTAAGCCATCTTATCTGTTAGAAAGAGTGCTTGTACTCGAGCCTGCTCATAACTCATTGCGCTTGTTGATGCGCCGATAACTATGAGCGATGCGATGAGGGTTAGTACTATCCTTCTCATAATCGTTACCTTTTTTATGTTCTTATTCAAGTTTCGGAGTACTTCGAAAAGCATTTCCTAACTTTCACGATGCAAAGGAACGAAGAAAAAAAGACATGTGAAAAGGATTTCCCCTATACAGTGGGGGATTTTCCCTAAACTTGTGTTTGACACGATATAACGGCTTAAAATCTCACCTTATTTATATACAGTTAGTTTTATTTTTACGTTGCTGTCACTTTTAACAATTCGCGTAATCGGATGAAAATTAAATGATTACATACTGAAAGGAGATGACAGGAATGACAGGAAAGTTAGTTTTGTTGGATTCTTTCAGTTGCTATTTCATTAAAATCGGTCATTAGTCCCCAATATGTTTAGGCGCTAATGACCGATTTGGCTTTAAAGCCTTCTCATTTTTAATAAATGACTGGATGGCTTCTATTGCTCGAATAGAAATCTCAGAAGCCAGACTGTAAGATATTACTCATCACGCATCTTCTCCATCTCGATATCAACATCCATGCGATAGCGGCGATAATGCTTCCCGGCAATATCCTCAAAGCCTGGAAGATGAAAGTACTTGTTACGTTTGAGATAATCACGGAAGTCCTCGTCATAGCATAAGCCGTGACCGAATCCGTTTATATCAATGGAAGTACCGATGCCCTTGTCGAACAGAAGACCATAATAATAGCCCACGTAAGCACCAATTCTATACCTCTCCTCTTTCGTAAGGCCGTCGAACTCGGGATAATTCCTTAAATCCAGCAAGGTAGATGCATACTGATCCAGCATAAGGAAATACTCATTCTCCTCATTTACGTGCTTCAACATATACTCCATCAAACCTCGGTGAATAAGCAATTTCCCATTGGCGCCTCTTGAAGCAAAGAGTGCCTTGGTCTCATCAGCATCAGGAATTCTGTTAACCACCTTGATTTCATCGAGCATCATCTTGTTGATTATATCAGACTTGTCATAGCCGTATTTCAGGAACAGGTCACGAAGGAAGTTCCTGTCATTATTCATAAGCCAAGTGAGGGCTGCCTTGCTGTCGTGGAAGATGAACTGGTTGACATAAAAAATACTCTTCTCTAATGAGTAAGTAATTCTGCCTTTCTTAAAGACGCTGTCTGGAACCTCGTCCTCATAAAGGTAGCCTTTAAGCTCAACGACGTTGTCAATCACAGGAGCATATAGCAGCAAGTTATCTTTTGGAATGAATATTGTATTATTAAAAAAGGTATATCCGTCTGAAAGCATCTTGCTCTGCCGTGCACGTCCCTTCACATCACCACCCGGGAAGACGAACTTATGAAAGCCATTCTCCGACAAGGAGGCAGTCCTGTTTATATCTACACCATAATACTTCTTTATTGCATTCGCAGCTGTAATATTATCTACTGACTTGAATCCATACCGATAGAGTGCATGACACATCAGTTCAACAGCAATGTCAGTGTACTTTACTTGGTCTTTATTTGACATGGCTATTATCCCATCCAAGCCTATATCATATATTTCTCTATAGTAGTCTCTGATTTCGTGGTCATACTTCTTTATTAAGTCTACCTCACTCTTTACTGTTCTTTCTTGATGAACCTGCTGTTTTGAGCTCTGCTTTTGAGCCTGTTCCTTGCATCCATTCATTAATACTACATTTAGAATAAGTAGTAAAAGATATATTTTCTTCATAAGACAACTATTTTCGGTTCCTTAATATATTTATGGCTTAAAGTTGATATGCGAGGACTATTTTAACAAGCCTCTAATAACTTTGAATAATATACTGCAAAGATAAAAAAATATCTGAAATCCTTAGAACTTTTTGAGCTCTTCCATTAAATGTGTGGACGCTTTTCGTATTGCTTTAATGTAAGAAACAAAGTAACTCATTAAACAAAAATATGACTGAGACAGTCAACTTTCTGTCCTCTTATCATCCTCTGACATTGAAAATCATTTCTTTTTAGACTTCAAAAATATGCAGACAGGTGTCTGAAAAATCATTACATAAATTCAAACAAGACATCAATAAATAACGGCAAGACTACATACAAAAAGCAAGTCTGCAATCAACAGGAAATCAATTAGTTATAAAGTAGCAAAATAAAAGGTGCTTAATTGGATTTCAAAAGGGCATTAGTAAGGGTCTTAAAGGGCACCTATTGCAAGGCAATTAGGCGTCTTTTAGAAGCCAAAAGAGCATGTATTAGTTTTGAAGAAAGTGAAAATAGTTTACAAACTTTTAATAATAAGGGAATATGTTGTTTGTAGAAGACAGATAGACATCGCACTTAATTACGTTTATCATGTAGTTTATCCCCCTTTATAAAACCATCTTATTGGGGGTAATCATACCATGTATGTCGATTAATCTTATTCTATTAACCTGTCTACGCATTTAACGGAAGAACCATTTTTTGCTTCCTCTTTAGGGGGAGTTGTGATTAAAGTCCAATAGAAACAGTTAATTACATCTAATCCTACTCTTGTGAATATATCCAACTTTACCATTGTCAGTCTTTACTTTCCACCAATCTCCACGTTTCTCAATGACATCAACAAAGCTGCCTGATTTAACCTGAGTTATAATCTTAGCTTTAGAACTTCCAGACGTTCGTACATTGGTATAACCATCAGGATCTTCAATATAATAATCTGCGAAATCATCTGTTGTAGAGCTTAACAATAGTACGGCCTTAGCAACATCACGCAAAGCAGTACTCCCATAATAATTATTTTTCTCCATACGCTGTATAAGCTCTTTGTCAACTAACATGAAATTAGAAAGATGCTGATATACTTTTTTATCCATCACCTTGAGGATATTGTCTTGATGTGTCTCATCGTACTTGTTCAAGCAATCCAACAGACATACCAGACATTCATCTTTCACTTTCTGCTTCAGATTGATTTGCTTATAATGCTTATAATAGGCATAAACAAGATTCTCGAAAGTTTCCATACGTTCTTTGCTTGTTTCTGCATACTTGTAAAACATGGTAATCAGTTTCTTCCTATACCCCCTTGATGGATTGTTGTAGAACAGGACGTTCGTAACATCATTGACAATATAACCGTTTTGACAAGCGTATTCAATGGCACGCTGGATAAGCAGGTCATTATTTTCATAATCCAAGTCAAAGACAACATCTATTGCATTATCCTTATGTTTATAGAAATAAGACAAGGAAGAAGGATTGTCATTAAACAGTAATTTATTATATGCCAGGAACATATCTGCTATACCATTTTCCTTTGTATAAAGAACTTTACGAGCCTCATCCATAGTTGGCTCATGATCTAATGCTGGCTGATAAAACAGACTTTCGTTGCCCGTATAGATAAACCTGCCAATCTCATTGACAGAATATATAATATCCTCATTTATATCTAAGCTGTACACTTGTGCAGACGGGTGAAGTCGTATTCCAAAAAACTGTAGACACTTTTCTTTGAACACTTCATAGCTTGGTGCCTTATAACCATGTGATTTTGCATACTCTTCCAATATGAGAGACTGCATACTGTCTTCTTTCTTCATTAGTATTGTATTTACATATTCGGTTTTTACCTTTTTCTGCTTGGAAACAGAAGGCTGACCCTTACAATTTATTATTGTCAGGCTGAACAAGCAGAATAATATTATTTTTATGTTTCTATTCATTGCTTTTTACTATTTCCCGTTCGTTGACTATCTTTTGGATCTTTTTCCATTTCATAATGTCTATAGACATCATTAATGTCTCCACTATAATCTTCTATATAACAATAGATTTTGTATTTTTTATTTTTATACTCATTGTATATCTCCGTTAGTTTTTTCATTGAAGAATTATAAATTCGAATGTAACCATATGTTGACATTAATTTAACGGGAGTTCGACGAATTATAAGAGTCTATAAATTTGGTGATTAGTGAAATTTGATGAGACTTTAAGGGCTAATACACAAATAGTTACAAACAAAAATCGTTATAATTACCGAGGATAAAGTTACTGAAATATTTTGTATGGTAGATGATTTCTGCAAGCTTTTTGATGCAATGACAGCAAAATATACGCTAAAACCTACCGGAAAAAGAAAATGTTATCGAAGTTCTACAATGTCAAAGGCAGAATTTATGCTGATAATGATTCATTTCCACGATTCTGTTTTTCGTTGCTTTTAACATTTCTATCTTGAAAAAGTATGTAAACAGCTTCGCCATCTGTGGCCAAAAGTTGTTTCTTATAACCGTATAGTAGAATTTTGTCACTTATGCCCCTATTCTGTCATTCGTCACCTCCAGGAGGATTCTGGTCTAATCCTTCCCGTTCTATTTCATCCATCATTTCTGGACTACTGATACCAAAGAACTTATGTGCACGTGCATACCGGTAGATGTTCTTGCAGTTGGTCATTATTACATATGTCATAGATGTTTGAGCCCAATCGGTTGATGGGATATAATCGGCGTATTTGTTGTGCATCTTATATTCAGAATTTGCAAGATAACAAAACATTCGTGCCTTTTGTTCCAGATTAAAATGTGCATCATTCATACCATCTTCGTCTTGTAACACTTGATACACATATATTAAGAACTTATCATTGTAATAAGAACTGTTCTTGCCTGTGGTGTTCTTCTCGATAGTCTCTATCAGTTCTGGATGCACAATAAGGTTATTCCCTTTTCCTTTATCAAATATATAACAAAGGAAAGCAAAAGGATTTTCTCTTTCCGCATTAAAGAACCATTGATTCAATTCAGGACTTCCAAAATAAGAATATTCTTTTAATAAATCATTTAATATTCGGTTACCGTCGTAGTAATCACCTATATCATCACCCTCTCCCCCACATTGATTCATTTCTAATTGCTTCAACACACCTGTATCATTATAAATCAAGAACTTGTTTAATAATAAGATTTGCTTCAAGGCCGTGCTCTTGAATTTAATGGTGTTCCCATTGACAGATATCAAATCTCTGAGAAGCCAATTATAGGTTATGAAACCCTTATTTTTGATGGCAAAGAAGGAAGAGGCAAAATCGAAGCTCTCTTCATTGCTAAGGTTTATGAATGTTGACTTAGTATTCGCTCCAAGGTCTTTTCCAAAAACTTGTTTGATTCTTTTTTCAAATAGTTCTTTTGAAGGCTTCTTAAAGCCATGAGTATATAAATAATGCTCCACCAAAGGAATTGTCAAGAGAAAATCCTCCTGTGTTGGCATGTATCTTGGTTTTGATTGATCATCTCGAAAATCGCCACCATACCACGCAAGTTCTTGAAGTTTTAAATGCTTCAACAGCTTATCTTTATTAACTCCCCAATATTTTAAGGAATCTATCACATTCATTTTTTTATTTTCGTTGTTCATTTGTTCCTTCACTGAAAAGGTCTTATTCTTAGTAGAATTTGATTTACACTGTGCAAAAGTAAGAAGCCCTATTAATAAAGAGCTTATAAATAAAAATCGTTTCATATCTATTTTTGATGTTTTGAATAGTGAACCGCAAAGGTATAAAAATAACAGAATCCCTTAGACCCCTTTTTCTTTTGTCTATCGTGACCTAGCAAATGATTACCATTCAAGCTAAAGTTCATTTTAATCACTCCAAGTAGCTTCCTTTTGTCAGAATACTCCTTCCCACTAACGTCCAAAGGCTTTTCATCATTTACAGATGATGAAATGGCCTCTATTGTAGTTACAATTTTCTTTTCTGGATTGTATTGAATTACTACCCCTGTATGTCCTCCGCCAGAACGTCTCCACAAGAAAATATCCCCTCTTTTAGGAATATAGTTGGGGTCATTATGTTTTATAAGCCATTTAGGATTTTCCTCTGCATATTCAGTCATTTTGTATGTTGTCCAACCCATAGGTTTCTTACACCATTCTATTTTTGCAGCATAACGTCCTACTAGTTCTGAGCAGTCCATTGTTTTTGCACCACTTTCCTGAATACGATTATCATCTTGAACATATGGGACTTTATACTTCATCTTACCTACCTGTTCTAAAGGTATACAGATACTTTCTAACCATCTGATGCCCTCCTCTATCTTTAAGTCTTTATCAATAGCAGTAGGTTCAACTTTCACATTTTTTTGTTTAATAGTACACTCACTGACCCTAAAACATTTAGAAGTTACCTTGTTAAAAGCATTGCGCTTACCTTTATAATCAACATCACTACCAATTCCTTTTGATATTATGTCCTCATTCATTTCTCCATTGGATTTTTCATTTAACTTCCTAAATGTTTTTGACCAATATGCCATACAAGTTACCATTGCAACTTCTATATCAGTTCCTACAAGGCTAGCATTCTTGTCTGAGTTTATAATATTTTTATGTAAAAGTTCTTCTGTATATTTATTTGCGTGAGTGTAGGCTTCACGACCAGTAATCTGTATCATTCCTCTCCCTCTAAAGCGCCAGCCATCTCCAACTTGAGTATTATCTAATTTTCTTTTCTGTGAGCAATTTTTGTCATCATATACAACATTGGCTATCATCTCTTCATTTGCAGCCTGAATACCTTGGTCATTATATCTATACAAATCCTTACGACCATATTTTTCTGCTAAATCCGGATGACTTACCATATAAGAATATGGTGATTTTTTTGATTCACCATCTGTAAAATAACCACCCTGCCTTGTTTGAGTATTACCTTGTACCCAGTGTTTACCATTAACGTTGTCTCTCCCTTTCATACGCCTTGCGGAGTAGTTGAAACTTTCAGTCTTAATATTGAAAGAATCTCCCACTTCTATCTTCGCCTGTGCAAAGAAATGTGCTTTATTCCAACAGGTGTCCATTTTAAAATACTTCATGTGCTTATTATAAGCTTCAGCAATTTTTATACGTGTTTTCTCTGAAGTCTTTGGGAAAACCTCTTTAAGCTGCTCTGCTGTAATTGGAGCACTACAACGTAGACATCCACCTTTTTCAGGCTCTGTGCGATTAACATTCGCCTTGCTGGGTTCTGCCTTTGGCGTTGGGATATGCCGCTTGACAGAGAAAAGGACTTCTTTCCCTTTAAGTATGTATTGTTTGGGTCCTTTGAGGTCTGTCTGCCAGTATTATTATTTACATTTCCGTTGGAAGATTGATTACTACTGAAAAGCCATGAGACAACGGCTTTAATTCAACTGATAGAACTCTCCATCGTCATTGATACGGTAAACATCTATGGAGGTCTTCTTGCCCTCTACAGTTCGCACATAGATAGTTCCATCCGTAAAGATAGCGAAGTCTTCCTTTATGTCATTATATGAGCTAAAGGCAAGGATGTTGATATTGTTGTCGTCGTCTATCATCCCATTCTTGTAGGTATATATAAGAAACTCATCGTCTTCGTTGCAGTTATAAGCAACAAAAATGGGGAAAGACTTATAGTTAGGAAGTTTCACGAAATAGAAACCACCACTGCTGTTCATCTGGGATATACTATTTCCCATACATAATTTCAGTTTTCCCTTATAGGGACGAATATTATATTCACGGGCACGCTTGCTACTCATCTCCTTTTTTACATCCTGATACAAGTCGGCCTGAGTATATTCCAGCTTTGCATCAAGAGAAGGTTGTCCCTGACCAGATCTTCTCACGTATTTGAAAACACCAGCAATGTTATTATGATACAACACAAGGTACTCGCCAGTATAAATATACTCCAGCATATCGCTGTATATCTCGTGCTCCGATGACTGTATAAGCAGAACAGGAACTGACTTGGACATATTGATACCACGAAGAGCAAAGTAATCCTTTAGATAGGCGTAGTAAAGTGCATCCCGTTCGTACATAAACGGATCACGGTCAGTACGGCAAACCTTGATTTTCTTCCCATTCAGATAAAGGATAGAGTCACCAAGTATCTGTATCTTCATTTTCTGAAGTTCCTCTAAGCTTTTCTCATTTTCTGTGACCGAATAATCATAGTAGGACACAAGTTCCCAACTGTCTTTCGGTTGGTATTTCTTTGCGGCATACGTGCGATGGATAGCATTCCAGTCTGCCATCGTCTTGTCGCTGACAGGCTGAACCAAGGAGCCTGCAGCTCCCTTACGCACCTTTGGCAAAGGACGCCCTGTCTTTCTCTGTGCTTCAGAGCATCCAATAAAGAATAACACACTGATTATTATTAAGATTATCTTTTTTTTCATATTTAGTTATTTATGATTAGCATATATATTATTCGTAAATATTTCAAACTCTCCATTCCTTCGATTCACTAATCCCTTTAAGCCTCCATTTGTTACATCCAAAAATTCTTTTGCACCAGCATAGTAGTCTTTATCATTTATATACTTCTTTATTTTTGTATCACCTTTATTTTTTCCACCTGTACTTAAGAAGTTTGAACCACAATTATATACGAGGCTTACAAGTGCATCGTACTCATATTGGTGTAATGGAACATTGATATTATTCTTGACACTATCTTCTGCCTTTTTAATATCTTCTGTAAATAAGATAGTAGCTTTTGCGAACTAATACCATTGACAAAGTCTTCTTTAGAAACACCTTTTAATGGCCATTTTATAGAAGTGTCATTACGTATTTCATTACAAGATTTATTTGCTATCAAGTGTCCCCATCCAATTGTTGCATATTGCATACTATCATCATACGCTTTTGAGGAAAAACTCTCCCACGATTTTATAAATTCAAGACCTTCGTTAGAAATTTTCAATGCACTTATTGGTATTCTATCCTTATCATCAGTAGAAAGTCCTTTTTTGAATGTATTTTCATAGCCTTCACGTAATATATCAAGAGGGTCTAATAAGTCCTTACGACGAACATATCGATTGCTTTCCGAATAGGGCTTCTGGGTTAAACTTTTGTTTATATTATACCCTTCACTACCACTGAAATATTCAAAATGAAGCATATATACAACAGTGTTGTTCAGAATTACAGTTGGTTTATTTTTTTTATTTAATAATTTTCCTGTTTTACCTATTATTTGACGTTGCCTGACAGTTTGATTTACTGAAACTGTAATACTTTTACGATCTAACTCTCCATATCGTACAATAAATTTTCGTCCATCTTCAGTAGTATGCAGAACAGTTACCTCATATGTTTTATCATAGAAGAAGTTAACACCTAAAACTTTTCCAGGACAAATCGCTACAACATTTTCACTTCCATTTGTATATAAATCTCTTGCAGCATGTAGTCTTTTACCCTTTCTAGCAGCGCCAAAGACAGCCATACTACTTCCTTTTTTGCCTGCCCAATTATGAGTATCTCCCCACTTGTTTTTATAATCATTCTGTGGCTTCTTTAAAAGAGGAAATATTATGGTTGTCTGCTTTTTATCATTATTCTTAACAGGTGCTATTCCCGTTTTACTGTGCTCAACTATTTTTGTTTCATTCTTGAGTTCTAAAGAAAAAATCTTGCTTTTCTTTATTGTAGAATAAACAGTACTCTGGGATGAATCAGAAGAATTACTACCAATAGATAATTTAGTTTTATTTATCGGCTTTATATACTCGACATAGAAAGTCCTTGAAGTTCCCTGTGTTACCCAGTCTTTTGAAACTTTAAATGAAAAGACGTAAGCCCCCGTAGAGTTATATGGTTGAGTCATCGAATGAATGACTCTTACATTTTTTTCTTTCTCTGTATTATTAGTTGAAGGAATGTGTTGACAGATATTCATTCTAACTTCTTTATCCTGCAAATTTATTATTATAAGTTTTACATATATTAAAGAGTCATTCTTCACAAAAGGCTCCAGCTTTTCCTCACATCCCTTATCTTTATATAACTCTAAACTTATAATTTTCTCTTGATTATCATATATGATTGGATACATTTTCGACTTAGCGTAGTCCTCTATCCACTTAGATGACTTAATTTCTACGAAAATATTAAGAGTTTTATCTTTATTTTTTTCTTTCTTCTCCTCTATTTTTTTTATTTGAGAATCTGACAAAAATAAACTTATAACAGCCTCTCCATTGGACTTTTGGGTTAATAGAGAGAATTCTGATAGCGATTCTTTCTTGCCATAGTTATTGAAAAAAAAACGTGCAAAAACCTGAATATGTCTTGCACCTTTTAAAAAGATATGGGCATAACTTTTGACATTTCTTCCAATATACTTAAGAGCACGACCATTTTCATCTTTCCATAGTATACGTTCTAATTTAGGATAGGATACAGTTATCCTGACCACACCTTTGCCTTTGGGTGAGCCTGGTTTATGAACATAAGCATATACAGAGTACGTACCTTCTTTAGTAAAGTAAGTGCGTGCTGGAGCTTCTGTCAACCCTTTAGCAATCATACGATTGCCATGGCAGACATCCCACTTAACACCAGTACCCCGTACACTCGCTGCTGTTAGTGACGTAGTGAAAAGAAGTTCTTCATGATCATAAGGGGTTATGGTTCTCTCTCTCTTTCCATTGACAAGAACATTGTTTACCTGTACTGCTGCCGGAACACGTTTGTTCTGACTCTTCTCGTCCTCCTGCGGCAAATGCTTCCAATCTTCTTCTGTAAACACCGGACTCTTATGTGCCGTACTGTTTGCCTTACGTGGTGAAGCCGAAGGCTTTACTACAACCTGTTGACCAGATGTCTGTATATTGATTCTACCGCCTCCAGCTTTACAAGTACCAGAACTCTTGACCGTTAGGGGATACATCTTACCCTTTATGGCAATCTTATTATACGTATTACTCCAAACGATATTCGGAGAACAAGGACCATTATTCTTTGCTGCACAGCTTCCAAAATTTAAGGACTTTATATCCTTGTCTTGGTCTGTGGCAACAAGTTTTCTTGCACCGTTACAGTAAATCTTCTGCTGGCTGGTAACACGGAAAGTTCCTGGTTTGGAACCTTTGTCACATGTGCAAATTGCACTATCTGCAACAATCTCCTCACTTTTCCCAGTCTGTTTACGATTACGGTCTGCTGATGTATTTTTGCCTGTTTCCATTCTTCTTTATTGAAAGGTTAGACTTATTTCAATATCCTTAAGTATCTGCTCCCGCCCCTTGACAGTATAATGACTATATACAGTCTGAGGATCTCCTGTAAGGTTGGTTGTCTTCACAATACAATGTTGTTCTATAGATGTTATATCTTCTATTTGAGCCTCACCAAGGAGGGAAATCTTTTCAATCTGTACTTCATTCTTTCTCAAGTCAGCATTTCCAACAATGTGTAGCGACATTCCTTCTTCATTGTCCTCAATAGAACATTCCTGTGAGAAAAGAAGTGGTACTCCCAAGGCTGTTTCTTCGTGCTCTCTGCGTCCTTTCCCTTCTGTGAATTCTATGCCTGACCAGTCGGCTTCCAGCCACTCTGAAAGTACGTAATATCTTTTCATCATGTTAAGTAGAAGCTTCTTGTCATGAACCCTATCAGTCAACAACTGTAGTTCCTTTTCAACCCATTCTCCTTCATACTTGGCACGCAAAAGAAAGAGACTGTCATCCCAGCGTCTACAGAGTTCGTCATGGTCTGAAATGCCAACACATTTACCCCTATTGTCCAATTCCAGACATATAGGGTTAAGAGTAGATTCTATATCATGTACAAATGCCGCCGTGGCATCGTCTTCATCCGCAATGGCATGTAGATACACTACAGCTTTGACTTTGCTATCTTTAGAAAGCGGAACAAACTCTATAGAAACCCCACATTTGGTCTCACTCACCCCGTCTGGCATAACTTCTGTCCTGACTCCATGCACCTTGCATGACCCTGTCAGTGCTTTAAAAGGAATATACATAGTTTAGAACAGATTCACTTTTTCAGAACTCTGGATATTAACTTTCTTTGGAGAAGAAAGGTCAAGGTCCTCCATCGTACTGTCAATGTTTATTTTCTCTGCCGTCTCTGATATTGTAGATGCCTGAAGATTATGCTCTTCTGTGACCTGTACATTAGCATCATTAGCAGATAGGACATAACTGTCTGCTGCTATCTCTGTGAGGGATTCACCTGCTTGTATAGACGTACTTTCTCCAGAGACACTGGTAATATCCTGCTCCGCATTCATATTGATGGATTCCTCCGCAAGGATATTGGCATTCTTGCAGTTCACGGTGAATGTCTCTCCTGCATTGATGGTAATATTCCGCTTTGCATTGATGATGATGTCATCTCCTACAGAGTCAATATGAATGGAATTGCCCTTTATGTCTTTAATGGTAATTCCAAGTGACGATAGTGAATCGTTCAACTTTATAGTATGCCCACTGCGAGTTGTTAGACTCTTCATGTGATTTCCTTCGAGACCGCCACCACCTGTCGTTCCATTAAACAGGCTACCCATAACGTATGGTCTTGCAGGGTCACCATGGCGAAAGCCGAGGAGGACTTGATCGCCTACCTCTGGGATAAACACAAAACCACGGTTGCTCTTTACGTCACTACTACTACCACCATCCGGTGTCATCACACGTACCCAGCCTGTCTGCATACCCTCTGTTTGCCAGTTCATACGTACACGCACACGACCCTTGCCCTCTGGGTCAGCATTACTGAGCACCGTTGCCATCTGTGTCTCAGCTAATGGCATACGCACCTTTGGACTTGGCAGTGCCTTAATCGTTGCTGGGATAGCCTTGAAGCGGTTTTTGTAGTAGCTTCCTTGGCTCACCTCGTGTGTTATTTCTGTAATGATGAAGTTACCTAAACTCTCCTTAGATATATTCCCTACACGTTCCAAGAATGAGCTGTAGAGACTTACGACAGAACCGACACGCAAGGTTGGCACCTGACTCTCAGCCGTGATATAATGTGTCTCAGCAGTCTCAGCTGCCTGCTTACGCCCCATGTAATTAATAAGTTCTGATTCATCGCTGATACGTGGCAGTGCATGCTGTCGTGCTGGTTTTGAGAACATTCCAAGTGATGCACGGAAAGCATCGCCCGAAAGTTTATCATGACCATAAGCCAAGTCTGGTGTCATGCGTTGCATCTCACGGTCTGCCCCTGAATGATAAGAGAACACCTGCTCTGAACGTG